>JAEEGI010019740.1_pt1 | contig 13563 bp, 12 predicted proteins | sample 8958751 | NCBI WGS metagenome assembly JAEEGI01 (sample SAMN16246545, study PRJNA631951) | gut metagenome | biome: gut microbiome; feature: rumen; material: KS-attached | host: Bos | place: Iran: Karaj | collected 2018-10
ACTGACCGAAAACGGACAATTGGAGGCTGATTTCAAAGTTTCAATCCACGCGCCCACACGGGGCGCGACTTGCCTCTCTATCAGACCTATGAATTTGATGGTGTTTCAATCCACGCGCCCACACGGGGCGCGACGTATCACTAATAAACTTACGACCAAAACGAAGGTTTCAATCCACGCGCCCACACGGGGCGCGACCTAAAAGGGCGGTCCAAGACGCTTTCAAAAGGATGTTTCAATCCACGCGCCCACACGGGGCGCGACGACATCCGGTGTATGGGTGGAATTTGTCAATGACGTTTCAATCCACGCGCCCACACGGGGCGCGACGGTATATTTGTACGAAAAACAAGACGAAGCAAAAGTTTCAATCCACGCGCCCACACGGGGCGCGACTACTACTAAAGGTAATATGTCGTATGCCTTGGTAGTTTCAATCCACGCGCCCACACGGGGCGCGACTGTCATACTTGACGATTATCAGGTATGGTTAAAAGTTTCAATCCACGCGCCCACACGGGGCGCGACTTCGCCGGTTTTTATAAATCCTTTGCGCAAAGGTGTTTCAATCCACGCGCCCACACGGGGCGCGACTTTGCTTATGTTTAAAGTGTTTCTACCCATTTGAAGTTTCAATCCACGCGCCCACACGGGGCGCGACTTACCTTGTAGGATTACGGCATATCAACTTCGCAGTTTCAATCCACGCGCCCACACGGGGCGCGACAGTATTCGTCAGGATATACAACGACTATTGCCTTGTTTCAATCCACGCGCCCACACGGGGCGCGACTTGATGGCGGGAAGTAATTACAAGACAATAGATATTGTTTCAATCCACGCGCCCACACGGGGCGCGACCAACGGGACAGGGCGAGAGCCCCAAGTCAGCCGTGTTTCAATCCACGCGCCCACACGGGGCGCGACCTACCAAAATTAGTACTCTGACGATGGAAAGGAAGTTTCAATCCACGCGCCCACACGGGGCGCGACGTGCCAACAGATAGGGCAACTTCTTGGCATTTGCCGTTTCAATCCACGCGCCCACACGGGGCGCGACACGCATAGCACCACGCAAAGTCTCACAAACAGCAGTTTCAATCCACGCGCCCACACGGGGCGCGACGCGTATGCTGGAGTTAATGGTCCGCTTCTTAAGTTGTTTCAATCCACGCGCCCACACGGGGCGCGACTAGGCATCAAACGAGAAAAACTACCTTTGTTAATGGTTTCAATCCACGCGCCCACACGGGGCGCGACTGTTCAGTCTTTGATTGTACTTGACAATAGATTGTTTCAATCCACGCGCCCACACGGGGCGCGACGGTTCCAATTTGAGAGATCTGCAAGGCAGGGATTGTTTCAATCCACGCGCCCACACGGGGCGCGACTGTACGGGCATGATGATTAATTTTTAAGGTTAATGTTTCAATCCACGCGCCCACACGGGGCGCGACGGAACGTTGGCGGCGCATTGACACCGGATGCAATCGTTTCAATCCACGCGCCCACACGGGGCGCGACCGTTCAGAGTGGTCTCTTCGTGCCTATTATGAGATGTTTCAATCCACGCGCCCACACGGGGCGCGACGGCAAAGGAGTACCATTAGATACAGAAGGAGTAGTTTCAATCCACGCGCCCACACGGGGCGCGACACTTCTCTTTAATATACTCACCATACCAACGAATGTTTCAATCCACGCGCCCACACGGGGCGCGACGTTTTGCCATGGATTCGGTTATGGCTTACTTCAATGTTTCAATCCACGCGCCCACACGGGGCGCGACTTACGCTTGACAAGGCAAGGCGCAACACGTTCAATGTTTCAATCCACGCGCCCACACGGGGCGCGACTGTTTTCCTCATCAAATCACAATTGGGATGTCTTGTTTCAATCCACGCGCCCACACGGGGCGCGACTTTCCAGCAGGAGCAGACGCTGAACCACCAGACGTTTCAATCCACGCGCCCACACGGGGCGCGACAATTGCCAAGCGGTCGATTTACCTTGGTTATCAGGTTTCAATCCACGCGCCCACACGGGGCGCGACTATACAACTATGCCTTGCGGCTGATCCCATCGTGTTTCAATCCACGCGCCCACACGGGGCGCGACTGGACAACCTTCTTCGTAGAAATGTCCATAGTACGTTTCAATCCACGCGCCCACACGGGGCGCGACTCATGTTACACTTTCTGATATTGACAAAATTGTTGTTTCAATCCACGCGCCCACACGGGGCGCGACCCGAAGATATGATCATTTACATCGGGTTGACCTTGTTTCAATCCACGCGCCCACACGGGGCGCGACTGGTGATCGGCTTTCCTTCCTTGCACATGGCGTCAGTTTCAATCCACGCGCCCACACGGGGCGCGACTGAATGCGGAGAGCTTGTCGATGGCCCGGTCCAGGTTTCAATCCACGCGCCCACACGGGGCGCGACGCAGTGAGGATCGGCACGTCGCCCGAATACCTCCAGTTTCAATCCACGCGCCCACACGGGGCGCGACATTTAAAGGACGAGAAATATTACGCTTTCTAGTAAGTTTCAATCCACGCGCCCACACGGGGCGCGACTTGGTTATCGGCTTGAATGTCAGCGGATCGTTCGCCAGTTTCAATCCACGCGCCCACACGGGGCGCGACTTAGTCTGAACACCGAACAACGGATAACCGAGAGTTTCAATCCACGCGCCCACACGGGGCGCGACGGGTTTATTAGGACCAACGGGATTACACCAAGAGGTTTCAATCCACGCGCCCACACGGGGCGCGACGTTTGTGCTCCGGCAAGACAACCAAGATCAACCATGTTTCAATCCACGCGCCCACACGGGGCGCGACAACAGTAGCAAGAGCGTTAACACGCTTAGACAAGTTTCAATCCACGCGCCCACACGGGGCGCGACCAAGATTGGTTGAATGAGCAACAAGGCCAGCGTGTTTCAATCCACGCGCCCACACGGGGCGCGACTGACCGAAAATCTTGATACGGATATACACTTCGAAGTTTCAATCCACGCGCCCACACGGGGCGCGACCGGACACGCCTTGGTCCATTCGTAACGGTTTATGTTTCAATCCACGCGCCCACACGGGGCGCGACAGTTTTCGACAAAGGGTGCGGCGTCTTCGATTAAGTTTCAATCCACGCGCCCACACGGGGCGCGACAAAAATAACCGTTACACGGCCGCGACGGACATCTGTTTCAATCCACGCGCCCACACGGGGCGCGACGTGTCGGTTCTTCCGGCTTTGTCGGTAATTCTTCCTGTTTCAATCCACGCGCCCACACGGGGCGCGACAATATAAAAAACCAAAAAAAATGTTTGGTAATTAAGTTTCAATCCACGCGCCCACACGGGGCGCGACTATTCCGGTTTGGCAATGTCCGCCATCAGATAAAGTTTCAATCCACGCGCCCACACGGGGCGCGACAGGATTTCCAGATTGCGACAAATAATGAAAAACATGTTTCAATCCACGCGCCCACACGGGGCGCGACGTTACTTGGCTGAGTACGGCGTTAACCTTGGGAATGTTTCAATCCACGCGCCCACACGGGGCGCGACATATGCGAATTTATCAACGTAATTTGCAAATAGTTGTTTCAATCCACGCGCCCACACGGGGCGCGACAACATGCGGGTAATGGTCCCAGCAAAACCGATAGGTTTCAATCCACGCGCCCACACGGGGCGCGACGCTAAATCTTGGATAGATAAAGAAATTGAAGTTGTTTCAATCCACGCGCCCACACGGGGCGCGACGCATGGCGTTTCCGTTGAACAACTGATCAACGGTGTTTCAATCCACGCGCCCACACGGGGCGCGACATTATTAATTCCCGGCTTTAATTCCTTTCCGTTACTGTTTCAATCCACGCGCCCACACGGGGCGCGACGAAACATTCGTTGGTTGATCAATACAAGGAGAAGTTTCAATCCACGCGCCCACACGGGGCGCGACGCGGCGTATCTCAAGGAGCAACAGGAAACAAGAGTTTCAATCCACGCGCCCACACGGGGCGCGACACGAGTTGTCGAAATGCCAATCAAAGGTCAACTTGGTTTCAATCCACGCGCCCACACGGGGCGCGACCACGCCGAAAGGTCACCGTCAACCATAGCTTCAAGTTTCAATCCACGCGCCCACACGGGGCGCGACGGTCCGATAGGAAGTATCGAAAACGATACGAGACTGTTTCAATCCACGCGCCCACACGGGGCGCGACAACAACCGATTGTATTGCTGATAATCTTGACCGAGTTTCAATCCACGCGCCCACACGGGGCGCGACGGCCGATATTCAAGCCGATAATCAAGATTGGTTGTTTCAATCCACGCGCCCACACGGGGCGCGACCGAAGAACGCAATTTGACCAAAGAGGGACGCCAACTTGTTTCAATCCACGCGCCCACACGGGGCGCGACGACAGATGGATTATATTGTTTTCCGCCGCCGTGATGTTTCAATCCACGCGCCCACACGGGGCGCGACTGACATTCTGCGGAACGGAACGCATCGATCCATCGTTTCAATCCACGCGCCCACACGGGGCGCGACCTGTTCCCAATCGTCACGTTGTGCAGAATTGATGTTTCAATCCACGCGCCCACACGGGGCGCGACCCGGGCAACCCTCGGACACGATTTCCAATTTGCAGTTTCAATCCACGCGCCCACACGGGGCGCGACGGTAGTGTACCAACAAAATCCGACAAGTAAGGAAGGTTTCAATCCACGCGCCCACACGGGGCGCGACCTGGCAAGGGAATTCTTGGTAACCAACATAGATAGTTTCAATCCACGCGCCCACACGGGGCGCGACATTAGTTACATGTGTCTGGTTGAATCTGAAAATTAGTTTCAATCCACGCGCCCACACGGGGCGCGACGAAATCACCATGATAAAAGTCAAGCGGGTTAATATGTTTCAATCCACGCGCCCACACGGGGCGCGACGTTTAAAACCGTTGGTATGCCACAAATCGTTACTGTTTCAATCCACGCGCCCACACGGGGCGCGACTTTTAATGAGGACATGTTTAATTGTATCCATAAGTTTGTTTCAATCCACGCGCCCACACGGGGCGCGACGCGCAAGGCGGCAGCGGCCAACCAGTCCGCCAAGTTTCAATCCACGCGCCCACACGGGGCGCGACGCAATTCTAAATAACCTTACCGATGTTACTCAAAGTTTCAATCCACGCGCCCACACGGGGCGCGACTCTTATAAGCTTGGCTTTCCTGATTAGCGGCAGAAGTTTCAATCCACGCGCCCACACGGGGCGCGACAAATTCAAAAAGTTTATTTCTCCGGTGTAGCTAAGGTTTCAATCCACGCGCCCACACGGGGCGCGACAGTAATCTATACAACTTACAGATTACCAAATAGTTAAAGTATCAGTTTCGCGAAAGTGAAAAAAAAACAGAGCTTTTTAACACCGCTCTATTTCCAACTCACCATCTAATAAACTGATTATCAAACACCGCGAAAATACAACATTTTTTGCAATGTTTCACATTCGCGCTTCAAATTATCAATTCCGAATCGACATCAAACGAAGTAACTTTCCCTAACATCTCTATCCTTTTGTTCCAATTGTTCCCTAAAAAATAAAAACGTATACTATCTGTCTCTTCTTTGATAATGTCGGATAATTTGCTGCGCAGACCCACGAATTGGGCTTCTGTCAACACACATTCAAATACTGAGTTTTGCACCCGCCGACCATAGTTTTGGCACTCTTTGGCCACCTTGCGCAACCGCTTTGCTCCCGAAGCCGTGACCGTTTCAACATCGTATGTAACCAAAACCATCATCGATCAACGTATTGTAAACACTGGATAATCGTCAATGTCATTTCTTATCGCCTTTGCAAGCAACATGGCTTGGATGTATGGAAGCAGACCCAATTCCATCTTTTCCTCCAAATACGGATGTACTATCGTCTCCTTCTTCCTCTTTTGCCAAGCCGAAAGTAGTGTCTTTCTGCCTTCATCGCTCATCATAATGCCTTCTGCACCTTGCACAACGAAGTCTTTAGCCGTCATCTGCTTCCGATTAATCAAAGAAAGCACCAAGCGATCACCGAGATAAGCCCTCATCTCCTCCATCAAGTCAAGTGCCAACGAAGTCCTTCCTGGACGAAGAGTGTGCAGAAAACCAACGTATGGATCGAGGCCGACAGTTTCCAATGCCGCAGTGGTTTCATTGGCCAACAATGTGTAAACAAACGAAAGCATAGCGTTCACCTTGTCTTTAGGCGGATGTCTGTTCCGTCCGTGAAAAGCGAAATCCTCCTTTTGATGAAGTATCAATTCGGGAAACACACTAAAATAGGCATTGGCAGCGTCACCTTCAACACCTACTAACTGTGATGCAGACATTGCCGTCAACGCCCACTGCTTGCTATGTTCCATAGAATTAATGGCTGCCTCAACACCAGCATTTTCTCCATTGTCTCTGATGAAACGTTGGAGCGTACTCCTATAATTCTGTATCTTTCCAGCAATGAACAATCGCGCGAAATGGAGCGATCGTTCATCGTCATCAGCAATACGATATTGCTCTTTGCGCAACAACACATTGCCTCGGGTAGGGCCTTGCATCCTTCCGATGAAACGACCATTAGGCGAAAGGAAGGCTAACGAAACCCCATTGTCGGCACACAGTTTCATCAATCCCGGACTGGCGCCCAAATAGCCAAAAGATACGATTCCTTCAATATTGATGACAGGAATCCTAAACCTCTCTTCCTTCTCCACTGAAACCACTACATTTTGCCCGTCCTTACTCAAATAGGATTCGGGAGTAGTCACATACAGCACATTAAGCAGTTTCTTCATACAACGATTTTTTCAAATAATTGCCCACAGATGACCTTTTGACTATATCAGGCAAACAGATTTCTGCAAGCGAGCAATTCGAGCAACCGGGCTTCTTTTCGGCTTTAGGGACAACGCCTGACCGATAAACGGAATGCATTTCATCGGCGCATTTTTGTGTGAATGTTCGCAAGTCAGAATCCATCAAGACGGTTTCCCTTCTGTTGGTGGCCTCATAATAAAGCCAGCCTTCCTCGATCGTAATACCATATTGTTCTTCGAGACAAATGACCTGAGCCGCAAGTTGTACCTTGTCGCGAGCATCGGGTTTTGACCTTCCATGCTTATACTCAACAGGTTTGGGTTTCCAATAGCACCACGGATAAGAGGGATGAACGATAGCATTATCCTGTGTATCAGAAGGCTGTAATTCAACAACATCTGTGAAGCCATACAATCCCAATGCGCTTGACGACACAGGAACCGAGTGCAGCGAAACCGTGTCACCGTTTTTCTGGCGGTAGGAAGGGTTGTCGGCATTCTTGTGAAGCAGCCTGCCCTCAGCCGTCAGTCGGTTTTCGGACCACTGCTGCTCAACGTGAATCAATGCCCATTGTCGGGGACAGAACACAAAGTGCTGAATCCCCGACAACATGAGCATATCATCTTCAGTGTACATCTTTATTAAATCAGATATTCCACATGCACTCCCGCTGGCAAGGCATCCTCATCTACAGTGACAGTATAATCCTTGAATGAGCGCGGAGCATCTAAAATACACTTTTCCACTTTCACAAGATCAAACAACTGATTAGCTGGAGCATTGCCCAACAGCGAGTCATGCTTGAAAACAATCAGTTTCCGAGCACTCATCAAACCTCGAGCTGCTGAGCGGTCAACATCGAACATGTTTTTCAAAGCCTCCCAGAACAAGTCCAAATCCTCCTCAGAAAAACCAGTCTGTTTGGCTAGATTTGCTGAAATGAAGCCATGGCAAACATAGAGGCCATAAGGAACGGTTGCTTTGCGACCCATAGTTCGGTTATCGCCACCTTGCTTTTCAGCTTCTTTTTCAGTTGCAACTGCCATTCTAGTAATAGAGTGTTCAGCCGTGGCAATTGAATCAACCGAGCGTGCGAATGTAAACTGGAGGGGGCCTCTAACTTGACCTGCATTCTTACCCGTTGACATAACAGCACCAAATGTGCGAATGTCGTAATACGATTTGCACATTACATCACGGGCTGCTGAAGTCTTGTCTTTAGCCACTTTTACACTTTCTTCATCATGAGCCTTGTCAATAAGTGTGTTTAGTACGGCCTTTTCCTTAATGAAAATATCATAGCCATCAGCACATTTTTTAGCCACCTGCACATAGTTACGCACTTTGCGTTTGAGGCACACATCGGTCACGAGACCCATTCCTGTTTCGGCATCCACACGAGGCAAGTTGCCAGCATCGGGATCGCCATTGGGATTGCCATCCTGTACATCGAAAATGTAAACGAAATCGATTCTGTTTTTCAATTCTGACATAATTCAATTATTTAAAGTTGTTATTGTTCACTTTGTTCTTCTTTCTTGGTGTAAAACCATTGGGTTTGTTGATAATAACCCACAAAGAACCTTCCTTGGTCTTGTAGGTCGAGGTGAGTTGGGAAACCATCGGGGCTAATCTTATCAAAAATTTCTTGTTTGATTTTTTCAAACCAAACTTTCCGTCCCTCATTCAGTTTCTCCGAATGATGGTATGACAGGTTAAGAATGGTCGCGAAAACAGCTGCTGGCGTAGCACTTGCCGAGTTCATATATCGTTCGCGAATGGAATGTTGGTTGTTGGCCTCGTCTTGAATCTTGTCAAGCACGGCAAACAAACGGCCACAAAGGTAGCCTTGGTTGGGGTTTTTGTCATCTAACATAACGTTTATTTTTTGTTGGTTATTAATTCTGTTCAAATACGCCTTGAGGATGGCTGCACGCGTGATGTTCAGGCTTTGCTCTGCACGTATGCGACGTATGCAACTCGCAAATAACGTATAAGGGTAAAGATTTCCTTGGAAAATACTTTTCACAACGGCTTCAGGTAAATTGGGGGTTGCTTCTGAGGATTTGCCCCCCAATGTAACAGCCGCCAAAATCGAACGAAGCCCCATATAAGGTTTTTTCTCCTTGCGAGTGTCAGCAATTTCCATATCCTCGAAATGGCGAAGAATAAGAGCAGCAAAGTCCTTCAATGGCAGTTCCGACCAATAGGTTACAGCAATTCGTGCCGAATTGGGTGCAAGCCCTAGAATGTAGAATTTGTCGTCAAGCGAAGTTCTTAAACTACCAGAGTAGATGGCATTAAACGTCTTTCTCACCTGTTCAACGTTTCTATTAGGGTCATCTTCCTGTTCGGTGAATCCAAACATATTGAAAATGCTTTCTTCTGCCAGTTTTCCCGCCTCGTCATCTTTGGATGCCCAAAAAAGGAATGTGCGGTTACCGATTATGAACTTATTTTTCGAGCCTTTTGAGAGCATACTAAGCAAAGCTGTCGTATATTTAAACTCTGCCCCCTCTGAGATAGGTGCATTTAGCCCCATTTTCTTTCCATACGAATCATATCCAGAACTTACTTGAAAAGATACAAGTTTCGCATTGCTTTTACCACCAAGAATAAATGTACTGTAAGTAGTATTAACTGGTTTTGACTTTTGTCCTGTAATAAGACAAATCGCCTCTTTATTATCGTTAAAAGCACTAGCTATTTTATACTGAATAACTTGTGGATCAGAAGCGGCAAGTGTAATTTCACCAAAAATCCTAAAAGTTATGTTCTTAGAAATTGATTTACATAGCCCAGCCCAATTAACATCATGGCTCATTTGTTTTACAGTTTCAACACCATAGGACTGGTAAAACCTGCCTATTGCTCTAACATATTTATTATTAGGAATGGCTTCAGAAAGACTCTTCACATCATTAACAAAAGCTGAATAGTTTTTCTCATTGCTCTTCATTTCTTTTGTGAAGTCGAATGGTTTATCCGGCTTAACATCTTTCAACCCAAGAACGTACGATCCATTATCCCCGAGACAATGGGGAACAGGAGCAGAAGTCCTTTCCTCTGGTCGAAATGTTAATAATTGTATGCCCTCGACATCGCCCAATGGTTCAATACATTTAAAACTACCATTCTCATCTATAACAATAGCATAACAAAAATTTGTCAATGCCATTTGCATTGGAGGCAAACTATTTACTCGCCGATCATAATACTCATATAACGCTTGCAGTATCATCTCAAAACCTCCTCACTATTAATGGGTGGAACAATAATCACCCCCTGCTCCATACGGGCACGGAAAAACATCGCTTCAGGCTTTTCGGGTTTGTCTCGGAAATCCATATCATAAAGCATAATGCCAAAGTCGCGGCTTTCCGCAACTGGTGGAGCCAATTCCTCTTGTTCGGGATTCACCAAACGGAACGAAGCCGAAAATTCGCGTGTGCCGAGATAAGGTTGGTTGAAACATTGCCCCTTGCTTGCCCGGCGCTCGAACATCGCATTATACTTGCCCGGATTCTCATCCTTGCGAAGCAAATCCACCTCTTCCTCGTCAATTCGGGCATTTCTGGTCTCTTTCCGTTTCCATTGGGGAATGAATTCTAGTTTTGCCCATATTCGATAACGGACATCTTGAAGCAACAGCGAGTTCTTTTGCTGCCGCTTGTCCTCAATGAAAATCGGGTTCTTCGAGGCAACAGCACCTACCTCATTGCGCCTAATAGTAGTCCATTTGATAGGGTTAAGCACCTCTATTTTGGTCACTTGCCAATGAATAGCAGGTTTCCAAAATATAGCTTCAAAGACGGCTCTTGCAGCCGAGGGGGTGATGACATCATAACTCACCCTTTCCACCTTCAATTCTGGTCGGGTGAAGCAGGCCATCGGCCCCCATACTTCCAAACAAAACTCTTTGTCGTAATAATCCATATTTCAAACTATTAATGATTCTTCTAACCAATGATTATCTGTAACCAGTCCAACTTCTTTATCGTAGAATATCGGATCACTGACCACATAGATGCCCTCCAAAACTTCTTCAATTGCTCCTGCATCCGTCAGTTTTTTCAGGTCGTTGTTTCTGACATTGACGCTGTATTGCGACAATGCCTTCATTAAAGTGTATGTAACACCTTCCCTCTTCAAACGTTCCACCAGATCCATACTGCTTTTCCAGTTCACAATGACCGAGGTTGTGTTGTCGTCTATCAGTTGAAAGGTCAAAGCGGCAGTTTCAAACTGCATTTCTTTTTTATAGAGTAACTCTTTGATGTTCGCCTTGTCAAAATTATCGACTCGTGAATACAACTGCCTGAAATAGGCCTCCATCGCCTCTGGCGAAAACCAATCGTGGTCTTTCCCCAAAGCAATACGAGCGTTGTTGGTTTGTGTCATAAAGCCGGGTGGAAGTGCCTTCTGCAAACCAAAAACGAATGTTTCACCTTTGTCTAACCGCCCCTCGCGATTGCATCTGCCCGCTGCCTGCAAAACGGAGTCAAGGCCCGCTTCCTGGCGGAAGACCACTGGGAAGTCAATGTCCACGCCCGCTTCTATCAACTGTGTGGCAACCACCCTAATAATGGAATTGTCAGGATTATTAAGCGCGGTTTTAACCTTCGCTATGGTTTCCCTGACGTGGTCAGGGCACATCATCCTCGACAGATGCAGGCAAATGCCCTCTTTGGGCAAACGGGTGAAGATCTCCTTTGCATCGTTTCGCGTGTTCACTATGCACAATACCCGATTATGTTTCGCTATTTGCTCGGCTATTTTATCATAGTCTTTACGCTCACCATCAAAACGTATTTTGACACGACGCAACCTGTCATGAAGGTTTACCTTTGGGGGAATAATCTCAAGGATTTCGGACAGACCTTCAAATGAAACAAACGGATTTGTGCCCATTATTTTCCCCGACAAAACAGGTTGGCTTGCCGTCGTAAACAAGATTGATGTACCGAACACTCTTTTTAATGTGTCAAAAGTATCGACAATAGGTTGTAAAAAGGCTATTGGCAAAGTTTGAACCTCGTCAAATATCAGGACACTTTTCACAATATTATGCAACTTACGGCAATCGGAAGGCTTATTACTGAATAGGGATTCAAAAAATTGGACGTTAGTGGTTACTATAATTGGATAATCCCAGTTTTCAGTGGCCAATTTCAACCTGTTCGCCAACTCTTTGTCATTCAACTTTGACCTATCCACATTGGAATGATGCTCCAATACATTTTCTTCTCCAAAAATGTTTCTTAACACGCTTGCTGTCTGTGTGATGATACTCGTATAAGGTATGGCAATGATGATGCGGTTTAGATTGTTTCTGATAGCATGTTTGATAGCCCAGAGCACAGAGGCTAGTGTTTTTCCCCCTCCCGTCGGGACGGTCAAACTGAAAAAGCCTGGTTTATTATCGCTTTCCTTGATGCACCATTGCTGGACTTCATTTCTGATTCTGTTTACTTCAGTATCAGGTGCATTTTTCTTCAATCGGTTCAAATATGCCTCCAACTTCTCTCCCAACGAAGACAAAGTATCGTATTCCCCTCGCAATTTGCTTTGTTCAGGTTGCATAAAAGCCTCGGTGTCCAAGTAATCGGCATCCACGAGACAACTGTATAGCATCCGCTGCAAATGATGAATATCTTTTGGTTTCCCAATATGCGGAGCCACCAGTTGGGCATCAATGCTCTCAACACTCACATCATTGGGCATATCCAACTCCAACATTTTTTTCATATCTCCATAATCATAAAGGCCTCGATGATGTCCCATTAATGCATTGTCCATCAGCAAATGGAATTGAGGGAATAATCGTTTCGCCACTATAGCTCCGATGTATGCATGGCTGTAATCACCTTCGACTTTCATGGTTGGGTCCAAACCGCTTTCTTTGATGATGTGTTGTTGGAAAGCTTTTTTTTCTTTGCCCTTGTCGTGAAGCAGTCCTAAAACTCGCCCCCATTCTTCCATACCAAAAACGGCAGCAAATTGGGCAGCGAGTCCAGCCACTCCTTGCTGATGATCTTCATTGGTCTGAACGGCAAAATTCTCTGGCCTAACGTGTGCTATGATTTCCATTCTATTTCACTTTTTGTACTTCACACTGCAAATTTACAATCATACCTGTTTCAAAACATGAAACACAAACTGTTATTTTCATATTTTTGCAGAAAAATTCAATGAACGATGAGAAACACCGATACATTTAGGCAGTATATTTGGATTGTTCACACCATCCAACAAGCAAGAAGGGTCAGTTATGATGATATCAAACGCCTTTGGATAGACAACGACCTAAACGATGGTCATCCCCTCTCCCGCACCACATTCTACCGCATACGCCAAGCCATTGATGACATGTTCGGCATCCGTATCGAATGCAACAGCCAACACCAGTATTACATAACCAATCCCGAAACTCTGAAAGACAACTCCACCCAAAACTGGATGCTCCAAACACTTACTGTTGGCAATATCTTAGCTGACAGCCTTTCCATCAAAGATCGAGTCGTACTCGAAGAAATCCCGTCTGGAACAATGTATCTCCAAACCATCATCAAAGCCATCAAGAGCAACCACCGGCTGACGATGACCCACCAAAGTTTTTATGCCTCAGAGGCTAAGAACATGCTCATCGAGCCATACTGCCTTAAACTATTCCGACAAAGAT
>JAEEGI010019751.1_pt1 | contig 13557 bp, 13 predicted proteins | sample 8958751 | NCBI WGS metagenome assembly JAEEGI01 (sample SAMN16246545, study PRJNA631951) | gut metagenome | biome: gut microbiome; feature: rumen; material: KS-attached | host: Bos | place: Iran: Karaj | collected 2018-10
TTTGAAATTCCCGTCTGAGAGTCAACCCGAAGCTCATTGAACGAATCTGCCATTTTTTCTACGGAAGTGTTTACAGCCGAAATGTTGCCGATCATCTCTTCTACGGCTGCGGAAGCCTGCTCGACTCCTGTTGCCTGCGATTGAATCATATGCTCCAACGACTCTATGTTCGAGGCAATCTCGTTTACAGCACCCGCGGTCTGGCTGACGGATTGGCCTTGCGTACCAATCTGGTTCTTCATGCTGTCAATGTTTGCGATTATCTGCGTTATTGATGCTGCTGTTTCGGATGTCGCTGTGGAAAGGTTCTTTCCTGCTGTTGTAAGCTCGTCCTTTGACTCCTTTACGTCCCCAATGATAGTCTGAAGCTTTCCTGAGAATGTGTTGAAGCCCTTTACGACATCGCCTATCTCATCACTTGATTTTACGGCGATACGTTTTGTAAGGTCAGCGTCGCCTGTAGAAATATCGTTCAAAGTTTCTTTTACGACGATAAGCGGTTTTATCAGTTTTGTAAGGAAAACTGTTACTACAAGTATGAGTGCGACAGCAAGAACAGCCATTATGATGAGCATATTCCGTGTCAGGTGTATTACTATGGAATTAAGAACGGAGATCGGCTTCGCAATAAAGAGCATTCCAGTTATTTTGCCTTGAGTGTCTGTCAATGGCGAGTAAATTGTAAAGTAAGGAATTCCCGCAATTGTGTTTTGTCCGTCGTAGCGTATTCCTTTGTTAAGAACTTGGTCAACGATCTCTCTGTTGTCAAGCTGTGTTCCAATAAGATTGTCGCCCAGCGTCGTCATGGCGCGTGTATCGCCTTTAAAAATTGTACACTCGACGTTGAAGAATTCTTTAATTTCCGATACGAATTCTTCTGTTGCAAGACTGAACGCGCAAATTACGGTTCCTACGACAATGTTGTTACTCTTTATAGGATAAGCTGATACAAGGCTGTATTCAAACAGTGCGGATGATTCATATCCCCAGCTTTTTTCGCCTTTCAACGCCATGCTTACGGAATTAAGCTTTGAAAGATCGGCACCATGTATTCCGCCGGTTATAACTTTACCTCGTTCATCGGTTACTAACATGATATCGGTGTCAAGAACTTTCATTTGTTCATCGTACAAGGATTTGACAGTTTCGTAATCTTTGTTCACGAGTGCTGTTACAAGTCGTGATTTATCGGCAAAAACAAGCGTGGTGGCATCCAGTATTTCTTTCCAGTTGTCAAGCGTATCAAGAACACCAAGCTCTGTAGTCTCAAGATTTTCGTTTATCATTTCTGACATATTGCTTGTGCTGATCATGATGGCACTTGCTCCTACGGCAAGTGATGTTAGAAGGATGGCAATTGCAGTAAGAATACAGATTTTTGTGGTGAGCCGATTTTTTTTCATATTTCCCCCAGATGCAAAACAGTGTTGTATTTATCTAAAATGATACCACCCGTATGTTTTTCAGTCTACTAAAATATTATTGTCATCATCAAAAAGATATGAAATGGTGTGGATGTGTGAGGGAGTTATAACCAGAGGGGCCCCTGTGATTTGTTTCGGGCGGCAGCTGATTCTGCAGCTTCAAAAATGTCCCCCTTTTGATGCTGCTTTTTTTACTGAATGCCTGCTGATTTTAGAAGTGCCAAGTCATTTAGAAGCGTTTTGTCATCCGGAAAATCTACAAGACCTTGTTCCAGAATGGCTTTTGCTTCTTTGTAGTTACCAGCGTTTGCTTTTATAACAAAGTTGTTATGTATTTCAACGATGCAGTTTTGGTAGAAAATCTGCGTTGTCTGTTTGAAAGTTTCGCTTGTAGGAACCTGTTTTTCTGCAAGAAGAGAATCCTCATAGCCGCCGCGGAAATCGTAGTTGTTAATGCGTTCGTTCAATATTGTAAGCCATGCGTTTTCAAGCTCCAGCAACAGGCGTTTCTTTTGTGTAGCAGTCACATTCCCGGAATCAAGCATGCCGCTTATTATTTCAGTTTTCTGGCGCGGCGTGGCTCCGTCCAGTTTTGTGGCGATAAGCAGCTCCATAATGATTTCCTGTGAGTCTGAAAACTGCTTTGCGGAAACGTACGGCTTAAGCTCTTTGGCGGCGGCTTCTGCCAAATCATAGGCTCTTTCCTGATAGCAAAGAAAAATAAGGTTGTTGAACGCAGAGTCCATGTTGCTCTGGATCATTTCTGTCTTGCCCCAGCGTTCTATAAAGCTTGCGAACCAGAATGTGGCTTCGGCGTATTCCAAAGCGGAACAAGAAGAAATGTCGGCTGTTTTGTCGTGCATGTAAGTGCATGGAAGACCGAAAAAGTCATCGCGGATTTGTTGTTGCACGGTTGATTTTTCGTTTTTTATAAGGTTATAAAACGCGCCCATGCTCGGAATAGCGGAAAAATAGTCGTTGTTGTCCAGATAATCAACGCACAGGTTGTTTGCGATAAGCCCAGTAAAAACCTTGTCGCTAACTTCTTGCCGGTCGGAATAATCTGATTCTGGAACGACATAATACATCTTCATGTTTTCGCCGTAATCTACGACACGAGTGCTGCCGGGGTTGAATCCGTACGGATTTGTTGTCTCCACATCAATACGGCGTTTCCATCCAGATGCTTTATCCGTGATGACAACCGTGCAGAAAGCGTGGGCAGGTGTTTTCTGTCCTCTTACTTCCAGCCCGGCGGCTTTTGCGGTAGCCATGTAAATTAACGCCGAAGAAACACAGTTGTAGTAGCCTGTTTCAAAGACGACATGAACTTTCGACTGATCTTCCCTGTATTCCACAAGAACGTCGCGGTACAAAAGCGTAAGCACAGCTTTCCCGCGTTCTTCTTCAGTCATCCGCATGTATTCCTGCGAGGAAACTTCGTTTTTAATGCGTTCGAACTTTTGTAAGGCGCGTCGCCCGGATACAGATCTGAGCGGACATTCTGAAAATAAAAGCGAAAGTTTGAAAACTTCATCGGCCGAAAGGTTTTTTGCCGGAATGTAGCCCAGTTCCAATTCGGGAATGAAAAGCGGTTCTACGGAAGGATAGCGTGAAGTGCTGCTTGCAAATAAGTTTACGGATGCAGCAACAAGGATTACTGCTAAGAAAATCGATTTTAAAACTCTCATAGAAAAACACTAAAGCATAAAGAAACTGTTGTCAACAATGGAAAAAAGAATAAAAAAACTTGACATACATATATAATATATGTATATTGTAAATATGGCACTACCATTAAGAAAGAAACCGGTTACGGTTTATTTACAGGAATTAAAATATCTCATGTTTCAGCAGATGGCTGCAGCCCAGAATCGTAAGGCGGCAGAATTGGTCCGCGAGGCAATGGATGAGTATATTCAAAACCATTCAAAGCCAAAAAAATCTCTTGAAGAATGGCAGCCTGTTTCGCTCGGCGGAATAAAACCCGATGCTCAAGACTGGCTTTCAAAGGACTATCAGGACGAAATGCTTGGGAGCGTATCTTGGTAGGAATCGACACAACTTTTTTGATTGACCTGGAGATTCTGGATTCGCCGCGCCACCAAGGTGCTGTAAAACTGTTCGAGAAATGGCGTAATGAAAAACATTCCGTACTTGTTATTTTTAATCAGAGTTTTCTTGAATTCCAGCATGTAATTACGGATTCGCGCCGGTTTGTTTCGCCGCTTACTATGGAGCAGGCAATTGAACGCACTTGGTTTTGGGTGGATCAGGAGCGGGTGAAAGTCATCTACCCGGATGATAATTCACTAAAGCGTGCGCTTCTTTGGACGAACATGTACAAACTCGGCCGTAAACGCATTCAGGACACCCACATGGCGGCTTCTTTCGCAGAAGCCGGTGTAACGGAGCTTTGGACGGCGAATCCAGCCGATTTTGAAATCTTTGAAACATTCGACCTCGTTGAGTATAAGTGAGAAATACTGAGTAGTTTTTGTTATTGAAAGTTTGGAACGGAAACTATATCTCTTGAAATACGTAATATAGTATGTATAATAATATGCAAGAGGTGGTTTTATGATGGCATTCGAAAAGAAAGAAATTGTCTCTGCAACTCAGCTTGTCCGCCAGTTTTCCAACTTTTTGACGGAGCTTACAAATCGTAAACTTAATAAAATTGCAATAATCCGGAACAACGAAATGCAAGCGGTTGTGCTTCCGATTGATGAATACGAGAATCTTGTTTTAAGGGCGGATGCCGCGAGCCAAAAGTCGCTCAAAGATTTTTTCGGCAGTATTGATGAAGACTCTGCGGCTCAAATGGAAGCTGCCGTTGCTGAATGCCGCAAGGTTGATGAGAATGAATGGTAAGCTTATCGATACGAATGTTATAATCCGCTTTTTCAAAGGAGAGACGGAACTTTTCTCACTTTTTGATGAGATGGAAAAACTATACATATCTTCTGTATCTGTAGGAGAGCTGATGTATGGTGCTGCGCTCTCTCAAAAAGCAGATTTTAATCGTGAAAACTATTTCTGTTTTTGCGAGCAGATGAAAGTGTTGTATCCAGATTTGGAAGTGGCGAAAAGTTATGGGAGAATAAAGGCTTCTCTTAAAATGAAAGGACGCCCCATCCCTGAAAACGATATTTGGATTGCTGCAACAGCGCTTGCCGCAGATTTAACGCTTGTTACCGCAGACAGTGATTTTAGCTTTGTAGACGGGATTTCCGTGGAAATGATATAAAACCTAGTCGAACTCCCGCAAAACTTCATTCACATAATCCCGTATATCGCTTGCAATCGCAGATTTTAGTCGCGTCGCGATTTCCTTGTTTTTTCTGAACGAATCACCGACTGGCATGAAAAGTTTTACAACATCAATTTCTAAAGCCTCTGTAATTTGAGAAAGAGTCTTTTCTTCTGGATAAGAATGTGCTAGTTCAATGCTTTTTATAGTAGCTTCTGACAGATTTGATTTTTCTGCCAATTGAAATTGAGTATATTTTTTTTGTTTGCGAAGTGTGCGGATGTTTTCTGCAACACGCATCCGTATCTCAAAATCTTGCATTATATTATTTTCAATGAAATTATATTAAGATTACATAGATGAGAAATATACAAAGCTTAAAAAAGTATATATAATCTATACAAAAATAAATATCTGTTTTATACTATTTTTTGAAAAGTTTATTTCTAGTAAATAATTTTGGAGGACTTGTATGAAAAGATTTTTAACTGTTGGATTGATAGTATGCTTACTGTCTGTTTTTACTTCGTGCTTATCGACAGGAGGCGCTTCATCTTCTGCTGATTCAGTAGATGTGTCTGGACTTTCTTTGGGAGATAGAAAACTGATTTCTGGTGTTTACAACTTTGCGACAGAGAAATCAGATTCTTGGACTATATATGATCCATACTTTGTGTCGATTGATGTTACGAATGAGAAATACGTGTTTACTGCAAGTTTCGTTGTAGGAAATATAGTAGGTTTGACGAGATATGATTTCACATGTACGGTAACAAAACAAGGTGATGATTTTAAGATTGATTTGACGGATATGTCATCATATGCTTGTGATAAAGATTTGAAAAAAGTAAAAGCAGGATCTTCATATAAAGCTTCGGAAAAAGTTGCTGCTGAATATGCAAAACAAATGAAAGCAGAAATTCTGCTAAGAATTGCAAACTGGTCAGATGATGAGTATACACAGAATCTTAATAAAGCAGTAACCTCACCTATTATATTGAATTGTATAGCGAACAATTCTGCATTAGTTTTCAAGAAGTTTATTAGTGATTATGAAATTATAGGTAGAACAATAAGCTTGCAAATGAATATAACGTCTGTTGATGAAGATAACAAGCATGAAGAATTTGCCTATTATGTTACAGGAAAAACTTTGAGAGGATACAAAATAGATGATCTTGGTATAAAGTTTCCGCAGTATTCAAGTGTATTTGTTTATACAAACAATGATAATGTTATATCATTGACACCGGCTGAGACTCTTGATGGAATAATGGCAGGTGGTACATCTGGTTCTGTGTATGAAGTAAATGGCACAATTAAGGACGTAAGAAGAAGTGATACAGGTGGTGTATCTGTTATTGAAATATATGAATAAGTATTTTCAGTAAGGAATTTACATCGTATATAATTACAAAAATGTCCAGTCTCTGATAGTGTTTTTAATTCTGTTAGCGATTGGACATTTTTTTGTTTGCGAAGGAATCTAGCAGTAAAATGAAATCTCTTCGAAATGTTTCTGCCACTCGTCACAGATAAATGAAGCCCTGATTTTTACATAACCACCAATACTAAAAATTTGCGGCATTACCAAAGCCACCTTGTCTGGCGAATTTATAGATAACGTGAACACCCTTTTCTATGATGTCTTGGAATCCTTTTATTTGGTTTGACACTTGCTTTTGCTTGGGTATGTTCTATACTGGAAGTATCATTTTTCAAGGAGTTCTTATGGATAAAAAGTGGATTGTTTTGCTTAGTTCTTTGTTTGTTGCGATTTCTTTATTATTCACAAGCTGTATGACTTCTGGTAAAAATGGAATTGTATCTGAAAAAGAAGATGTATCAATCAAGACCGGATATTATATAAATGAATGTCTTTTAGAGCTCGGAGCCGGGGAGGGAAATGGAAAGTCGTTTGAGCCTTCTGCAACAGCTCCGTCTGCTGAATTCGAAACAAAGTTGCTTTCTGAAGATTATTCCAAGACAGAAATAGTCGCGTGGTGCGATGGAAACACGATTTGGTACTATGCGGCAGGATATACGGACATAGAAGACAATAAGATACCGCTTTATTTTGATAGCAGCGCAATGTTTCTTGGATGTTCAAAACTAATCAAAATTGATTTAAGTAAATTTGATACAAGTGATGTCGGTATAATGGAGAACATGTTCAGCTGTTGTTCGTCTCTTAAAGAGATTGTTGGTTTGAATATGTTTAACACTAGTAATGTAGTAACCACGCAATTAATGTTTTTCGGGTGTGAATCGCTGAAAACACTTGATTTGAGTAGTTTCGATTTAAACGCGGTTAAAGACTTGGATGGAATGTTCTTTGGTTGTGTCGAACTTTCGACTATTTATGTGGCAAAAAATACTGATTGGAATTTGTTAGATGCCGCAGCAAAACCTTCAAGTACTTTATTTTCATGGTGTTTTTCTTTGGGGGGCGGCGAAGGTACATATTATGATGACAGCCATACCGATGTAGCCTACGCGCATGTTGACGGTGGCGAAAGTAACCCCGGTTATTTCACCGTGAAGCCGTGAGCGGAAATGGTTATTTTGTAATGCTGGGGTTTTAGGGGCAGAAAACTGGAAAAGGCTGCCCCTAGGCGAAGGGGTCGGCGGCAACCGTGTGCCGCCGAGGGGAATGCTTTCCCCTATCCTTATGCCGTACTATTGACTTAACTGCCGTCGGTATCTAAAATAGCTGATTATGACTGCTAACGAATTACGCTCTAAGTACATAGAGTTCTTCAAATCAAAAAATCATGCTGAGATTTCAGGTCAGTCACTGATTCCTGAGAATGACCCATCCGTTCTTTTTACGACAGCCGGTATGCACCCGCTCGTTCCGTATCTTTTGGGCGAAAAGCACCCTGCCGGAACGCGCCTTACGGACTACCAGAAATGTATCCGCACCGGCGACATCGACGAGGTTGGCGACCCGAGCCACCTTACGTGTTTCGAGATGCTCGGCAACTGGTCGCTCGGCGACTACTTCAAGAAAGAATCTATCGCGTTCAGCTACGAGTTCCTTACAAGCAAGGACTGGCTGGCGCTTGATCCGCGCAAAATAAGCGTCACGGTTTTCGCCGGTGACGAGAATGCTCCCCGCGACGAGGAAGCTGCCGGCTACTGGAAAGACAACGGTATGCCTGCCGACAAGATTGCGTATCTTCCTGCAAGCGACAACTGGTGGGCGGCTGGCCCTACAGGTCCATGCGGCCCTGACACCGAGATTTTCTACTGGGTAGGCGAGGGACTGCCACCGGAAGGTTCCAACAAAGGCACAGACAGCGCGAACTGGATGGAGATTTGGAACAACGTTTTCATGCAGTACAACCGCATCGACGAAAAGACGCTCGTTCCGCTGCCAAAGCAGAACGTAGATACAGGCATGGGTTTGGAGCGCACGAACTGTATTCTTCAGGGCAAGAACTCCGTTTATCTTACGGAAGTTTTCCAGCCGATTATCGCAAAGATTGAGGAGCTTTCGGGCTACAAATATGGCAGCGACGCGGAAAAAGATGTTTCTGTCCGCATTATTGCCGACCATTCACGTGCGAGTACGTTCATTCTGGGCGACCAGAGGGGCGTTTCTCCTTCGAACCTGGGAGCGGGCTACGTTTTGCGCCGCCTTATCCGCAGGGCTGTGCGCCACGGAATGAAGCTCGGCATAGACAAAGCATTCCTTGCTGATATTGCGGAGACAGTTATCGCGAACTTCAGCGGCGCATACCCGGAGCTTGCCCAGAATGCCGACAAGGTTAAGAAAGAGCTTACTGCCGAGGAAGACCGCTTCCGCGACACACTGAAAAAAGGCGAGGCAGAGTTCCAGAAACTGCTTCCGAACCTTATGAAGAACCCGAAGAAAGAAATAAGCGGCAAGGTTGCTTTCCGCCTGTACGACACATTCGGTTTCCCGCTTGAGCTTACACAGGAGCTTGGCGCGGAGAACGGCTTTACTGTTGACGTTGAAGGCTTTAAGGAAGCCGAGAAGAAGCATCAGGAAGCGTCAAAGTCACTTGATGCAGGAAAAGCCAAGGGCGGTCTTGCCGAGCAGTCTGAGATTACGACAAAGTATCACACGGCGACACACCTTTTGCAGCAGGCACTCGTCAACATTCTTGGCGATCAGGTTGCGCAGAAAGGTTCGAACATCAACAACGAGCGTATGCGCTTTGACTTCACTTTTGAGCGTCCTATGACTCCAGAAGAGGTGAAAAAAGCCGAAGATATAGTAAACGAGCAGATTCAGAAAGACCTGCCGGTCACAATGGAAATCATGAGCTTGGAGAAAGCCAAGGCGGAAGGCGCGCGTGCTTTGTTCGCGAACAAGTACGGCGAGGATGTCAAGGTTTACACGATTGGTCCAAAAGACAACTGGTTCAGCAAGGAAGTTTGCGGCGGCCCGCACGTTGAGCACACCGGGCTTATCGGTCACTTCAAGATTACGAAAGAGCAGTCGTCATCAGCTGGTGTCCGCAGAATAAGGGCTGTAATCGAGTAGAGCTTCCTGCGTTTTTTCGCGCGCTCGTGTAACATTTGTATTTTATATATGTTTATTGGATATCACGTAGTGTACCACGTACGGTTCGGAGTGGGAGTTCCCTCCTGACGTTTACTGGAATATATCCTGAACATTAAGGAAGATAGTATGAACAAAAGAATTATTACTTTATTTGCCATGATTGCTGTTACGGTTGCTTCTCTTGCAGCCCAGACAAACCTTCAGCCGCTGGCAACTGTAAAGCTCAATAAGGCAGAGACAATCACACTTAAGCAGCTTAAAGACCGCTGCGAAGTTTACAAGAAGCAGACTGGCATGACTTCTTTCACAATTGACCAGAAGAAAGAGATTCTTGACTCCCTTATTAACGAAAAGCTTATCCTTCAGGCAGCTGCAAAAGCCGGCATGGTTATTACAGATACACAGGCTTACGAGCTTTATATCCAGACACTTTCAAGTCAGGTTGGTCAGACTGTTACCGAAGCTGATTTTTCACAGCTCGTAAAGCAGCAGTACAACATGAGCCTTGATGACTTCTTCAAAGCTCAGCTCGGTATGTCTGGCGAAGAATACAAAGTTTTCCTTAAGAATCAGTATATCGCACAGCAGTACGTTATGAAGGTTAAGGAAAGCGAATTCCTTGCCGTAGCCGCAACTGACGAAGAGATCCGTGCTTACTACGAGATGAACAAGCAGAGTTTCTACCAGAACGACATTATGAAAGCATTTTTCGTAATCGTTCCAAAGGGAAACGATGCGGCTGCTGCTAAAAAACTTGTTGAAAGCCTTTACAACGACGTAAACGCAAAGAAAGTTACTTTTGACGAGCTTAAGGTCAAGATGGCAGAGCCTAACTCCGGTTTCCAGGCTGGTGATATGTTCATCGGAAAGACTTCTCAGGCAGCATCTCAGCTTGGTATTTCATACCAGGATTTGATGAAGATTTTCTCACGTTCAATCGGAAACGTTTCAGAGATTAAAGAAACTTCAAGTGATTTCCAGTTCAACGTAATTCGTGAGATGTATCCAGCAAAACTTCTTGGACTTACAGATCTTGTTCAGCCGGGATCCACGACGATCGTTTATGAGTACATCCGTAGCTATGTTTCACAGCAGAAGATGTCCGAATACTTCAATCAGGCAACGCAGGAAGTTTGCAACGAGCTTCGTACTTCCAACAACTATCAGATGATGAAGACTGGTGCTGCGCTTGATTCTCTTCTTGAAGGTTGGTAATCGTAAGTGGCAAGACGAAAAGGACGTATAATTGCTTTTCAAGCTCTGTACTCGTGGGATGTTTCCGGTATGGAGCTTGATGATCTTTTAAAATTCGAGTGGGTCAGCGATGAAACTAAGGAGCGTATGGATGAAGAAAGCGATGCTTTCACCAGGCTTCTTATTTCCGGAACGATAGAAAACTGCGCTGAAATTGATGAGGTCATAAAAAAGCATCTGATAAACTGGGAATTCGGACGGCTAAATAAGGTTGATTTGGCAATTCTGCGCATAAGTGTATATTCTCTTCTGTATCAGAAGGATATACACCCGACGATTATTATTGATGAAGCAGTCGATATTTCAAAAGACTTTGGAACTGATGATTCTTATAAATTCGTCAATGCTGTTCTTGATAACGTAAGAAAAACACTGAAAGTGTAGGGTGCAAATAAGTATGTCGCTATCTTTCCAAAATGCGATACAGTCCGGTCAGGCTCACAAAAAAAAGCTTGCCGGGCTTTTTTTGTTTTCTGCCGACCGTCAGCGCGCCGCGTGGCCATTGAGTCTTTTCATCGCGGTCGTCGTGTTCTGTGCGCTGTGTCTTTCCGGATGCGGCGAGACAGTCTCTGACGCGTCTTTTGCGGAGCAGCTTGACCTTATAGACGCATGCATCCTTAACGGACAGACTGAAGATGCTTTGACGCTTATAGACAAAGCTTCTGATGACGCAATTGGACTGGTAAGACAGCTTTCTATAGCCAAGCGGTATATAAAACTTGGCGAGATTGATAAGACAAAAAAGTTTGTGGAAGATGCGCTCAAAAAGCAGCCGGAAGCCCCTGAGCTTAATGCTTTGTACGCGAATATCCTACTTTCCGACGGGAATGTGCTTGGCGCGATGAAATACACCGACAAGCTTGCAAATACAAAGTGGTCGCCGCTTTATACGGAAGTCGTCATCAGGCGGATTGTAGCCGAGAACATCTTTATGGACGGCGACTACACCGATTATTTTGTTAAAGCGGCGGAAGCCACGCATAACGAGCGGTGGCTCGTTGATGCTGCCGTAGTAGAAGCCAGGCGTGGTAACTACAAGAAAGCGGCGGCGTTGACGCCGCCGCTGGAGCTTTTTTATCCGGGTACGACAGAAACGGAGCATTTTGCGTATTTTTGGGCGCTCGTGAACTATGACGCCGGGTATTACCTGGAATGCGTCGATTTATGCAAGTTGTGCGGCAGCATCCCGGATGCGGCTTTGCTCGCATCCGATGCGTGGCTTATGTCCGGCGAAGAGGAAGCTGCTAACAATTATTGGCTTGCTATAGTGAACGGGGCGGGCGTTGGAACGGCTGGCGCAAGTGCTTCGGGCACATCCGCCGGTGGCGCGGCGGGTAGCTCTGGCGCGGTGCCAAATAAGCGCATCCCCAAAGAAATATACTGCAACGCGGCTATGTATGCCATCAATCACAATGACCTTACAAATGCATACAGTATCCTTGTTGACATGGTGTCAAAATATCCTGATTTTGACGAAGGCCTTGTAGTATACGCAAACTACGCGCTTAAAACATCCGGTTCCATGATAACGGAGCCTTATTCCGTCCTCAGCACCCTTCAGCAGCAAAAAATGCGAGAAATCCCTTCTATCCCTGTTTCGGACGCTTTGGCCCGCATAGAAAAATCGCTCGCGCTTGATGTCAAACAAAGTTCTGATACCTTGATATCAGAAAAGTTCAGGCCCGCGCTTTATGTAGAGTATCTTAGGACAAAATGGCTCAGCGGAGACAGCACCCCGATCCAGAGCCGGAAAGATATCCTGCTTGCGTTGGAACGGTTCCGCTTTGAAGATGAATGTGATCCGTATCTTGCCGATTTTGCAGTATGCTGGATGCTCCGCAACTACTACGAGAATGAGGCAGAAAGTTTCTTTTATGACTTCATGGCTGAAAAATACGGATTAGGAGCCGCAGATTTTGCTGAGAACGCCTCTATGTTCAAAGACCGCGAATGTATGATTGCGGCTTGGTTCAGACTGAAAAACGGCTTTATTGAAGATGCCCAAAAGCTTTACGAAACTTATGTTTACGAGCGCGGGTGCATAAATGACACAGTGGCGACAATGAATCTTGCCGCAATTTATAATACATATTCTTCCTGGCAAAAAGCTCTTGAACTATACGGAACGCTTGCTGGAATCACAAAAAACTCAGAACTTGCTTCTGAAGTGCATTATCGTATGGGTACTATTCAGCTTGCACATAAGGACGAAAAAAATGCCCTGCTCAGTCTTTCGTACAGCATTAAGCTGAATCCGGACAATAACAGGGCACGTCACTTACTGAAAACGCTTCAGTAAATTAGCCAATAACAGCAAGAATATCGGCAGCTTTAAGGATAAGGTGCTCCTCTCCGTCAATCTTTACGGCTGTACCGGCATATTTGTCGTACATTACGCGGTCGCCTGCCTTAACTTTGATTTTCTCTTTATCGTCTCCGACTGCAACAACGGTCGCAATCTGTGTTTTTTCCTGTGCTGTGTCCGGAATGATGATTCCGCTTGCAGTCTTTGACTCTGCTTTCTCGATCTTTACGAGAACTCTGTCCGCCAATGGTGTAACCTTCATATATTTCCTCCAAAAGGTTGAACGATGCAGCTTTCCGCCGCGCCGGGCTTGGGGCTGCTTCGAAGTTTGCTTTGCCGTTCATGCGTGAAAAATCAACTGATGAACACAATAAAGTTACGAAAAAAAAGCTCCATCGTCAATAAAAATCGTCGAGGGACTTATTCCTAAATCTTCACAAGAATATATTCTACACCTGAGATATTGATTTCGGGTTGACCAGGTTCTTCTTCTAAACCTAATGTTTTTGTAAGCTTCTGTAAATAAAGATAATCAGATTTTCGAAATTCTTTATTAAATACTTTTTCAGCGTCTTTCACTTTTTTATAATCACAAATACAAACATGCTGCTTTACTATATAATCTTTTTGTCTATTGTACTTTTTCTTAAAAAGTTCCCAACCATCATTTTCCTCAGGGATTCCACACCAGCCTTCAGTCCTATAGAAGGCATTCCAACGTTCTTTTTCTATTCGCGCTAATTGAGTTCTTTTACTATCTAAGTTTACGAATTCTTCTTCTGTT
>JAEEGI010019752.1_pt1 | contig 13557 bp, 2 predicted proteins | sample 8958751 | NCBI WGS metagenome assembly JAEEGI01 (sample SAMN16246545, study PRJNA631951) | gut metagenome | biome: gut microbiome; feature: rumen; material: KS-attached | host: Bos | place: Iran: Karaj | collected 2018-10
TCCGTCCTGAGCTACATCAGTTATCGACTTATCACCATCACCGATGTTGTATGACACCAGATGATAGCCTGTCTTTGGAGTGAACACCATTTCCTTAGCATCAGAACCGAAACCTACGGTCTGACTTGCGTTGGTGACCGTACCGTTCGCATCGATAGATGCTGTGACGGAATATGTCTTGATGGTGCAGGTCGCGGATATAAAGACATCGCCGGTGACGATGCCCTTGTCGATGGTGACCTTTCCGTTCTCGAATGTGTATCCGCTGCTGAGAATCTCATCTCCGACCTTTACGACAGCCGATGTAGGAGCATCGTATCCCTCGTTCGGCAGGATGAGAGCGCTGACGAACTTCTGAGCAATGTTCGCGGTAGTTGAGGGAATCGACGGTCCGTTGGTGATGGTATAGGTAACGGAGCGATCTATGGCTCCGAACGCGACGCTTATGTTCACATTCTCGGGCATCGTGAACGTGTACGTGTTCGGACCTGCGGGGGTAACTGTTACTTCAGAAGAGTCTGATGCCTTTACGACATGGATGCTGGTAACAGTGTATCCTTCCGAGGGAGTCACGGTCAAGGTGACGGTCTCTCCTTCGACGGCGCCATCGGCCTTGTCGACTACGGCCGTTCCGCCGACCTCGGTGGGCACCGGGGAGACGGTGATGCCGATCGTTATGGTGTAAACGATCTCCGTGCTGGAGAAGGTAGCCTCGTATGTGGCATCCTCGGTTACCTTCGACGGTTCGGAAGACCATCCTGCGAAGGTGTATGTGTAATGAATATCTGCCGGCTTCGTGGGGGTGGCTCCGTCGTAGGAGGGCTGCGATCCGTAGGGGACCTCGGTATCCGTCTCGAGAATGGCATCCCCATTCTTCCAGGTCACGGTGTACTTGTTGATCTCTGTCTTCACGGAGATGCTGCAATCTCCGGTGACGCTGGTAAAGCAGTATGCGAATGTGCCGTCCTGAGCAGGGGTGATCGGGACATCTCCCCCGCCGATGTTATAGGAGGTCAGGTGGTATCCGGTCTTGGGGGCGAACACCATCGCCTTTGCATCAGAGCCGTGCTTCACGGTTTGGCTGGGGTTGGTGACTGTGCCGTGCTCATCTATTGACGCTGTGACGGAATAGGCCTTGATGGTGCATGTCGCGGATATGATAACATCGTCGGTGATGGCGCCCTTCGCGATTGTGACCTTGCCGTTCTCATAACTGTACCCGCTGACGAGAGGTACTCCTCCGACGGTCACGACAACAGATGTAGGAGCATCGTACCCCTCATTCGGCAGGATGGATGCGCTGATGAACTCCTGTGCGATGTTCGCCTTGGCCGGGGTGATCGACGGGCCGTTGGTGATGGTATAGGTAACGGAGCGATCTACGGCTCCGAACGCGACGCTTATGTCCACATTCTCGGGCATCGTGAACGTGTACGTGTTCGGACCTGCAGGGGTGATAGCGACCTCGGATGAGTCCGACTTCTTGATGACATGCACGCTTACAAGTGAGTATCCATCCGAGGGGGTCACGGTCAGGGTAACGGTCTCTCCTTCGACGGCGCCATCGGCCTTGTCGACTACGGCCGTTCCGCCGACCTCGGTGAGTACCGGGGAGACGTTGATACCGATTGATATGGTGTAGACGATCTCCGTGCTGTCGAAGGTAGCCTCGTATGTGGCATCCGCAGTGACCGCCGACGGCTCGGGGGACCATCCAGCGAAGGTGTATGTGTAATGGATGTCCGCCGGCTTCGTGGGGATCTCTCCATCGTAGGACGGCTTGGTTCCATAGGGGACCTCGGTATCCGTCTTGAGAATGGCATCCCCATTCTTCCACACAACGGTGTAAGTGTTGATCTCAGTCTTCACGGAGATGCTGCAATCTCCGGTGACGTTGGTGAAGCAGTATGCGAATGTGCCGTCCTGAGCAGGGGTGATCGGGACATCTCCCCCGCCGATGTTGTAGGAGACAAGGTGGTATCCCGTCTTAGGAGCGAACACCATATCTGCGGCATCAGAGCCGTGCTCCACAGTCTGGCTGGAGTTGGTAACGGTTCCGTGCTCGTCGATCGATGCAGTGACCGAATATGTCTGGATGATGCATATAGCTGAGATCACAACATCTCCTGAAACCGTCCCCTTCTCAATGATTACCGTTCCATTCTCAAAACTATATCCGTCGCTGAGGACCTTATCACCGATCTTCACAACGATGGATGCAGGGAGGATGCATCCCTCGTTCGGGGTGATTTTTTCACTGACGAATTCCTGAGCAATGTTAGCAACAGATGCAGCAATGGATTTTCCATTTGTTATATCATAGGTCACAGTACGCTCAATAGCGCTGAACGTAACGCTGACTTTGACATTATCACCTGGCATCTCAAATGTTATAGTCGAATCGACCGAAGTGGTCTCCACTGCAGAGGAATCTGATTTCTTGATAACCTGAACACTGGTCGCAGAGTATCCGTTGGAGGGCTGAATGGTCAGAACAACTTTCGCTCCCATAGCGGCTCCATCGGCTTTGTCCACGGTAACCGTTCCCCCGACCTCGCCAGATACAGGCTGAACGGTGGTGTTGATGTCTATACTGTAGATGATTTCAGTACTTTCGAATTTTGCTGAGTATTCCACATTATCTGTGACCTCGACCACAGTTGGGAACCATCCTGAGAAACTGTATGTGTACCTGGCATCCGACTGCTTGGTAGGATTGTCTCCGTCATAAGACGGCACAGTTCCATAAGGTACACCTTCATCTGTCTCAAGGACGACGTCCCCATTCTTCCACACAACGGTGTAAGTGTTGATCTCAGTCTTCACTGAGATGCTGCAGTCCGCCTTCACATCGGTGAAGCGATATGAGAATGATCCGTCCTGAGCTACATCAGTTATCGACTTATCACCATCACCGATGTTGTATGACACCAGATGATAGCCTGTCTTTGGAGTGAACACCATTTCCTTAGCATCAGAACCGAAGCCTACGGTCTGACTTGCGTTGGTGACCGTACCGTTCGCATCGATAGATGCTGTGACCGAATAGCCGATCACGCCACATTCTGCTGAGATCACAACATCTCCTGTCACCATTCCTTTCTCGATAACGACCCTGCAGTCAGTGAAGCTGTATCCATTTGTCAGGACTGCACCTCCCACAGTCACGGTGACCGATGCAGGAGTATAGTAACCTGTTTTAGGCATGATCTCAGGACTGTAGAATGGTGTTGCAATGGTAGCAGTAGTAGCCCTGATAGCCTGTCCGTTGGTAATGTTAAAAGAAACAGAATGCTCGATAGCGCTGAATTCCACCTGGACCTCGACACTTCCTGAAGGCATCGTGAACGTGTATGTGTTCGAGCCTCCAGTAACATCTACTGGTGAAAGGTCTGATTTCTTAAACGCCTGGACATTCTTGATAGCATATCCGTTCTCAGGGATTACCGTCAGGGTCACCGTTTCATTAGCTGCGATGTTGCCCGTCTTATCCACGGTCACCTTCCCCCCGACTTCTGTCGAAACTGGGGAAACGATTGTATTGACTGATACCGTATGTTCGTTCTCGGTGGCCGTAAAGACTGCGTAATATTCTACGTCTGACCAGACAGGAGTCAAATCAGGGTACCATCCGGAGAATGTGTATGTGTAATACTCATCTGCCGCCTTGGTCGGAGTGGAACCTCCATAATTCGGCTGCGTTCCTTCTTCAACCCATCTGTCTAACTCCAGGGTAGTGTTTCCATTCTTCCAGACCACTATGTGCTCATCGATCTCCTCTGCGTAGACATATATCTCGCACCTCTCGGTCACATTCAAGAAACGATATGTGAAGGTACCGTCCGCGTTCAGACGATCTATCAACTTGACATTCTCATGTAGGTGGAGCCCTACACTGTATGCAACCAGACGGTATCCTTCAACCGGAGTGAACACCATCTCTGCCGCATCGGAACCGTATTCGACATATTGTGTCATATTGGTGACAGCAACGAATCTGCCTGAGGATCCATCAACCAAAAAGGTCCTTACAGTACATTCCGCGGATATGACCACATCTCCGGTCACGAATCCTTTATCGATAGTGACCCTGTTATTCGAGAAACTGTATCCGCTGGTCAAGGCCACTCCGCCGACTGTCACGGTAACGGATTTCGGATTATTGTAACCCTCCATCGGAAGGATAGGTTCGCTTGTGAAGACCTCTCCGATGTTGGCCATGGAGTCTTCTATAGTCTGTCCGTTCACCAGACTGTAAGTGACCGTGTGCTGTATGGCATGGAACGAGGCATATACGTTCACATTCCCTTCAGGCATGATGAACTCATATTTGCCATCTTTTGGACTTATGTCAACTTCGGACTCGTCCATTTTTACCACACGGACGCTGCCAATCTCATAACCTGCCAATGGGGTGACCGTCAGGGTCACCGTCTCACCGGCCTCGATATTACCTGTCTTATCGACCGTTACGGATCCGCCTACCCCTGACGGAGAAGCGGTCGCACTCAGGAATATCGATCCCGAATCCACTATCGTATAGATTGCCGAGGCGGTTCCACAATAGTTGCCGGTACCGGTCACCGTCACAACATAAACTCCAGGCTCAACGAAGGAGCATTCCTCAATGTTAGATGTGTAGGTTATGTTGCTGAAACCGGGCAAAGATACGCCCGTTATACTGGGGGCATGTGGCTGCCCGTCATATGCTACCGTGCTCTGTTCCAGTGTGACAGTCGCTTCTGCAATGGATTTGGGATTTATCTTGCAGTCGACTCTTGTGAGCGGGACATTCTCATATCCATTTATACCGTCCGCCTTGTACCATACAACATAGGTTCCAGCATTGGTAGCGGCAGGATAATACACCCCTGGGCTGGATCCTTTATCAACCGCATAGGATTCCCGGAAGTCGGCATCACTGGGGTTTTCACCGATAGCGAACTTGAATATGGCATTCACGAATTCCTCATGTGTATTTGTGATCAGTTCCTGGGCCATTCCGTTGTATGTAAGCTCTTTTGCCGATGGCAGTTCGACATTATGTTTCTCTAAAGCGATCGTTAGCGTCGCGGAACCGTTTCCTACGAGACGATAGTTATCAGCAACCATCGGCGTAGGATCGATTGTAATTGTGTATTCCCCGGATTCCAAACCCTTGTCATACTCTTTTCCGTCCACGAGGAATATTGGTGCCCCTTTGTAAACGTCAGCTGATTCGGAATTCACGAGTCCTGTAACTTCGTATGTGAAATTGGGATTCTCTTCGTGACGGCTGATTGTCAGAGCTTTAGGGATCACATTCAGCGTTGCCTTGGATATTGTGACCCTGACCTGACCTTCCCTTGAATTCGTATGGTCCTCGTTCCCTACTGCCTTGTAGTAGACCGTGTAGGTACCGGCGTATATTCCGACAGGTATGTTCGTAGAATACTCACCGTCATCCAACTTGTACTGCATCGTACCATTGCTGCTGCTTCCTGCCTGGATCAACTCCTGAGGCTGGCCTGTGTATGTCAGTGCTTTACCTGTAGGCGCAACATCTATGGTCGCCCTTTCTGCTTCAAGGATGATATAGTTTTTCTTTATGGGGGGAGCATCCGAGTAATTCCCTATCCCCTTTATGATAACGGTAACTGTTCCCGGATTCTTGGTATCGACACTAATGTCGCCGTTCCTCTCGAACGATATTGTGTAATCAAGACCTACAGCCAGCCATGTGTTACCTGAGAATACAGATACCAAGGGAACATGGTCCTTGCCATCGAAGATATACTCATTCGCATTGAGTGACACCTTCATATCCGCAATGCGCCTGGTCAGTTTACCATCAACGAGCTCGAACGTCGAATTCAGGACCTTCTGAGGAACAGCATCGATCCCTCCGGTTGTTCCTGTGAAATCGATGAGATTTCCTGATTCGTCATACAGCATAAGGCCGAACAGAGCATCTTTTTGTATAGTCCGAATATCGGGGCCGAAAGTAATCGATTTCAAACTGGTCGAATTGACGGGACGATAGAACGCTTTCTCATGGATATTCATTAATCTAGGAGGCAGAACGACCTTCTCCAGATTGGGCAAGTCGTAGAACGCATACGCCCCTATGTCGAAAAGTGAAGGGGTATTGAATTCCACGGTCTTTATCTGATCCCTGAATTTATACCACGGCATGCTTGTAGCCTGATAATCATCAACCGAGTATCCGCCGCCGTAGATTCTCAGCACTCCAGTTTCGCTGTCGAATGACCAGTGCACATCGCCGAAGAATGCGCATGAACCGCTTGTGACTTCTTCGGTTGCGGGCCTGTAGCCGACATCCCTGTATACCAACGAGATTGCAGGGTTAAAGCCGGTGAACTTACCCTCCGCGATATTATTGGTGGAATAGATTGTGATCGTTTTATTCTTACTGAGAATCCCGAAAAGGTAATTTGGATTGTATTGTACTTGCCATTCATTTCCTGTGAATGTTAAGCTCTGGAGATTCATGCACATGACGAATGCTCCCTCTCCAAGCTTGATCGTTGAGGGCATGGTGATCCTTTGTATATTTGGGAGGTCAAGAATATGCCTACTGAAATTTGAACAACTGAGCTCTTTCACCGTACTGGGCAAAAACAATTGCGCAGCGCCACGGGGGAATCTACAGTTCGGACCCAAATCCGTCACTCCCTCCCCCACTATCACTGTTTTCATATCGAATGATGTGGATATCCATGGTTCGCCGTTAACTGTTGTCTTTCCGTCTGTTTCAGTATGCTTGATTATATGGAGCGTGTTTCCTCTGACTACCCAGAAAACATCATCCTGGATGCCTGCAGAAGTTTGCATATGGGTCTCTTCGATGCCCTTATCATTGAAATATTCCGCAGCCTTGAAGAAAGGAGAGTTGACATAGAAACTGAGATATGGATGCAAACTGAATGCGTCAGGGGCTATGTCATTCTTGTAGTCCATGGTGAAGCTTTCAAACATCAGATCGTGCAACATGTTACAGTCTTTGAATGCACGGCTTTCTATTTTCTCTACAGTAGCGGGGATGGTAAGCCATCTTATGTTGTCGCAGCCCTCGAATGCCTTGGCACCGATTGTTTTGAGCTTGATGTTTGTATCTTGATCTGTAGTAAGCCCGATTTCAGGGACGTATTTTGTATTATTCATATCTATAGCAACAGACCCTAGATTCAGATACTTCATTGAAGTACATTTATAGAAGCATTCATACTCCACCTTTTCCACATTCGAAGGTATGGTGATCGATGTTATTGATGTACACTGCTTGAACGCTGCCTCTCCCAAGGAACTCAGACTGCTGGGTAGGGATATGACGGTCAGCCTCTCGCATTTCTCGAATGCGTGTGAGCCGATGGATGTAATGGATGACGGCATACTGATAGATGTGATCTTGCTCCCAATGAAAGCGTAGTCCCCTATCGACTTTACGTTCGGTTTGACAGAGACTTCGGTGACACCATCCCAAAGAGCGGGCGACTCCCATGCGGGGCGCAGCGAAGATGAATAATTGTTCATGAAAGCAACTCCATCTGTGCTGGATTCCAATGTCAGTTTACTTCCGATGATACTCCATCTGATGCTGCCTTCTACCCCTGAGGACGCATAGTATTGCATCTTCTCGCTTCCCAGTTTACCATCTGCGACGTTGTTGTGCGAATACACTTCGCACTGATCCACATTACCTAGCGAGAATGCTCCCTCCCCTATGGTCTTCTCGCTCCAGGTCTCACCTTTGAAATAGATGCACTGAAGCAAGCATCCGGAGAATGCATTGGATCCGATCTGCTCCAAAGAATCGGTGAGCACGAGCATCTTCGCCTTGTCGCATCCCTTGAATGCATGGCTTCCGATGGATGTGACGGATGATGGCAGGTCCAGAGTTTCTACGGCATACGTTTCCAGACCCTTGGTCGGATTGATGATCGTCTTCAAGGATCCGCAGTCCGCGAATGCGTAACCGCCGATCGTTGTCACTGAATTGGGAAGGATGAAGGACTCTATCCCGGTACCGGAGAATGCATTGGATCCGATCTGCGTCAGACTGTAAGGAAGAACGATGTGTTTGATCTGCGAGAGTCCATTGAAAGTATAATCGCCTACGTTCGTGATGCCTTCAGAGATTACGACCCAAGAGACATCTTCCCATCCGAACGCCGATTCCCATGCTGGGCGCAGCGAAGATGAATAATTGGACATCGAGGCTGTGCTGCCATTCGGCCTAAGGTACAAGGTATCCCCGGAAACGGTCCAATGGATATTTCCATCTAAGTCAGAGGTACTCTTGTAAGTGATGATGACATGATCGCTATACGACGGAATATTTCCGGATGCACTGTTATCCTGAGAGTAAACAGTGATATTCTTGTCGGTGTCATGAGTGTCGAGATCACCGAAGAAATCGAATGCGCCTTCTCCGAGGGAACTGATGTTCCAAGTTTCAAAATGCAGGACCTTCATGGTCAAGCATGCGTAGAATGCATTCTCTCCGACGCCTGTGACCGAGGACGGTATGGTGACAGACGAAAGATTGCTGCATAACTGGAACGCGGATTCGCCTATGGTCGTAACCCCGGACGGGATGACGATGCTATTAAGGTTGGCGCACCCATAGAACGCATTAGGCCCGATGATCGTAACCTTCTGAGGGATATCGATCTTTGTCAGTGCCGTACATCCCTTGAACGCATAATTCGGGATGGTTGTCAATTCCTTCGAAAGCGATATGGACGTCAGATGCGTACAGTCGCTGAACGCATAGGTCCCTATGGTTGTAACGGATGAGGGGACACTGATGTATTCTATATTCGGCCGGTTTTCGAACAAATAAGCTGGTATCTTGGTGACTCCGTTCTCGATGATCACATTCTTGACTCCGCCCCATAGGACCGAACTCTCCCATGCAGGGCGGACCTCGTGATCGTAGACGATCGTCTGACCGGACTCATTGGGTGCATTGTTTATCCTCAGGGTATCGTCCCTGATCTCCCAAGCCAGACCGTTCTCTGTGCCTCCATTGGACATATAGGTGACGTTATCGTCCCAGAAGAATGGTTTTGCCACAGAAGCGCAATTGTTAGGAGAATAAACGGTGACATTACCGCAGTTATCGAAGACCTTTTTGCCAGGTTCTATATTGATGGTGTACCTATCCATCTGGTCGTTCAGGTAGTATACCGACTTGAGGGACGAACAGCCGCGGAATGCCTGAGGGTGGATCTCACTGATCACAGGCGATAGGATGACGGTTTTCAAAGAGGTGCATCCGTCGAACGCATTGGCCCCGACCTTCTTGATACCGCTTCCGAACTCGATGTATTCAAGCGATGTGCAGTCTTTGAAGGCATCTCCACCAAAATACTTGACCGAACCACCGATCTTGACCTCCTTCAGAGAAGTACAGTTCATGAATGCGCCCTTACGGATCTCTTTCACCGAATCGGATACAATCACGCTCTCGAGGTTGGTGTTATTCCAGAACGCGTACCCACCGATAGATGTAATCCCGTCGCATACGACGATATGTTTGACACTCTGTCTGAACCAGTCCGTATCCCAGTACGGGCGGTGGGCCGGCAGTGAATCACTTTCGCCATATCCAGGCCAGAAATCGATCATCGGAGACTCGAATGTATCCGACGTATTCGGTTGTATGTACATGGTGTCGCCATCGGTGATGGTAACAACGCTCCACTCATCGATTTCCACATCGTATGCTCCGTCCGTATCGGTCGAATCCGATACCGCTATCGCCGCGAACAGGACCGTCAGCACCGCGACCGCCATCATTATGTTCCTGAATGAATCATTCCGTCCATCTTCTTTCAAGCCCATATTATTCTCCTCTCTTGCTATTATGTCGCCTTCCCGACCATGCAACGGATTCCCGTAGCTCGTAAATGATTATTGACGAATATCAAGTAATCACTCCCTTGTCATCGGCGAGTCTGTTGCACCATTAATGACGTTAAAATATAAAATGAACTCTTGGATTGTCATAGTTTTTAAAAGCATGCACCGTCCATGAAAGATGGATGAGGAAGCGGACATCGATCCTATGACAGGGTCCGCCCCCGGGGCCGGGGTCCTGAGGTTAGGGGCCTATGGATATCATGGGTAAGCATCCCGACGGTTCAGGACCGTTTTGGTGTGCTCTGAATCAGACATACCTGTACAGATGCTCGGAGGAGTGCACTCCATTCATGAGTCAGCGACTCCTGAAAATCCTTGAACAACTGATCGATGAATTGCGTCTTACCCATGATTGATTCCATTCGTCCGACTGAATTTCAAATGTATAATGAACCAAAGGAGTAGACTAAAAATGAGTGTAAGGAGGTTTTAACATAGGTTGACGAGAATTAATCGAAATCTTCGATTTTGATAACCTTCGTCTCACTTCACTTATCGATATGCTATCGCTATTCTTGTTCAGTTTTAACTCAGGTTATCTCTATCAAGTCGTGGTCCGAATCCCGCTTCGCTTCGCTCGCGTGATTCGTCCCGGGTCGGGCCGGCGCCTCGGCAGAGCCTACGGCGCCCGACCCTCTAATATGGATACTTGTTGCACTCCATGAGAATTGAAGCCAGACCGCGACCGTGCCCGCGGCCTTCGGCCGCCTGGGCAACGGCCGTCGGCCTGCCTTACCTGCTTGGATAAGATACTAAGTGTGATGAAAGCGGCATCAGCGAAATAGGTTCCCGACCCTGTTGATGATGCCTGCCTTCTTACAGGTGGGAGGATAATAGAAAGGTGGCGGGTAATGTTGATTGTATTGGGGTTCCTCGTCTGCAGCCTTCATACGCCTGTACAGGCGCTGACAGATGCGATAGTCGAATCTCTGATCGATGTGTTTCTCGACAAGCCTCTTCATACTCCTGATGTCCTCGGGGCTGGCGAAGTCGAAGAGAGGGTTGCCTGAGGCGAAGAAAGGTCTTTTCGAGAGACTGTGTAACTTCAGATCGAGAGGCGGATTCGTGACATAACGTTCAACGACAGGCATCCTGTCCAGATCGAGCTTTCTGCATACATTCGATCCTTTATCGTCGATATATTCTATGAAATGGTCCATCAGACACCCGGCATACTGCCCTGGGACGTAGTATGACCTGCGGAGTTGCTCAGGACGTATGCCCAACACTATGATGAGCATAACGAAGGAGAACGCTCTGACCGCTTCCCAATCCATACGGTCCGGCTTAGCGGACGAACCCATGATGCGTTTCAATGCGATCAGCGATGATTGTTCATCGAGTTCTCTCCTTTGTTCCTCGCGATCCTCCTGGAATACAGTGGCGGAATCATTGTCCAGATACAGAAGGTATCCGTTGAGGTAATCGAGATCCCTTCTAATCGTGGAATCGGAAGCTCCGTCCGATTTGCGCCTATCAGCAAACGATTGGATGTCGTTCATTGTGAGCATTGACGGATTATCGGAATTGATGATGCCCTCAGTCTTCAGCTGATGCAATATCCTGCCTATACTGCGAAGATGACGCCTTGCAGCTTCCACCGATTTCTCATTCCCGAAAGAAACAACTCCGGAAGAAATGTACTCCTCGATCCTATCAGAGAAAGGATAACGTGACATGATTGCTACCTCCTATCAAATGGTTGCCTCCCGAGACGATTGCACGAGATCCTTGATCTTGATCAATGCAGCCTGCTGGTTGAAAGCCATGATGAAATCATGCTCATAACCTGTCAGCGTCCTGATACGTTTCCATATGGAAGGTTCGTCAGACTTCTGTTCCGGCAGCATCCCTATACGATCCTTGAAGCCTTTACCAAAGGAAACATCCCTGGTCCTGAAACATTTGTTCCCCAGATGGGTAAAGAGCATCGTGCGCTTGTCCTTATCCTTCACAGAATTGATGTCAGGGACGTCCTTGATGGAGTTGCTGCCGTTCTGAGTGATGCATTTGACCAGATACTTGAACGGATAAGTGATGGCATTGGTGCTGGATCTCGAATCGTCTTCATTGACGATGCCTTCGAAATCGATGAATCCGTGTTTCCAGATAGGGTTCATGTCGATGACCTTACGGTAATCCGTTCTGGCAAGCCTCCTTGAGATCATTCCCTTGCCAACCCTATCCAGGATATGCGGATCACAGAGTCTCCATGACACACGACCGTTCTTACCTATGTGGCGTTCGACCATCACAGGTTGATCGAGGATGAAAATCAGATGCGGTGCTGGATAGCCCGAGGATTGAGCTTCCTTGGAAGTGAGTGTTCCGTGCTTTCCGAAGATCTTGCTGATGTTGGCATTGAGCTTGTTGATGACGTTGTATGTGTAATCCAGACCTTCAATCGGAGTAGAACGCAGCGCTGCCCAGGCCTATTCAGCAGTGAATTTGGATCTATCGAAATTGACTGTGCATAGCAACAATCTGGTCATCCTTCTGTTACGGAATCCCTTGACAGGATAATCGAAGACCTTACCTTCGAGGGCGTTCTTCATCGCATCCCTTTTCTTGGTCTTCCTGGTGGCATAGACGACATTCCCTCTCTTGGCGGATTGGGCATAGATGACCTCCCCAGTCTCAAGATTAGTGAACTTGTTGTAGTCCTCCGATTCAATCCAATCCAGAAGTATCGCTTGAAGCAGGGGATCGTCAAGAGATCTCTCTCCCCGTACTAGCTGCCTGATTAGTTCATCGGAGTCAAAAGGCCAACATCCGGACTCTTGAGTACGACGTTTGATGACCGGTATATTTCTGAGGACATCTGATAGGGAAACCTTACGATGCCCTTTTTCCTGAGTAATACCCAAAACTGTTATTTCGGGCGTAATCGGAACCGTCATGAGATAGCTTTTCGCCAGGGACTCGAAACGTTCTATTCAAGCCCAAAAAGGTTTCAATAGAATTTTGAGTTTAAATACCGGGGTAACAAGTTGCGTATCCCTTCAGGCCCGCCACTTCTTCATCCAGTTCTTCCAAAATGCTCAATTCCCATAGTTGACCCCAGCGCTTTCTCTGCGGTTCGACTCCTGCTGTTTCAACACGTAGATCGGGTACTCGCTTTTATCCGTAGGGAATTCGGACATGATGTCCGCTATCGTCACATGCGACAGCTCCTCCAGCATGGCATCGAAAGCGGACTGGAAGTGCGGGGTCAGCACCTTGCGCAGATCACGGCTCAGAGGACACTTCTCCACAGCGGGATACATGTTGAACACATCGCCCGCCGATTCCTCCTCGGTAGCTATGAGCACATCCTTCAGAGTGATGCTCTCCGCAGGTCTTCCGAGCACTGTCTGCGCCCTGCCCATACCCGACTTCAGGAGCCCTGCCCTGTTGAGTTTGGCCATGACCTTGCGCACGATCGCCGCGTTGCATCCGATGCTTAGCCCGAGTTCCCTGCTGGTGATGCCTGAATCCGCCAGTATCCCATAGCAGGCCAGGATGTGTATCCCGACCGTGAACTCAGAATCCACGTGCATGTGATCACTCTTGCAGGAAGGCCTTGCATTCGTTGTAGAGGTCGTTCGTCGGCTGGAGGTCTGCCCAATTGTCTTCAGGTATCTTGATCTT
>JAEEGI010019753.1_pt1 | contig 13556 bp, 8 predicted proteins | sample 8958751 | NCBI WGS metagenome assembly JAEEGI01 (sample SAMN16246545, study PRJNA631951) | gut metagenome | biome: gut microbiome; feature: rumen; material: KS-attached | host: Bos | place: Iran: Karaj | collected 2018-10
CCGCGTCAACTTTCGTCCGGCTGAGTGCTTCAAAGTTGCGCTGTGCCAATTCCGTAACCACTTCGCCCGATCCCGCGGAAAGAGCCGGCACTCCGCAACAGCCCTGATCCTTCGGAATGTGGATATTGATCCCGAGCGCCTTCAGCAGATGGATGGCCGCATCACCGATCTGCGGGAACATGAAATTGATCATGCAGCCGGTAAACAGGGCCACATGCGGACGATCTTCAGCTCCGGGAATAAAATCGGGATAGCTGTCACGCAGGAAATGCGGCGCCACCTTTGGAATGGTGCGATCGCGGCGTATGTAGGGCGCGGGGAAACGCAGGCGCAGGCCGCTTTGCTGAGGGATGCGGCGGAACAGCACAGCGGAAAAGAGATGCCCGAAACGCGCCCCAAGCTTCATCAGCCAGGGGCGCCGGAGCACCTGCGTCAACCCGAGGCCAAACAGGCTCAAACCTTTTTGCGCGGCTATCTCACGGCGGGTCGCGGCGACGATTTCCTCCACCGGCACCTTGTTGGGGCACTTGTTCGAACAGGAGCCGCACAACAGACACTCGGAAAGATTGCGCATGAAGCGCTCGTCAATTTCCGTCTTCCCCTCCAGCAGCGTCTGGGCCAGTGCCATTTTGCCGCGCGCCACCACCGGCTCGCGCCGTTCCTGATCGTAGACCGGGCAGTAGGCATGGCAGGTGCCGCATTTGACACACTGCTGGATATCGTGCAGATAGTCTTTTAATTTCGGTTGTCTGTCCTTCATTGTCCACCATCCGTTCCGAAGATTTTTCCCGGGTTGAGAATATTGTTGGGATCAAGCGCCCGCTTGATGAGCCGCATGTAGTCAATGACCTTGTCCTTGAGCTCCATGCGCAGATAGGGCGCCTTGGTGATGCCGATGCCGTGCTCGCCGCTGATGGTGCCCCCCAGCTGCAAGGTCGCCTCGAAAATCGCCCGCAGGGCGCGCTCCACCTTCTCATCCATGCCCGGCGTTGCCAAATCCACCATCACGTTGACATGGATATTGCCGTCACCGGCATGGCCAAAGTTGATAATCGGCACGCCGACTTCCGAAGAAATTTTCTCCAGCGCCACGATCATGTCGGGAATACGGCTGCGGGGCACACAGATATCCTCGTTGAACTTGTTGGGATTGACCGTGCGCAGGCTGGGGGAAATGCTGCGCCGCAATTTCCAGATATCATCACTTTCCGCCTTGTTCTGTGCAATCTTGGTGTCCACCACTCCAAAGGGCTGGACAATGGTCAGGATCTGCTGCGCCTGTTTTTCCAGAAGTTCGGGCTCGCCGTCCACTTCCACCACCAAAACCGCCTTCACCTCCTCGGGGATGACGATATTGGTGGCCTTGCGCACCACGTCCAGACTGGTGGAATCCATAAATTCCAGCGTGGTGGGAATGATCCGTCCCAGCACGATATGCGAAACCGCCTGGCTCGCGCCGCGAATGGAATCAAAGGTGATAAGCATGGTCTTCACCGCCGCCGGTTTCGGGATCAGCTTGACAATGATCTGGGTGACCACGCCCAGCGTCCCCTCGCTCCCCACGAAAAGCCGCGTCAGATCGTAGCCAACCACGCCTTTCATGGTACGCCCGCCGGTGTTGATGATGTCGCCGGTCGGCGTTACCACCTCCAGGCCCAGAATATAGTCGCGGGTCACGCCATATTTGACGCAGCGCGGCCCCCCCGCGCACTCCGCCACATTGCCCCCCATGGAGCTGAACTTGAGCGAAGCGGGATCCGGAGGATAAAAGAGGCCATGCGCCTCCACCGCCTTTTGGAAGGTTTCCGTCACCACACCCGGCTCCACCACCGCTATCATGTTGTCTTCGTCAATTTCGAGAATGCGGTCCATCCGCCGGAGCACCAGCTCGATGCCACCCTCAATGGGCAGGCTGCCGCCGGAAAAACCGCTGCCGGAGCCACGCGGCACCACCGGGATCCGGTGGGTATTGGCCAGTTTCAAAATTTCGGCAATCTCCGCCGCATTGTGCGGGTAGATCACCACATCCGGCAAATAGCGCCGCTGGGTGGCGTCAAAGGCGTAACACGTAAGATCGGCGGGTTCGGTGGTCAGATAGTCCGCGCCGACAATCTGCTGCAACTGTTGAAGTATGGCTTTGTCAATCATGATGATAATCTCCGAAAAAAAGACTGCTTGTTATCTGTCAAAAAAACGTTGTTGCAAAATTGTTTTCAGGAGGTCTGCAAAACTGTTTCCGGCGCACCATCCACCGGCAGGTTCTCCTTCTGCCGGCCTTCGGCCATCGCCTGAAAGGCCGCGCATTCCTTGGCACCGCCGATCACCGCCACCATATCCCCCGCCCGGAACAAAAAATCCGCATCCGGATTGGAACGCAGGATGCCGTTGCGCATAATCCCCACCACGCTGGCACCGGTCACCCTGCGGATGTTCAGGCTGCGGATGGTCTTGTCCGCAAAAGGCCCTCCCTCGCCGATCGTCACCCAGCACAGTTCCAGCTGTTCCGACATCCGGAAGAAATCGGCCAGTATTTTCTGATTCTCCGCTTCCGCCCTGCCGGGCATGTGCAATTCACCACGCAGGTCGTTGGTCAGTCGGATGACTTCCCCCGCCGGCATATCCAGGCGCAAAAGCGTCTTTCTGAGCATCTCCAGGCCGGTTTCAAAGTCGGGCATGACCACTTCGTGCGCGCCACTTTCATAGAGGCTCCTGAGAATTTCCACACTGTCGGCGCAAACCACGGTTTCCAGCTCCGGATGCAGGCGGCGGCTCTCCTCCACCACTCTCAGGGCCACTGTCGACGCCGAAATCGTTATCAGCATGATGACCGCACGTTCCACTCCGGCGCCTTCCAGCACGACTTCCTGGGTGGCATCACCGTAAATGAAGGGATGGCCCGCTTCGCGGATTGCCTCCATGCAGGCGTGGTTGTTCTCGATCACAACAAAGGGCTTTTCCAGCTCCTTCAGCGCCCTGGCGAGCTGGCGGCCAATCTGGCCGCCGCCCACGATGATCACATGGTGCTCCTTTTCCGGCACCACCGGCAGCAGTTCATCTTTCCGAATGCGCAGCAAGTGGCCAAAACGCGCATAGAGCGGCGCGGACAAGCGGGAGAGCAGCGGCGTCATCAACATGGTGATGACCGCAGCCGTAATGATCAGGCGGTGCTGTTCAACGCTCAGGGCGCCGCAGTTCAGGCCCTCGCGCCCCAGAACAAAGGCGAATTCGCCTATCTGGAACAGCCCCAGCCCCACCGCCAGCGGCACCACGTTGACATAGCCGAAGGACAGCGACACGCCAAAGAAGATGAGCGCCTTGCCGACGGTCACCGCCAGAACCAAAAAGGTCACCGCGCCGAAATGATGCAGCAGAAAACCGGGGCTGAGCATCATTCCCACCGAGGTAAAGAACAGCAAACCGAACAGATCGCGTAAGGGAATGATGTCGCTTAAAGCCTTAAACGAATAGTCCGACTCGCTCAGCACCATGCCCGCGACAAAAGCTCCGAAGGCCAGCGAAAGGCCAAACAGATGGGTAATGTAACCCACACCCAATCCGATGGCGGTAATCGTCAGCATGAACAGTTCACGGGAGTTCCAGCGCGCGATCCGTGCCGTGATATACGGCAGCGCCTTGTTTCCGGCGAAAAACACCAGGAGCAGAAAGATAACCGCCTTGACCATTGCCCAGAGCAGAAGCGGCAATCCGGTTTTGAGATCGTTCAGCTGGGGCAGGATGATCATCAGCGGCACCACCGCCAGATCCTGCACGATGAGCATGCCGATCATGACCCGGCTTGACAGGGTGCCCATCCAGCCCTGGCTCATCAGGGTCTTGAGCAGCACCATCGTGCTGGAAAGCGACAGCAGCACCCCGAACCACAGCGAGGACAGGAAGGTCCAGCCCATCAGAAAATGACCGACTCCGATTCCAAAGAGCACCGAAAGTCCCATTTGGATGGGCGTCCCGATGAGCGCGATACGCCGCACCGGCTGCAGCTTCTTCAGCGAGAATTCCAGGCCCAGCGCAAACAGCAGCAGGGCTACGCCAATTTCGGCCAAAAGGCCGATATTGTGCATTTGATCCGCGCCCACCAGCCCCAGTCCGCCCGGACCGACAAGCATACCGGCAATGATATAGCCAAGAATAAGCGGTTGTTTCAGTCTCTGCGCCACTACCCCGGCCACCAGTGCCGACACCACGATAACGACAATATCCGAAGCAAGATTCATAAAAAGCCTTTTTCTTCCCTCACTGAAAAAACGCTCTTTTCAGACCTTATAAATGTCTGCGGCCCTATCTCACAACAAAACCGGCGCATTTTTTCAGGATGCGCACCTTTCGGAGTTCCTCCGCCTGAACAAAAAAGCGCCATTCCCCCAAGAGAAAGGAACGGCGCTTTCGCCAATTTTTGCGCACAAGTCACATGTCTCTTCCAAACGTATTGCCATACAGCTGAAACGAGCCATCCAGGGAGGAAACGGAGGAAATCGCGTGTTTGTACAGCAGCACATCCCCCCGGTTTTCGATAAGCAGACAGAAATTGTCAAACGACTTGATAATTCCTTCCAGTTTTTCTCCCGACATCATCACCACACTGACCCGCACCTTCTCCTTGCGCGCCTGATTAAGATACTGATCCTGAATGTTGAATGGGGTCTTGGTCATGGGAACTCCTTGATTTTCCAGTTAAAAAATTGTTCCTCCATCATGAAGTTTTTGGCTGCGGCGCCTTTTACGGTCAGTGATACAGAGAAACACAGTATTGTATACTTTACCGCGTTAAAAGAAAATTTTCCACTCTATGGACCAGATTATTTGGATTTTCCGAAAAATTCACCCAAAGGACATCCGGCTCACGGCCAAACCACGTCAGTTGCCGCCGGGCATAGTGACGGGTCGCCAGTTTCATGGCCGAACGGGTTTCCTCAAGCGTCATCTCCCCTTTCAGGCAGCGTACCGCCTCCCGGTAGCCCAGGGCCTGAAAGGCCTTCAGATCCGGGGAATAACCGCGCGCAAGCAATCCGGAGACCTCTTCCAGCAGTCCCGATGCCAGCATCTTGTCCACCCGTTCGTCAATCCGGCGGTACAGTTCTTCGCGCGGCATGGCAATGCCGATTTTCAGGGTCCGGAACTCCTGCTGGCGAAAACCGTGTTCCCTCTGGAGCGCGGAGAGCCGCCGGCCGCTCTGGGCAAACACCTCAAGGGCACGGACGAGGCGCGTCACATCGCGGGGAAAGAGCCTGAGGGCGATTTCCGGCTCCACATGCTGCGTCATGCGGTACAGCGTACCGGGGCCATTTTCCTCCTCAAGGCGCAAAAGCCGCTCACGCAGCAGCGGATCGGCGGAGGGTGCATCCAGCAGGCCCGCAGTGAGTGCTCGGATATAGAGCCCGGTACCACCCACCACACAGGGAATGTGCCCGCACGCCCCAATCGAGGCCGCGGCGCCTTTCGCCAGCCGGTAAAAGTCATCCACGCTAAAAGGCTGATCGGGAGAGACCACATCCAGCAGATGATGAGGCGCCTGAAGACGCTCATGGGCATCCGGCTTGGCGGTGCCGATCTCCATCTCCCGGTAGACCTGCCGCGAATCGGCGCAGATAATTTCCAGCGGAAAATGACGCGCCAGCTCCAGCGAGACTTTCGTCTTGCCGGAGGCGGTCGGTCCCAGAATCACCAGCATTTTCTGGCGCGTATCCGGCGCGTTCCCCTCCGCGCCCGCTCCCTCTTTTGTGGAAAGTGCCTCTTCCATATGTTTCCTTTTCAAGTGCGCTGAAACATCGCCTCAATGGCGCGGCGGGAGAAACGCTGCGCCACCGGCCGGCCATGCGGGCAGTGGCTTTCGAAGTCAATTTCGTCGAGCTGACGCAGGAGCTCGCGCATCTCCTGCATGGAAAGCGCCTGGTTGGCGCGGATCATGCCGTGGCAGGCCATGCGGATAAGCACCCTGTCCAGAGCGTCCTCCAGAGCGGAACTCGCATCCAGCGCCAGCAGTTCCGCAGCTACATCTCTCAGGGCCTTTTCCGCCTCGCCGGGATCGAGAAAGGCGGGAATTGCGCGCAAGGCACAGGAGCGCCCTCCGTAGAGTTCCAGATCGAAGCCCAGCCGCTCCATATCGCTTTTGCGTTTCTCCAGCATATCGCGTTCGCCAAAGTCCAGGTCCATCACCACCGGAAAGAGCAGCGTCTGACTGGCCACGGCATGGGAACGGAACTCGGCCTTCAGCCGCTCGAAACCAATGCGCTCATGGGCGGCATGCTGATCCACCAGCACCAGATCGCCTTCGTCCTGACAGACGATATAGGTTTCGTGGTACTGTCCCAGAATCCGCATGGCGCCAAAGCGCCCGCGCGTAAAGAGCGCCGGATGACGTGGAGGTTCCGGAGGAGCGGCGGACGGAGAAAACCGTTCTGTTTGAAATCGCCCCGGCGCTTCTGCAAGAGAATCGGCGGAACGCTCCTCCGGAATGGCCACTGTTTCCGAGGTCTGCGGCGGGAAAGCGGCGCGGGGCTCACCGTCTACCAGAGCGCCTGCACCCGGTAGGGCAGCATCTGCAGCCGTCTGTATCGCGCTTTCCGGAGGTCCATCCGAAACGTTTGGGACATTCTGGGGTGCAAACAGATCAAAGGCCCGCTTTTCGGCCGAAGGCGGAACTGTTTCGGGCACTCCGGTACCGGGAGATGGCGCCTCTTCCTCCCGCGGCGCACGCCACAGATCAAGCAGGGTCGTGGCGATAAAGTCATGAATTTCCCGCTGGTTGCGAAAACGCACCTCACGCTTGGCCGGATGTACGTTGACATCCACCTGTTCCGGCGGCAAATCAAGAAACAGCACCGCCAGCGGATAACGCTGTTTGGGCAGCAGCTGACGGTAGCCCTCCAGTACCGCGTGCTGAATGAGACGATCGCGCACAAAGCGGCGATTGACATAGGTATGGATGCCGTCTGCCAGGGAACGATTCTGCTCAGGGGGCGCAGCAAAACCGGTCAGGCACAGGTCGCCCGCGCGTCTCTCGACCGGCAGGGCATCCCCAAAGACATCCCCCAGCACGTCGCGTGCCCGCAGAAAGGGATCGTTTTGGCGGGGCAGATTGAGAATCACGCGGCCATTGTGGCGCAAAACCAGCCGCACCTGCGGAAAGGCCAGAGCGATTTGACTGATGAAATCGGCGCAATGCGCAAACTCCGTGGCATCGCTTTTCAGAAACTTGCGGCGCGCCGGCACATTGAAAAAGAGCTGGCGCACCTCGATGTCCGTCCCCGGCGGCATGCCCGCTCCCTGCGACTTGCGCACCGTTCCGCCCTCGAGTTGCAGTTCCCAGCCCTCGTCGCTTCCGGCAACACGGCTTCTCAGCGTGGTACGGGAAACCGAGGCGATCGAGGGCAGCGCCTCGCCGCGGAAGCCCAGGGTTCGCAGCCGGAAAAGATCGGCATCGCTTTCTATTTTGCTGGTAGCGTGCCGTTCCAGACAGAGGAACAGATCGTCGCGGCTCATGCCGCAGCCGTCGTCCTCCACACGAATAAGCGTGCGCCCGCCATTTTCAATGGTGACCACAATGGAAGCGGCGCCGGCATCCAGCGAGTTTTCCACCAGTTCCTTCACCACGGAGGCCGGCCGTTCCACCACCTCGCCGGCCGCAATGCGGTTGCACAGCTCTTCCGAAAGAATGCGAATGGTTGCCGTCACGCAAGAACCCTCCCCCTGCCGTTTTGACGTGGAATGTACAGGATCGTTTCATGAGACGGACAGTATAGCAAAAGAACGGGGCAAAAAGCGCCCCTTCACGCCATTGCATTTGCGCGAAAACAAAAGGGAGGTGGTTGCAAGCACGCAAAACGTCTTTATACTGTTGAACAGAGGCTCGTTGTCTCCACTTTTTCGAGGCTTGAACGGGCACGTCCCTGAAGCGGCACGGGTTTCAACAACTGTTACAAAGGAGAAAAAATAGTATGGCAGACGATCATGCACCTATCGAAAACGTCCCGCAGGAGTCTCAAAGTGCCGCGGGCGATCCGACGGCGCAGGCTGCCGCTCAAAAGAGCCGGCAGAAAGAGCCCCAAAAGCCGCCACACCCCGAAACCCGTTTCAACTGGCGACTCCTTCCCTGGGGCGGCATTACGCTTTTTCCGCTGCTGGCTGCATGCCTGGCGCATGTTGCCGGCTTCGGCACAACAGACGCGCTGCTGCTCTTCGTTGTACTTTCGGCAAGCCTGGCCTTTGAAACGTTCCGGCGCATCCGGGCCGCGCGGCTTTGGGAAGGGCTCGCGGCGGAAGGCCCGCCTTTCATGCCGAAACTGGAGCGCATCGTGCGTCTGGGCTTTGGGTGGAGCGCCATTATCCTCGGCATACTGGCCCTGCTGGCGGATTATCTGCTACGGGGCGGCTCTGGCGCCGGCTTTCTCTGTCTGATCCTTGCCGCCGGCGTTCCGGCAGCCCTGCCTTTCGCGCTGGACTTCATCTTACGAAACGGTCTGAGGCAAATGCGCCGGCAGGGGCTGCACATACGGCATCTGGCCACGCTGGAACATCTGGACGGCTGCGGTATCCTCTGCACCGGCAAAACCGGCACGCTGACGGAAGGTGCGATGATGGTGCGCCATATCTGGACACCGGACGGCGAAGCCAGCCTAAATGGAACCGGCTATAACCCCACCGGAGACGTGGAAGGCGCCGTTTCGCCACTGTTGCTGCGCTGCGGCCTTTTCTGCAACAATGCCCGGCTCTACCGGGAAGACTACGAGTGGAAGATCGAAGGCGACAAGGTCGAAGGTGCCCTGCTGGCCGCCGCCGCGCGGGCCGGGGTCGACGCCAGTGCCCAACGCCTTGCCGAAATTCCCTTTGATCCCGTGCGCAAAATGATGAGCGTGCAGGTGGAGGAGGAAAAAGGCACTGTCAGCATCTACAGCAAGGGGGCCCTGGAAAGTGTGCTCTCCGCCTGTTCGTACATCCTGACCGACGGCTGGGAGATGCCACTGACCGAGGAGATGCGCGCGGAACTTTTCCGCCAGCATGACCGCTACGCCTCTCAATGCTTGCACGTGCTGGCCTTTGCCAGCAAGAAGAGCGCTCCAAACGAGGCAATAACCGAAAATGGCCTCACCTTCATCGGCCTTCAGGCATTGCATGACCCGCTGCGTTCCGAGACCATCCCGGCGCTGCGGGAAGCCTGGGAGGCCGGCCTCCGTGTCGTGCTGCTCAGCGCGGACAGCCGGGCGACGGCGCAGGCGGTGGGCGCCGCGGCCGGCATCTATGGCGGAACGCTTGGCGGCGACGAAATCGCGGCCATGACCAACGAGGAACTGCGCATGGCCCTTGCTTCCAATAACAACATCAACATCTTCTTCCGGATGACGCCGGAATTGAAGGGGCGAATCGTCTCCACGCTGCGCGGGATGGGACATAACGTGACGGTACAGGGCTCGCGCGAGGACGACGTTGCGGCGCTCTGCGCGGCCACGACCGCCCTTGCGGCGCAAAAGAGTACTACGGCCGCGTGTGAGGCCGCGCAGGTAACGCTGCCGGGAGAAAGCATCGCCCAGGGCCTTGCCGCGCTCCGGCTGGGACGAACGGTCTGCGAAAATATCCGGAAAGCCCTCATGCTGCTCTTTGCCTGTCAGCTGCTGGAAATGCTCCTCCTTGCCGGCTCGGCGTTGTTCGGAGCCGCTCCGCCGCTCAACGTCCGGCTGCTGCTCTGGCTCAACCTGCCCTTCCTCGGAGCCCTTGCACTTGCCCTGGGACTCACTCCGGGAAGCGCCGAAGTCATGCGTCGCCCTCCATCCCCAGGAACGATCCTGCCCCCCGCCCGGCTGCTTCCCCTGACGCTCATGGCCATTCTGGGCGCAGCCATTGGGCTGGTTCTGTTCTTCAACCTCCCCATCAGCGGCGGCCCCGCCGCGCTGCCGCTGGCGCGCGGCGTGATGAGCGGCTTTGTGGCGCTTGCCGCCATCATCCTTGCCACAAAGATCCGCCATGCCTGCCACGAAAAGCTCCTGACCAAAGGCTGGATAGTGGCCATGGCCCTCTGCCTTGTCCTGCAGGGGCTCGTGCTCTACACCGGGCTGGCACGCTTCTTCCAGGTGGCCGCGCCGTCTTTTTCGCAGCTCGCCATGCTGGCCGCCGGCGCGCTGGCCTTCGCGGCTCCCTTCCTGCTCCGTCGCCGCCCGGCCAAAACCGAACCCAAAACAAAAGAACAGATTTTCTCCCCTTAAAAGCATCACCGCCTGCCGGTATTCCGGCAGGCTTTTTTTTCGGGGAAACAAAAAAATGTCCGGTCTGGCACATATTCCTGCAAGTGCATCTGTTCAATTCGGAGAATTTCAGCTAACGTGATTTCTTATACTTTTTATTGAAAATTTTACTGGCATCAAGAGAGGAGACAGAGAATGAAAACGGTTGCAATTGTGGGATGGCGCGGCATGGTCGGTTCGGTGCTCATGCAGCGTTTAAAGGAAGAAAACGATTTCGCGAAGTTCGAGCCGCTCTTCTGCTCCACCTCCCAGGTGGGCCAAAACGGGCCGGAGATAGCGGGCAAAGTTTACAAGCTGGCCGACGGCAACGACGAAAAGGTTCTGGCACAGGCCAACATCGTTGTCAGCTGCCAGGGCGGCGACTATACCAAGGCGCTGCACCCCAAACTGCGCGCTCTGGGCTGGCAAGGCTACTGGATCGACGCGGCCTCCACGCTGCGCATGGAGCCCAATGCGGTCATCGTGCTGGATCCGGTAAACCGTCACGTGATTGACCAGGCTCTGGAAAAGGGCCTCAAAGATTTCATCGGCGGCAACTGCACGGTATCACTTATGCTGATGGCGCTGGGCGGACTTTTCCAGAAGGGCTGGGTGGAATGGATCAGCAGCCAAACCTATCAGGCGGCTTCCGGAGCGGGCGCAAAGAACATGCGCGAGCTTGTCGCCCAGATGGCAAGCATCGCCAAAGCTTCGGAAGACATTCTGTCCAATCCGGCCGCCAATATTCTGGAGCTGGACAAGCGGGTCATCGCCACCATGCGCGACGAGAATTTCCCCACGGCAAACTTCGGAGCGGCTCTGGCGGGCAGTCTTATCCCCTGGATCGATCGGGCGGTGGAGCACGGCCAGACCCGCGAGGAATGGAAAGGCGGCGCGGAGGCCAACAAGATTCTGGGGTTGAGCCGTGAAAAAGGAGACTTTGTGCCGGTGGACGGCTGCTGTGTGCGTATCGGCGCAATGCGCTGCCACAGCCAGGCCTTTACCATCAAGCTGAAACGCGACATACCGCTTGCCGACATCGAAGCCGCCATTGCCGGGCACAACGCCTGGGTGCGGCTGGTGGAGAATACCAAGGAAGCCACGCTGAAAGAACTCACCCCGGCCCGCGCCACCGGAACACTGGACGTACCGGTAGGCCGCCTGCGCAAAATGCTGATGGGGCCGGAATATCTGTCCGCCTTCTCCGTGGGCGATCAGCTCCTCTGGGGCGCAGCCGAACCGGTACGCCGGATGCTGGGCATCGCGCTGGAATTTGCGGGGTAAGACGCAGAAAAGCTATCTGCAACTTTGACACGGGCGATACGGACAAAGTGTAAAAACTGGCGGGAGGGGCAGGCCGCAAAGGCTGCCCTTCCATGCTTTGAAAAACACGAAGAAATCTACGACAAATCCATTTGATTCCATGAGACACATCTACGGAATAAAGGATATAAAATCATGAGTTCTCAATCAAATAATCCAATAGTAAATTCTTCCGAATTATCCAGTATTATACAAGATTGGCTTGACAGCGCGATTGAAAATGAAACGAAGAATGCAAAAGAATGGATCGCTCAGAAATTGCAGGAGAAAATTCCAGATTTGTCTCGTGATATCGCTCAGTCATTGGCTTCGGATATATCCGATTATGCAGAAAGTGTTTCGTCCTTTCGTGAAGATCTTGCAAAAGCTGAATCCGCAGGCATGTCACGTAAGGAATGGCTTTATCGTAAACTAAAAGAGATTATAGGAGAAAAATCGGAAGAAGCTTTCGGGCAGATATTGGAAAAACTGGGAAATGGCCTTCTTTCGAAGTTGGAAAAAACGGTGAATGAGTTTGGAAGCCAGTGCTCCGATGGCAAAAAAAACGCTCTTTTGACCATATTACCAGACAATTCGCCTCCTACACATGGATGGAATAGTGAATCCACAAAGGATCGTGTTTTTGACATAAGTAGTGTGTTGGCTGCTTTGACGACTTCCGGACTATCGAGCATAGATGACAGCCTTACTGAAAAAAGTGAAACCATACGTCTTTCCAATTCGGAAAAAATTAAAGAAGCACTATTAAAAGATGACCAAAGTAAACTCATCATGGCCATAACAGGCGCATTAAAAGAAGGGACAAATAAAAAAATATTGATTCTTGATATTGGAAATCCTAATGCAGGATCTAACTCTTCCACTTCCACATTACCATCCCCAAACGCCGATCTTCCATCACTTGTCAACATATCTTCCCAGTTAGTTGAATTTTTCAGACAACTTCTTTCTGGCGAAGTTTCACCTGAAAAAATTATAGGCAGAATAATTGCTTCGGCAATATCAGCAGTCGTTGGAATTGCCAAGATCGGCCTGTCCAAATATGGTTTGATTATTCTTAAATCACTCTTTACAGTAATATGTCCATCTTCTGTTATATGGAAAATATTGTTTCCTATTCTTTGGGAAATACTAGCCCCAACTCTTGGGAAAAGTATAGCCAATCTTGCAATAAAAATAGGTAAGACGGCAAAATCTTTCACGCATACGATATTTAATGGACTCTTCTCAGTAGGTACTATACTCAATGGGATTAAAAACGTGGCCAGCTGCATTTGCAGTGCAATATCTGGTCGTCATTCCCCCCAAGAGGAGCAACGATATCCTGCGTAGCATTTATAATGTGACATCTGAAATTCACAACTTTGTCAGTGGTTTATCCATTTAATAAATTTAAATATTTTTCAGGAGAAAAAGCATGAATTCTTACAAACCCATAAAATTCTTTTTGAGAGTTGGAGATAAATCTGTTCACGATCTTAAAGATTTATGTATTAATAATTTTCATCTGGACAAGCTGTATCAACTTTACCAGGAAGGGATTCTTCAATGCTGGCTTAAGGCACATGAATTAAAAGATAAAGTTAATCGTCTATCAGAATTTGAAAAGAGATATGATAAAGGTGAAATTGATGATGAAAGAGCAAGTGAGTTCTGCCGAATTTTCTTTCCAGAATCTCAGCCAAAGGAATTAGAATATATTATCCAAAATTTTAAACTTGAAGAAAAATGGAAATCCGAATTTGAACTAATGAACAAAGAAAGAGAAAATCATCTTTCTCATATAAAATTTTACCATAATGGCTACGAAAACTTAAAAGAGTCTATAATTAAAGATCGTTTTAATATGCAGGCGATTAGATCACATCTTAAAGATATGAGCAATAATTATATTGAGCTATTTAAGTTAGATTGCTGCGCATGTTTAGATTCTTTCATAGAAGAGGCACCTGCCGCGGTACTGCTTATTTTTTCAAATGAAACATTACGAAATTTTGTCAGCAC
>JAEEGI010019754.1_pt1 | contig 13556 bp, 12 predicted proteins | sample 8958751 | NCBI WGS metagenome assembly JAEEGI01 (sample SAMN16246545, study PRJNA631951) | gut metagenome | biome: gut microbiome; feature: rumen; material: KS-attached | host: Bos | place: Iran: Karaj | collected 2018-10
TCCGAGAACTCTCGCCTGTCTGGCTATCTGAGCAGCCAGCGGCGCATGGGGAAGACCGGAGCCCGAGAAGATCGGGAGCTTCTGGCCGCGGACCAGAGTATTCAGTCCGTCTATAGCCGAAACGCCGGTCTGGATAAACTCAGCAGGATACGCGCGGGCTGCCGGGTTCATCGGAAGTCCGTTGATATCTTTGTGTTCCTCTGCGAGTATCTCGGGGCCGCCGTCTATCGGCTCGCCCATTCCGTTGAAAACACGGCCGAGCATATCTTCGGATACTCCGAGCTCAAGCGGATGTCCGAGGAATCTCACCTTGGATTCTGCAAGGTTAATGCCCTGAGCGTTCTCAAACAGCTGAACGACTGCTCTGTCACCCTCGACCTCGAGGACTTTACATCTTCTCTTCTCACCGTTCTGGAGCTCTATCTCGGCAAGTTCATCGAATGTAACTCCTTCAACATGCTCAACGACCATCAGAGGGCTTGCGATCTCTTTTATTGTTTTATACTCTTTAATCATTCGTCTTCACCTCCGGCTGCCGCTTCGTCAATCTGTGTCTTCATCTCGGCAACGATTGCGTCATATTCATCTTCGAATCTGTCCTGAGGGATCATCTTCGCGCGTCCGATCTTCTCCTTAGCGCCGATCTTGAACAGCCTGTCTATTTCCGCTCCCTTGATGAGAGCCTCTCTGGCATATTCATCATACTTCAAAATGGTATCCAGAAGCCTGTACTGCTTTGCATACGAGGAATATGCATCGTCATCGACAAACGCGTTCTGCTGCAGAAAGTCTTCTCTGACCATCTTGGCAGTTTCCATTGTGAGTCTGTCATTGGCAGAAAGCGCATCCTGACCGACAAGCCTTACTATTTCGAGCAGCTCGCTCTCTTCCTGGAGAATGGACATGGCCTTGTTCCTGTTTTCCATATAGGCAGGCCCGAACTGATCTTCATACCAGGCGCCAAGGTTATCCAGGTAAAGCGAATAGGATGTCAGCCAGTTGATTGCCGGGAAGTGTCTTGCGTATGCAAGGGAAGAATCCAGTGCCCAGAAGACCTTGACTATTCTCATTGTTGCCTGGGAAACGGGTTCTGAGATATCACCGCCCGGAGGCGATACAGCGCCGATCGCGGTAACGGAGCCTTTTCTCTCATCAGATCCCATGCATTCGACAACTCCGGCTCTCTCATAGAACTGTGCAATTCTGGATGCGAGATATGCGGGGTAGCCTTCTTCACCGGGCATCTCCTCGAGACGGCCGGACATCTCACGCAGAGCTTCCGCCCAGCGGGACGTGGAGTCCGCCAGAACTGCGACGTCATAGCCCATATCACGGAAATACTCGGCAATTGTGATACCTGTGTAGATGGAAGCCTCACGGGCAGCAACAGGCATATCCGAAGTGTTCGCTATAAGGACCGTCCTCTTCATAAGAGGCTCGCCGTTTCTCGGGTCCTTGAGTTCAGGGAACTCCATCAGAACGTCGGTCATCTCATTGCCGCGCTCACCGCAACCAATATAGACGACTATATCGACATCAGACCATTTTGCGAGCTGGTGCTGGACAACAGTCTTTCCGCTTCCGAAGGGGCCGGGAACTGCAGCGGTGCCGCCCTTTGCTATCGGGAACAGTGTATCTATGATTCTCTGCCCTGAATTCATCGGGCGCGAAGGCACATACTTTTTGATATACGGTCTTGCGATACGTACAGGCCAGCGCTGGATCATCGTCAGATCATGCTCTTTGCCGTCCTTGTCTCTGATAACGGCAATAACATCCTCTACAACGTGCTCGCCGCTCTCGATACTGACCAGTTCACCCTCGATTCCGTTCGGGACCATTATCTTATGGTTTATAGCCGAAGTCTCTTGGACCGTTCCCAAAACATCTCCGGCAACCAGTTTGTCTCCCACACTTGCGACCGGCACAAAATCCCACAGCTTCGTTCTGTTGAGGGCAGGGACCTCGGTACCTCTTGCTATCGTTTCGCCTGCAATAGCTCTGATCTCAGGGAGCGGCCTCTGGATTCCGTCATAGATATTATCCAGCATGCCCGGCCCGAGTTCGACAGACATCGGCATTCCTGTAGTCTCAACTTCCGCGCCCGGTCCGAGTCCGGATGTCTCTTCATAGACCTGAATGGATGCGCTGTCTCCCGTCATATTAAGGATCTCGCCGATAAGTCTCTGGCGGCCGACACGCACAACGTCCGATACGTTAGCGTCTGCAAGGCCTTCAGCGACAACCAGCGGTCCCGAAACTTTAGTTACTTTTCCGCTCATTTGGTTCTCCTCTTTATTCGTCAAGAATATTTGTGCCGACGGCACGCTCGACAGCTGCCCTCAGAGCATTCATGCCGAGCCCTGTAGAACCCTCTCTGCCCGGTATTAAAATGATGGCAGGAGTGGGAACATCTTTGAATTTGTCGATCTCGCGGCCGAGTTCCCGCGTGAGGTTCTCCTCTATATAGATGATGGCATATTCACTGCCCTCACCTGTCGCGGATCTCAGTGCTTTCCGCGCTTCATCCGCTCCTGATACCGGGAAAACATCCAGACCGAGAGCCTTGAAGCCCATAACCGTTTCTCTGCCGCCGATTACAGCTATTTTAAGCATAGAAATCACGCAGCCTTTCTTTTAAAGTATCGGCACCGATCCCGGCAAGTCTGCCCGTCAGGATCATTCCGGCTGCTGTCATTTCTGACTCGCAGGCAGCCAGATACGACGCCGGGACTTCTATCCCGTAAGGAACAAGCTTCGTGTTTTTTATGTAAGCAGTGACAGCATTGTCGCAGGCAGACTCGAACTCTGTCAAAGTTCCTCCCTGCATTGCATCAGCTCCGAGCCTTGCCGCTTTCTCGAGGTAAGATGATTTGTAAAGCGCGGCAAGAGCATCTCCGCTTTCAGATGCGTTCAATACTCTGCCCTCATCGGTTTTCCCGCCGGAGATCAGGGCAGTTTTCAGAAATTCCCTGTCCTTATTCATACGAACAGTTCTGACAGCCGTTCTCAGGTTGGCGCTGTCGATCAGGATCTCGGCATATCCTTTGAGAAAACTGCTTTCAAGCTTTTCGGCCGTTTCCTTTATCTCGGCATAATATGCCTTGTCCAGAACGAAATCAGCCAGCTGCGGGTTTGCAGTTCTTGAAAGGACCGACTTGGCGTTCTCGAGCACTTCTCCGATCTTGCCGGGAAGCTCAGAAAAAAGGCCCTCACTGTATTTGTATACGAACTGCGCCGGACTGATACTTCCGCAGGGACTCATAACCGGAAGCGGATCTGCTCCGGTCGCTTCTGCTTTCAGGACAGTCTTGGCATTGTGGCAGTCGTATTTTGCTCTGAAAACACTTATAAGCTCCGGATCCGGGACCTCGAGCTCAAGCGAGTCAAACAGCTCTTTGCGGTGTTCCTGTATGGCCGAATTGATCTCACCGGCATTGAGGCCGGACATATCCCCGTAACCGCATTCCGAAAGGATCTTGCACGCGTCCTCGAAAGACGGAGCGTCGATCATCCTCTCAGCCTTTTCCGCGTTGAGAAGCTTAGTCTCTTTTGCCCTGAGTGAAGCAGATAAACTTATATATTTTTCCTTTTTTCCTGCCAAATTACTCAACTCCGCTCTTAAATAGTACAGCGGCAACTTTCGGAGACATATCCTGTTTCAGCATATCGATCAGTGTCTCCACAGTACAGTTGACTGCGACTCCGGCTCTTTTGAGCACGAAACCGCCTGCAAAGCTGCCTGTTTCGTCGGAAACGTGAAGGCCTGCTTCTTTCCCCGCAGAGCTCAGCGCACTGTTTGCAGCCTCAACGACTTTTGAAGCCAGTGCCCTGTCTCTGGAATTGAAGACAACTTCTTCAGTTCCCTCGGCCGATCCGGCCATAAGCTTTGCCAGCAATTGCACATATTCGCCCTCAGGAAGATTTGAAAGCTTTTCTTTCGCCTTTTCAAATACCTTGCCGACCATTTCCTGTTTAATGGCAAGAACATCCTTCTTGGCTTCCATGCGTGCCAGACGCTCGGCGCTCTCCTCAGCGCTTTCGCACTCTCTGGTGCTCAGCGCCTTTTTTTCCCTGTAGGCTGCCTCAGCTTTTTCGGCATAAGAGGCTGCGATCTCCTCACATTTGACTTTGGCTGCCGCGAGTATGGCTGCTGACTTGTTTTCGGCCTCAGATTCTATATGGCTTATAATTTTCTCTGTGCCTATCATACAAGCAACCTCTAAAATCTCAGATTCCGTTGAGCATGAGGAAGCTTGCGAGCAGGCAGAGGATCGCGTAGAACTCTACAGTGATACAGAGGATCATACCCTTGGACCAGTCGTTTTCTTTCTTGGCAAGGATGTTGACTGATGCGGCTGCGACCTTGCCCTGAGCAATTGCGGATACGAGACCGCCAATGGCTATCGGCAATGTGGCGCCGAAGATCTGGCAACCCTGTGCAAATGTCATTGAGGGGCCGATCCCGGTTACCTTGTTGAATGCAAGGAAGAAAATGACGAATCCGTAAAGTCCCTGCGTGCCAGGGATAACCTGAAGGATCATCGCCTTACCGAATTTGCCCGGCTCTTCGGAAACCAGTCCTGCGCCGGCCTGTCCTGCAAGTCCTGTGCCGAGTGCTGAGCCGATACAGGCAAGTGCGCCTGCGAGGGCGGCTCCGAGTATACCTATAGCATACCCTCCGATTGCATTAAGAAATTCCATGTTAATTCCTCCAAATATTTATAAATATTTTTTTATAATTAGTGTTGCGTTACATTATAATATTTAGTTCTGAAAGCCAGAGGCTCGAATCTCTTTCCACCGTCCTGATAGAACTTCCCGAAGAATTCCAGGCACTGGAGTCTCAGGTCATGGACAAAGCATCCGAGAATATTGAGGCCGAAGTTGAGCGCGTGCCCTACCACAAATATAAGCAGCGCGGCGATAACTCCGATCACTGTGCCAACGGGCCCCTTCGCGCCCTTCAGAGGCATTGTAGCGAGATTGTTGAAGACCTGGCCTATGACGCTTCCTGCAAGCATAAGAGCCATAATACGCGAATAAGACAGGATATCTCCGAACCACCCTGTGGCCTGGTTGTAGATCTCACCTATCGGTGCGGTGATCTTTGAGAATCCCTTTGCGTTCCTTGTGGAGCCGTAAAGCAAGAGGACAACACCTGCGGCCATTATAACAAGCGGAACCATATTCGGGATATTGACACCGAGCATCTTCACGCCGTAAACAAGTGCGCCCAGAAGGATTATCCACTGTGCCCCCTCGGAGAATACCGCATCTTTAAGATTTCCCTTTTTCGCCTGCATATAGAAGTTTACAGCCATGCCGGCATTGAGATGGAACAGTCCCAGAACCATCGCCCCGATCAGAACATACAAACTGTCTGTCAGCGGGTTGAACAAAGCCGGAAGTCCTTTCCAGGTGCTTGCAGGGTTAATAATATGCACAAGCTGGTACGGGAAATCGCCGAAGAATCCGCCCGAAAGTACGCCGGCGATCGTTGTGGAAATTCCGCAGTACAGAAGAAGTCTGCAGAAAGACATTGTGCCTCCGCGGGGCTTCATTTTCTTCATTGCAATTATGGACGCGATGATCATAATGATCCCATAGCCGATATCCGCAAACATCAGTCCGAAGAACAAAATGAAAAACGGCGCCATTACCGGGTTTGCATCCACGCTCCCGTACGCGGGAAGCGAATACATGTTGGTCACCATATTCATGGAGTCCGTAACAGCGTTGTTGTCGAGCCTGACCGGAACATCCGCATATTCATCCTCAGTCGGCTCCAGAGTTTCATACGCGCAGGAATACTTTTCCAGCAGCGCCAGAACTTCCGCTTCATTCTGCTCGGGTATCCAGCCCTCAAGGCAGAGGAAGTTCTCAGTCCCGACCATCTTGTCCTCCGCCTCGGCGACCGCTATCTCGGATCCGAGTACATCGGAGGCAAGCTTCAGATTGTCGGTATAATCAGTTGCCCGTTTGAGTTCTTCGGTGAGCTTCTCTTTTTCGGCTCCGCACTTTTCGAGCTCATCTTTAAGAGAAAGAACGTTTTCTCTGGCTGTTCCTTCCATACCGTCCGTGGGAGAAGCTGTAAAGCCGCATTTGTGCGCGGCATCCAGCAGCTCCTGGAAATCTTCCTTCAGGCCGATCAGGACCGTATAATGCTGCTCCTCATCGCTTGATACCTCGAAAAGCTCGTTGTATTGAGAAACTTCGTTGAGTGCGGACTGAACATCTGCCAGAGCTGCCGAAGAGGGAATGCATCCGAGTGCGGCGCTGCAGGTCTCCGTCTCCTTGAAGCCGAGATCCATATTCAGGGAATCCCAGGGTTTCAGTGCCTCCAGAAGGCCGTTTATCCGGCTCTCGTCAGAGCTTATCTTCTTGAGGCTTTCTTCGATCTCAACTATCCTTGCACTTTTCTCCCTGTAGAAATCAAGCTTGGAGGTGTCGAGAAGCTCTTTGGCGGATACCTCGGGTTTGGCCGAAAGAAGAGCACTCTTTTTCGGGAAATGCCTTTTCAGAATATCCAGGGCCTGAAGCATCTGGTTATAGACGGATCTCTTCGCGGTTACCTGGGCATCTTCCCTCTTGAGTATCTCCTCAAGGCCTGTGCCCTGCAAACCTGCCTCCGCCTCGCTTACCTGGACGCAGCCAAGGACCATCAATTCTTTCAGAAGCTCTTCAACGGAAGAACGGACTGCCACAATGCGGATCTTTTTCATTTTCGCAATAGCCATCAGCCGTTCACGATCCTTTCAACTATCAATTCCGCTGCTTCATCAAGCTTTGCTTCCGCCTGCTCCCGAAGCTCTGAGCGTATCTTCTCCGCATCCGCAAGAATACCGCCCGTTTTTTCATCACTTCTCCTGCCGCTCTCGGCTTTAAGCACCGCGGCTTCCTCAGCAGCCTTCTCCAGAGCAGCCTTCACGGCAGCCTTGCCGTCTTCTTCTGCTTTGGCTATGAGCTGTTTTGCAGCGGTTTCGGCATCGGCCGTCTTTTTCTTCGCCAAAGCCTCAGCATCCGTGATCATATTCACTGCTTCAAAGGACAATTGACGCACCCCCTTTACCCGTTTATTAAATAACAACTTATTTTATTCCATGTCTGTTAAAATTTCAACAACTAATAACCGGAGCACTTATAAAAAATTTCCCAAAATCGTATACATCATACACTTTAGATATGTTATCCATACTTTTTACGTCTGAGTCTGCATTTTTGCTGATAAAACACTTCCGTAATACACAGAATACGGAACCTGAAAAGCCGCAAAAACATATAAACTTCTTGTTTTTTTGACCGGCCGTGGTATATTCTTCATATAAATCGGAGGTATTCGGAGCAGATGGTATATTCCACATATCAGTTCATACTGGTATTTTTGCCAATTGTATTATTTATATATTTCTGCCTGTCAAGGCTTAATGATGCAAGGATACAGAAGGTATTCCTGGTTCTTGCGTCTTTATTCTTCTACGGGTATTACAACTGGACTTATCTGCCCATCATCCTCTCATCGATCGCGGCAAACTATCTGGTCGCAATCCTCATGCAGCGCGCGGAGCGCAAAAAACCGCTTCTGGTCCTCGGGATCCTGTTCAATATAGGACTTATCGGCTATTTCAAGTATTACGATTTCTTCATTTCGAATGTCAATGCCCTGTTCAGGACTTCATTCTTCCTGCGCAATATCGCACTTCCGCTCGGTATAAGCTTTTTCACGTTCCAGCAGCTCTCCTTCCTCATCTCGGTATACAAAGGAGAGGAAAAGGTGGAGGATCTTCTCGATTACTGTGTATTCGTGACATTTTTCCCGCAGCTGGTAGCCGGGCCTATAGTCCTGTACAGCGAGATGATCCCTCAGTTCAAGGACAGCTCACGCAGGTACTTTAATACGGAGAACTTCTGTCAGGGCCTTTATCTTTTCGCGATAGGAGCATTTAAAAAAGCCGTCATCGCAGACACCGTTTCCCTGTTCGTCGACAACGGCTTTGCCATGTCCGGTCTCGGCCTCGCCGCGGGCTGGGTCACATCCTTAAGCTATACATTCCAGATATACTTTGATTTTTCGGGCTATTCGGACATGGCCATCGGGCTCGGGAAAATGTTCAACATAAACATACCCCAGAACTTCGATCTCCCATACAGATCAAAGAGCATCTCCGAGTTCTGGAGGAGATGGCACATGACCTTGGGCCGCGCGCTGAGCACCTACGTTTATTTCCCGCTCGGCGGAAGCAGGAACGGCCTTGCACGGACCTGTTTTAATCTCATGCTCACCTTCCTGGTCAGCGGAATATGGCATGGAGCCGCGTGGACATTTATCCTCTGGGGAGTACTGCACGGTGCCTTTGCCGTTCTGGAGAGGATCTTCAAGAATGCCCTGGATAAGATCCCGGACCTTATAAGGAAAGTGATCACCTTCCTGATCGTCAATGCTCTGTGGGTCCTTTTCAGAGCAGAGTCCTTCGAAGAGGCGCTCAGCGTATACAGGGGCATGCTGAACTTCGGTAACCTCGGACTTTCCCAGCTTCAGGAGATTGCCTTTGACACTCTGGTGAATTTTCCGGGGGTCATAGACATCGTTTACGTTCTGGGAATACTGCTCGCACTCTTTCTTGTAATCATCTTCGGAAAAGGCAGCATGGAACTCAACAGGGACTTCGAATTGAACACAAAAACTTCCGTTGCCTCCGCCCTGTGCCTGATGATCTCATTCATCTGCATGTCCAAGGGCACAGTATTCATCTATTTCAATTTCTGAGGAAGGAGGGCATAAATGACAAAAAAGAAATGGCTTGTCCTCGTCATAAGCACTGCAGCTGTCTTTTTGCTGATTGCAGGCCTCCTCACATACGTGGTCGATCCGTTTTTCCAGTTCCGCTCAAGAGACGAACAGTATATGATACATCAGACATATTGTTCGCCGGGCCTTATAAAGACCTATGACTATGATACCATCCTGATCGGATCCTCCATGAGCCAGAATTTCGATATGGATCTGTTCAGATCCGAGCTTGGCTGCAACCCGCTCAAGATCGGTATAGGCGGGATGTCTGAAGACGATCAGGTAGAGTATATACAGCTTGCAAACAGGATCGGAAAAGCGGATACGTACTATCTGTGCATAGATATTTCCGGATATGCTGCCCACTCAAGTCCGAAAACGATAAAATATCTCATGAAAGACGATCCCCTGTCGCGTATACAGTATGCTCTCTCCTACGAATCCTGGTTCAGATTCCTCCCTGTGGATCTCGCCTTTACGGCAGTTACAAAAACAGGACGCCCGCTTCCGGCTTCATACGAAAACAGGATAAAGATCGACCGGCTCGGATACTGGGGAGACCAGTATGAGTATGGAGAGGATATCGTGCTCGAAGGCAGAGAAAGCGGAGCCTTCAGAGTCTCGGATATCGACACCGAGGATCTTTATAACAGGATGAAGGCGGGAATAGACGACTATTTTTCCAAACTGGACCTGACCAATGCGAACTACATCTTCTATTTTCCTCCTTACTCGTCGCTTTTCTGGGCAGATGCCCAGAGCCTCGGATATTTCGATGCCTGCCTCGATGCTGCGGAGTATTTTGTTGAGAGAGCCGGTGAATACGGAGCTGTCGTATTCGATTTCCAGGCTGAGGATTTTACAAAAGATCTGAATATATACAGGGATACCACGCACTACATTCCGGAGATAAACGATCTGATGACAAGATGCTTCGCTTCGGGCGAGAACATCGTTACAGCTTCAGACTATGCCCTGCACAAGGAGAAGATAATACAGAACACGGAGGAGTTCAAAAACGATTATCCTTTTCTTTTCGCACCGTGACTGAAGCCGAATACTTACACCTTGATAATTAAAAAATTTTAAGTTATACTCTATTAGCATTATTAAGCAGCTATCTTAGCTTGGAGGATATATATGGACGAAACCAAGATCAGGAGGAGATCGGGAGACCGCAAGGACGGGAGGCTCATCCGTTCTCTGCCCGGATTCGGGAACTTCATTCCCTTTATTATGAAGGACAGAAACGACGCACTTGTCCAGTATGAGGAGAGCTTTGAGATCTCCGTTGTGGACAAATGGCTGAGGGCACAGCGTGTCAACGGATATAAAGGAATCGGATTCCTGCATTTCATGATAGCGGCATATATCAGATGTGTCGCCATGTTCCCCGGAATAAACCGCTTTATAGCCGGCAGAAGGGTCTATGCCCGTTACGGGATAGACATAGTCATGACAGTAAAAAAAGAACTCTCGCTCAACGCCGAGGAGACTACGATCAAGGTCCATTTCCAGCCGACCGACACGATATACGACGTATACCGTAAGATGAATGAACAGATTGCTGAGATCAAGGCCAACGAGGAAGACAACGGGACCGAAGATTTCGCAAACGCCATCACAAGGCTTCCGCGCTTTCTTCTGAGCTTTGCCATCTGGGTCCTGAAGGTCATGGACTTCTTCGGTATTCTCCCCGACGCCTGGACAGAGGTCAGCCCCTTCCACGGCTCGATGATCATCACGGACATGGGATCTCTCAGAATGGGCCCCGTATACCACCACATATACAACTTCGGCACTTTGCCGGCTTTCATAGCCATAGGCTCGAAATACCACAAGTATGAGGTCAACAAAAAAGCCCAGGTTGAGGACCACAAGTATATAGACGCCAAATACGTTATAGACGAGCGTATCTGTGACGGTCATTACTACGCCACGTTCTTCCAGGCCATGCGCTATCTGGCAAAGCACCCCGAGGTCCTCGAGACTCCGCCGAGCAAGGTGAACAGGGACATCCTGTAAAAAAGATATCATCAAAAAAGACAAAGGCAATTTCTCTGCCTTTGTCTTTTTTTTACTTCTCCGGATAGAGCTCTTCGATCTCGCGCTCCAGCGAATCCGGCATGCTTCTCGGGCCCCTTACATAACGGACATCGTGACTTCTGAGCATTTCGCGGTCTATCGGAATGCCCTCATATTTTTTGAGCATCTTAAGCCTCATTATCTTCTTCATACGAACATTTTCGTCCCCGTACTCGTAGGGGATATCGGTCTCGACAGCCTTGCACTTGTATCTTATCGAGGAAAACGGAGCTGCCATGTATATATAGACCGTATCTCCCGGCTTAATATTGCTGCTCTGCTTCCAGATAAAATCATTCTCAGGTTCTTTTTCAAGCACGGCATCGAGATCGTAATACTTCGGGTTCGCTGGTACCAGCCAGGTGCGGATCCGCTCTTTTTTGCTTGCGTTTTCCGGTCTCTTTCCCGTGTTACTGTAGCTGATGTCTATGAGCGCGCATATGTCCGAAAGTCCGACGCTTCCGTCGAGCAGTACCGTTATCCAGTTTTCTTTACTGAGATGGTAGGCAGGCAGATATCCGTCATTGCCTCTCAGAAGATCCGCGAGCATGGGTCCGGTCTTCAGATCGATGATATCGGTCTTTCCGTCACCTTCAAGCCCGAGCTTACCGGAGGAGATATCCATAATGATCGCAAACCACTTTCCGGAGTCTTTCCGCCTGAACACGCAGTAGTTCCTGTAGCTCTTCCACGGATATTCCGCCTCTGCTCCGTACTGGGCGGATATATATGATATTATTTCATTTCTGAGTGACATCGTTCTGTATCTCCGCTCCGTTTCCCATCAGCTTTTTAAGCTTTTCTTCATCCACATACAGCACCTTCCCTCCCGGAGGATCTATTCTGTAGTTTCCGAATACGATCCAGAGAGCGTCACAGGGCTTGCCGGGCATTCTCGCCCTTCCGTCGGTGAAGATGATCTTGTTCTCGACCCGGTTTGTAAAAGCTCCGGTCGCCGCGTTGAAATCAGTGCCTCCCCCGCCCGGAAACTCAAGAGCGTCAATATCCGACTCATCCCGTATCTCATTGAAGCCGTAGAACTTCGTATCGAAGCAGCCGACTCTGAGGCTTGAGAGCATGAGGATGTTTTTGCACTCGCGAAGAAAGCTCTTGAGCAGCACCTCGTCCACAGAGCCGCTGGTATCCAGAACGACTTCGGTCTCGGGCCAGGGTATCTCCTCCAGTCTGGCATTGACGACCCCTTCCTCTATCTCGGCGTTATCAAAGGACCAGTCGACATTGTATTTGACAGCCTCGTGCAGCAGCCTTCTCCATTCGAAAAACGGCCTCGCGCGCCCGACAGAAAAGCGCCTGCGAAGTTCCTCCCCGTCACCGCTGCCGTATCCGCCGGAAGAGCTCGCGAGAGACTTCCTGAGCTCCTCGAGCTGTTTCCTGCGCTCGATCTCGTTTTCCTTAAAGGCCTCCTTCTCGCCGAGAGCCGAGCATCTGTCTACAGCCTCCGATACAGGGTCCTGACTCTCTTCGGAAGAGGGCATGCTTCCCTGTTCCTGCCGTTTTTTCAAAGCCTCTTCCCAGAGCTCATGGCTGTCATGACCGGCTCCCCGCTTGTCCTTCCCTGCGGAGTTTCCCTGCATCTGACCGCCTTTTTCCCTGTTCTTCTCCTGGCTTGCTTCTCCTTTTGATCTGCTGCCCCCCTGACTTTTCTGAAACAGAGCGTCTTTTTTCGTCTCAGGCGCTTCGCTTCCCGAAGGATCGGTGTCGTCTTTCTCCCCCGACAGATCGCCGGCCAGCAGCAGATAGAAGCTTTCGGCGTCGTAATCGAGAGCCTCAGGCATATCCACTGCTCCTTCTGTCAGGGGCAGGCCGTCGCTTTCAAGGTAAGCGTTGACTACAGCGTCCGTCGCAAGATCCCAGAGATCCGGATCCTTGCCGGCGCTCCTGAATACATGGTCGAAGGCTATATGGCATACCTCGTGGGCAAGCACGAAAAGCTTCCCTTCATCCGAAAGAGAAGCAAGATATCCGGGATTATAGAAGATATCCCTCCCGTCAGTGGCGGAAGAGAGGATATCTTCGTTTTCAACAAATCTCGCTCCGGCAGTAATGCTCCCGAAGAAAGGGTATCTGACCAGAAGCCGCTTTCTGAGCTTCTCCACTAAGCGTTCTCCCCGGAGCCGCTCTCGATAAGGCGGATCTCCGCTATTTTTTCAAGCCGTTTCTCATCCCCCGCTGCCCACATGGATTCAAAGGCTGCTCTGGGCTCCGGGCCTATGAGCTTCATAAACTCCCTGACTTTGTCGAAATCGGTGTCGTCGACGCAGGAGAGACTCACAGCCGTTGCAAACTTCTGGGAGGTGTCCATCTCCATGTCCTCCTGAGTGTAGTTCCCGCCAAGCACGTCATCAACAGTCAGGACCCGCTGTCTGGCGAAAGCAACGAAATCTTCAGTCAGCTCCCCGCCTATCAGAGAGCGGAGCATTTCCGGCTGTTTCGCAGAGTATAGCAGCTTCGAGGCCATCTCCCACTTGCGGGGATCGGCATTCGGCAGATCGCCCGTGAACGGCGTTCTCAGGACTTCATCACCTCTTCCGGACTTGCAGGCGATATAGGCAAAAACGGCAGGATGGATCTTCGGATGTTTTTCGAGCCGGACATTGTCCAGGCGCTTATAGCTGCTCTCGGGCGTCGAGGCCCACCTGAGCCAGCTTTTCGCCGTAGT
>JAEEGI010019764.1_pt1 | contig 13552 bp, 11 predicted proteins | sample 8958751 | NCBI WGS metagenome assembly JAEEGI01 (sample SAMN16246545, study PRJNA631951) | gut metagenome | biome: gut microbiome; feature: rumen; material: KS-attached | host: Bos | place: Iran: Karaj | collected 2018-10
GGCAGTCGCCACGGTCGACAGCAACGGCGTGATAACCGGCATCAAACAGGGACCCGCCGTCATCACCGTTTCCACCACAAACGGCCGCAGCGATTCCTGCATAGTCTACGTGCACGACAGCAACGTGGTGCTGCGCAGCGCGGTCACCACCAGCGGCGTCAACTGCCGTTCCGAACCGTACGATACCGGCGGCAGCGCCACCGTAATAGGCAGCTTTTCAAAGAACACCGAGCTCGTCGTGTTCGGCGACGCGGTGCGGACCAAATGGCATCTCGTGGCCGGCTACGGCTCAAGCGGCAGCCTGCTGTTCGGCTATTCGCATTCCAGTTACTACACCATAGGCGATGAATTCATCGGCGACACACCGGTCGAACCCGAGGAATCTTCCGCCGAGGAATCGTCCGAACCTCCCGAAGAATCGTCCGAGCCTCCCGAAGAATCGTCCGAGCCTCCCGAGGAAAGCTCTGAGGAAAGCTCGGAGGAAAGCTCGACTCCCGTTCCGGAAGAGGAAGGGCTGTATATGGGCAGCGTCCTTGGCGACCTCAACTGCCGCAAAGGACCTTCGCTCGACGAAGGCTCGTACGGCGTGTTCGCAAAAGGCTCCACCGTGCTCGTCATAGGCGCGGCGGTCAACACGCGCTGGTACTATTGCGCCGGAATGAGCAAGGGCGGCGCCTTTATGGAAGGCTACGCCGGCTTTATGACCAGCAGCGGACAAACCACTTATATCACCATCATCGGCAACTTCACCGACACGTACGGCGCCCCGCTCGTTATCGAAGGCGGTTACGTTTCGGGCATAGGCGAAAATTGCACCGTTTCTGAACTCGCTTCGCGTATGAAATACGCTTCTATAACCGTCTTGGCGCCCACCGGCGCGGAACTCGGCGATAACGACAAGATCGTCACCGGCTGCACCGTAAAATTCGAATGGTGCGGCAAGGCGTATCTCACCAAGACCGCGGTCATCAAAGGCGACGTCAACTGCGACGGCAACGTCGATTCCGCCGACTGCACGCTTATCAAGAAGGCCGCGACGGGCACCGTCACGCTCACGGGCGCAAGCAGGGAAGCCGCGCGTTTCACCGGCGGTGAAGATATCACCATAGACGATTACACAGCCCTGAGACTTTACGTGGCAGGTAAATAAACCGTAATAAAAAAGCAAAGCCCGAAGGCGTTTCCGCCTTCGGGTTTCTTTATGCTTTTTTGTATTATTTGCCGGATATCGTCACGTTGTCGAACGCGGCGTATGGGAGCGCCTTGTAGCCGTCGCAGACGACTTCTTTGGACATCACGCGCAGATTGTTGAGCATATCCGCCAGATTGCCGCTTATCATCGTCTCGTTGACGGCGTATTTGACCTCGCCTTTTTCAACGTAAAAGCTGTTCTTGGCGACCATCGAAAATTCGCCGTTGGCGGTGGGCTCGCCGCCCGAGATCCTGCCTACGATCACGCCGCGGTCGATACCCTTTATGATATCCGCAAGCGGAGTTTCGCCGGCGGGGACGATTAGGTTCATCGAGGAGTTTTTGGCGCGTTCGTTGTTCGTCTTGTTGGCGACGTATTTTGATATTGCGAACGCGTTGAGCACGCCGTCCTTGATGATATCGTAGTTTTCGCTCAGATATCCTTCGGATGTGTAGCGTTCGCCGCATACCACGCGCTCGTCGAGCGGTGCGGAAGCGACGGTGATGCGTTTGTCGGCGACCTGTTTGCCCAGCTTGTCTTTCCACAGACTGGTGCCGTCGAGCAGCGTCATATCGCCGGCGAAGTTGCCTATCGCGGTGCCTATCATCTCGGCGAAGGTGTCGGGGGTCAACAGTATCGTGCCCACGAACTTGCCGTCTATCGCCTGCGGGTGGATCTGATTTTCCACGTCAGTAAGGTCTTTTTCAATAGTGCCCAGTTCAATAAACGGCTTGTCGAGCGAATCGGTGAGCACGCCCGAGCCGAAGAACGACGAAGTCGCGTCGCCGTCGTGGCCGGAATACATAAGTTCGACCAGATATTCGCCGCCCAGCGTGGTGTATTCCACGCCGTTGGTGTTGGCGTAAACCGCGTCGTAACGGACGTGTTTGATTATCATCTGCTCGACCATTATCTTGGGATGGCGATCTCTTATCGCTTCGAGCAGCTCTTTGGTGCGGTCGAAAAGCTTTGCGGTGTCCATATCGGGAGCGCCTTCGGTGAAATGCCGGTTTTCGCTGACGGGCGCTATGTCCCACGCGTCGTCGGCGGCTGCCGAAGAAGCGGAGGCAATGCATCCGTCGACCGCTGCGGCTATGGCAGAATCGTCGTATTTGTTCTGCGTAACGGAGCCTTTTTTGCCGTGATCGTAAACGGTGAGCGAAAACTTTCTGTCGAACAGAGTCCTAAACAGCGAAAACTCGCCGCCGTCGACGTTGAATTCGTGCGTAACGCTGGAAGAGAGCGAGCAGAACGCCTTGTCCACGCCCTTGCCGCGCACGAGATCGAGACATTTTTGAGCCTTTTGTTTGAGTTCGTTCATCGTTATCTTCCTCCTATCATTATCTTGCAGCGCATTTCGGGGCCGCCCATACCCACGGGCATGGGCTGTTTCTTGCCGCAGAAACCGGAGCTGGTCCATTCGACTTTGTCGGATATCATATCGACCGTCTTGAGCATTTCGAACGCCACGCCCGAAACGGTGGTGTCGAGTATCGCTCTGCCCAGCTTGCCGTGCTTGATCTCGTAGCCCTCGGTCACGCCGAACATAAACTCGCCGGTGGTGTCCGCCTGGCCGTTGTTGGTGTTGACCAGATAGTAGCCGTCGTCTATGGAAGCTATCATATCTTCTATCTTGTCCTTGCCCGGATGCACGGCGGTGTTGCGCATACGAATGAGCGGTTCGTCGCTGAACGCGAACGCCCTGGCGTTGCCCTGCGGTTTCATACCGAATCTTTCGGCGGTCTCGCGGCTGTTCATATAGCCCACGAGTATGCCGTCTTTAATAAGCGGAGCGTCGACCGCGGGGGTGCCTTCGTCGTCGACGTAAACGGGCAGAGGAGCTGTCTCGCCGAACGCCTCGTTTGCAAAGTCGGTGAGCGAAACTATGTTAGACGCGACCTGCTTGCCCAGGTTGGGGCCGGCGACCGAACCGCCGAGCACCAGATCGGCTTCCACGGTGTGGCCCACGGCCTCGTGCGCGATCATTCCGGCGAGTTCGCTGCCGAGTATGACCGTCTTCACGCCGGCGTCGGCGTAAACGCCTTCGCGCTTTTTCATAACCGATTCATACAGCTTGTCTATTTCGCCGTAAAGCTCGGCGGGATCGCTGAAATTCATATCGAACGAGCCCCTGCCGCCGTACGCCTTGAACAGCTCTACCGGAACGCCCGCCGGAGTCAGCGCCGAAAGTATGACGTAGATATAACTTCTGGGCGCGGCAAAATGGCTGTCCACGCCGTCGGAAGTGACGAGCAGTTTTTCCATGCTGTCTTCTCTCATCATAAGAGTGCGGCTGGCGAGGTTGGGGTATTTGCCCACGATATAGTCGTCGAGCGCTTTGAGATAGTCGATATAAGTCTTCTGCGAAACTTCGTTGATATGCGCGTCGGTCATGCGCGACGAATAGGGGATCGCGGGGAAAGCCGGGCGGCCTTTGCGAACGCGCGAATCCATGAATTCGGCGTTTTCGCCGGCGGCGCGGATCACGTTTTTAACGTTTTCGTCGTCGTATTCGGCGGCGGAAGAAAAGCCGTAAACGCCGTTCTTGTAAACGCGGCAGCATACGCCGGAAGTATCCTGGCGAGTGTTGCCCATAAGATTGCCCGAAACGAAACTGACGCCTCTGGTGCGGCTGCATTGAGCGCGCAGCTCGGTGTGCAGCCCGGGCAGGAATTCCTGCTTGTGTCTGCTCAAAAGATCTGTAAGCATCTTTGCCTCCTGTTTTCACGCGGCGCGTCGCCGCGCTTATTATATTGTCATTATTATAATACCAAACTATACCTCTTGTCAACATAAAAACGCGCGCCGCACCAAAAAGGCGCAAACGCGGAAAGGCATCCGGCGGCGCAAAGAGATATCAACGAACGGTTTATCCGAATATTTATGGAAATATATTGCATAAACCGTGAAAACGTGTTATAATGATATCAATAAAACCGAAAGTTGGCATACTATGGATTTCAACAGCAATAACCGTTATTTCCACCGCAGCTACAGGATGCTTTACGCCGGGATACCGCTCGTCGTCATCGGCGGCGTCGTGCTGCTCGGAAAATTCTTCCGCAGATACGTCCAGATCGAAAACATCTTCACCGTCATCCTGGCGGCGGGCGTGATGCTCATACTGTTTTTCCTGGTCTCTTTCCCGCGCGACAGCGAATTCGACCGCGGGATAAGCGTGAAGATACGCGACCTGCGCGCCGTTGCGGAAGAAAGAATAACCGCTCTCGAGCACACGCCTCATTTTACCGATAATTATCTCGCAGAAGGGTTCTTTTACGGCGAAGGCACGAGCGAGCTCAAGCGCGGTATGGACGGCAAGTTCCGCACCGATAAATATTCCGCCGCGCAGATACTGCTTACCGCAAAAAGACTTTACGTTTACATTATGCGCTTTTCCACCGTAAAAGACGAGACCGAGACCGATTTTTACCCCATAGAATTCGAAGCCGTGCAGAGCGTTTCCGTAGAAGAACTGCTTACCGAGACCGATTACGGCAAAAATCACGGCGTCATCAAGAGCGCGCTGTTTTGCATAAAGACCGACGGCGCCGAATATTCGTTCCCGACTAACGCGGATTCGCTTGCCGACGTGATGGCGGACAAAATAATGCTCAGAAAAGAATAAACGTTCAGCAAATCAAAAGCAGACCGAATCCGTTTCGGTCTGCTTGTTTTTTTATTCTTTTTCTTTTTCTTTTTCTTTTTCTTCCTCTTCTTCGGGCTCATCTTCGGCTTCGTCCTCGGGAGGCGTGTATTCGACTTTTACCGATTCCACGCGCATCGACGCGGCTTTCAGCACGGTCACTTTAAGCCGCTGGTATTCAAAGCTGTCGCCCGCAACGGGGAATTTGTCCAGCATTTCGGTAGCCCAGCCGCCCACGGTGGTGTATTCGGTCTCAAAATCCTGCGGCTCCCAGTCGAACAACTCAAAGACGTCTTCCACGTTCACGCTGCCGTCGACGATATAGGTGTTGTCGTCGATCTTCTGCACGTCGTCTTCGACTTCGTCGCGCTCGTCGAAGATATCGCCCACTATGTCTTCGGTGATGTCTTCCATGGTGAGTATGCCCATCGTGCCGCCGTATTCGTCCACGACCACCGCTATCTGCGTCTTACGCTTGCGGAATTCGTCGATTATGCTGCTTAACGGCTTGGTCTTGTGCACGAACAGCGCGGGCAGCAGCAGGTCTTCTATCTTCGGCTTGCCGCCCGAAGCCAGCTCGCGCAGAAAACGCTTGGAAGGCAGTATGCCTATGATGTTGTCTATGCTCCCGCGGTAGACCGGGATGCGTGAAAACTTGTAGAATTCGTCGGTTATTTCAAGTCCGTCTTCGTCTTCTATGTCTATGGCGAACATATCCACGCGCGGCACGAGTATATCCTGCGCGGTGGTCTCGGTGAAATCTATCGCCGATTTTATAAGCTCGCTGTCTTCTTCCGAAAACACGCCTTCGTCTTCTATGTCGTCGACGATCTCGCTCAGCTCCTCCGGCGTTACGGAAGGCGCTTTTTCTTTGGGAGTCCAGAGCGGGGCGAGCGCGTTCACGAATTTATCCACCAGCCACACGGCGGGGAAGAAGAGCACCATAAAGAACCGCAGCGGCGAAGCGTACGCGCGCGCGAGCTTATCCGGGACCGCGGCTGCGATTATCTTCGGCAGCGTTTCGCCGAATATCAGAAGCAGCACGGTCAGTATGACCGAAGCCACCGTCTGGCCGGCGCTCGCGCCCAGATGCCGCACGCATATGACCGTGGCGGCCGAAGACGCGGCGATGTTGACGAGATTGTTGCCCACCAGCACCGTCGAAAGCGAACGCGTGTAGTGTTCGTTGATGAACTGTTCCTTTTTGGCTCTGCCGTCGCCGGATTCCGCCTGTTTTTTTATGCGTATGGAATTGGCTTTGGCAAATGCGATCTCGGCGGAAGAGAAGAAAGCCGAAAGTATGATGAACGCGAGGATGAGTATGCAAAGTACGGTCTCTAGCATCACTTTTTGCCTCCTTCCGCGGTATCGGAGGCGTTTTCGTCGTCCTCGTCGTATATTTCGCCCACTATCTCTTCAAGAATGTCTTCCATCGTCAAAAGCCCCGCGACCTTGCCTTCCGCGGTGCGGACGAGCGCAAGGTGGGTGCGTTTGCGGCCCATCTCCTCGAACACGTCGTAGAGCGGCGTGTCGGGGAGCACGAAATAGGGCTTGGAAAGCAGGTCCTTTATGCGGAACTTTTTGTTGTGGACGAAGTTCCACAGTATCGTGGCGGACTGCACCGTACCGAGTATGTGATCTATGTTTCCGTCGTAGACGGGGAAACGCGAATATTTTTCTTCCAGGACTATGCTCTTCAGACGTTCGGGCGAGGCGTTGATGGGGATCGCCGATATCCTGCCGCGCGGGCACATGATATCGACCGCGGTGAGGTCGCCGAACTCGATCGCCGATTTGATTATCTCGGTCTCTTCGGGTTCAATGAGCCCTTCGTCTTCCACGTTTTCAACGAGCGAAGCGAACTCGTCTTCGGTAAGCGCCGGCTCGTCGTTTTTGATGCGCATAAGCTTTTTGACCGTCTTGCCCAGCCAGATGAAAAACGCCGAGAAGGGAAGCAGCAGGTACGAAAAGAACAGCACTGTTCCCGAAAAAGCCAGCGCCAGCGAATCCGCGTTGGCGCGCGCCACGTTTTTGGGCAGGGTCTCGGAAAAAAGGAACACCGCGAGCGTTATGACCACGGTCGAAATGACCGGGCCTATGTCGGCGAACAGCTCTGTCGCCATCACCGTGGATACCGACGCCGCTATGACGTGGATGATGTTGATGGCGATAAGCAGCGTCACCACTGTGCGCTCGTAGTTTTCCAAAAGTTTAAGCACGCGCTTCGCTCTTTTGTCGCCGTCTTCGGCGAGCAGGCGAAGCCGTACCGTATTGCAGAAAGAATACGCCGTTTCCGCCGCGGCGAAAAAGCCGGCGGCGATTATCATGATTATCAGCGCAATACTTCGGGGAACCAAAGACAAAATCACTCCTTTTACTCCGTGTATTATCGCACATTCTTATTAAGAATGCAATAGGTTTTATGAAAAACGGCAAAAAAATCCGCGGAAAATCAGGCTTTCCGCGGAAAAAGTCTTATCATTTTGCGCCTTTTAGCTCGCGTATCGCGTCGGCTATGACGTCGCCGTTATTCTTCAGCGCTTTATACGCGGTCTCTCTGTCGGCCCCGGTCTCGGCGCATATCATCCTCAGCGCGCGCTCGGCGAGCTTGGCGTTGGAAGGCACCATATATGCCATCAGGTTGCCCAAAGTCCTGCCGTATTTGACCATCGCGCCGGTAGATAACATATTGAGTATCATTTTTTGAGAAGTGCCGGCTTTCATCCGCGTGGAACCGCTTATCACTTCGGGCCCCACCACGGCGATTATGGATATATCCGCAAGTTCAATGAGCGGCGAATTTGCGTTGTTGCTCACGGCGACCGTCGCGGCGCCGAGCCCGCGCGCGTATTTGAGCGCGCCCTGAACACATTTCGCGCTGCCGCTCGCAGATATCCCCACGCAGGCGTCTTTTGCGCAGAATCCGGCGTCTTTAAGCTGCCGCACTATGGAAAACTCGTCGTCCTCGGCGTCTTCAATGGATGCGAAAGCCGCCTCTCTGCCTCCCGCGAGCACGCCCTGAACGGTTTCGGGCGAAACGCCGTAGGTGGGCGGACATTCCGAAGCGTCCAGCACGCCAAGCCTTCCGCTGGTGCCGGCGCCGCAGTAGAATATCCTTCCGCCGCCTTTGAGCACCCCGGCCAGAACGTCTATACCGCACGCAACTTCGGGCAGCGCTTTTTCCACGGCGTACGCCACGGTCTTATCCTGCGCGTTGATGAGCTCCGCTATTTCGAGCGAGCTCATTTTATCTATGTCTTTGCTCGCTTCGAGCACCTTTTCGGTGCCGAATCTGCCGTAATCGATCACCGCAGACACCGCCTTTCTTTTACGCGCCTATTTTATCACGGGAACGCGGTTTTGTCAATAAAATTCGGCGCTCTCTTGACACGGAGCGCGTTATGTGTTAAAATCAAAAAAAACGCAAGGAGCGGTGATATGGCACAGAACAAAAAACTCATTTCCGCCATCGTCCCGTGCTACAACGAAGAAGAGGCGATCCCTTTCTTTTACGAAGAGGTCACCCGCGTTGCGGCGCAGATGACGAGCGTGGATTTTGAGTTTATTTTCATAGACGACGGCAGTTCCGACAGAACGCTTGAAGTACTTCGCGAATACGCGCAAAAAGACAAGCGCGTAAGGTACGTTTCGTTTTCCCGCAATTTCGGCAAGGAATCGGCGATGTACGCCGGGCTCGAAGCTTCAAAAGGCGATTACGTCGCCATTATGGACGCCGACTTGCAGGATCCCCCTTCGTTGCTTCCCGAAATGCTCGGGTATATCGAAAACGAAGGCTACGATTCGGTATCCACGCGCCGCAGCAACCGCAAAGGCGAACCCCCCATCCGTTCGCTTTTCGCGCGCATCTTCTACGGCATAATCAATAAGATAAGCAAAGTCAAAATGACCCCCGGCGCCCGCGATTTTTCGCTTATGAAACGCAAAGTCGTAGACGCTATCTTGAGCCTGCCCGAATACAACCGTTTTACCAAAGGCATATTCAACTGGGTCGGGTTCAAGGTGAAGTGGCTTTCGTATAATAACATCCAGCGTGTGGCGGGCAAGACCAAGTGGTCGTTCTGGAAACTTTTCAAGTATTCCATCGAATGCATCGTGGCGTTTTCCACGGCGCCGCTGGCGTTGGCGTCGTTCTTCGGCTTTTTGTTCTGCTTCGTCGCGCTGGTGGGCATCCTGGTCATCGTCATCCGCCATCTTGCGGGCGTGGCTTCCGCCGCCGGATGGGCTTCCACGCTGTGCGTGGTGCTGTTCGTCGGAGGCGTGCAGCTTTTCTGCACCGGAATACTCGGCACTTATATTTCCAAAACGTATCTCGAAACCAAATCCCGTCCGCTTTATATAACGGCCGAGACGGAAAAGGATCTTGAAACAAACAAAAAAGAAGAAAAGGAGCAGCAGCAATGAAATTAGGTATCATCGCACCGTCTCACGACAGAAAAGGACTTGAATACGCAAAGGAGCTCGGGCTTTCTTACGCCGAATTCGACATCAACTACGACGACGTGACCGGCGTCACGAACAATGCCGAAACGTTCAAAAAAGATATCGCCGAGCTCGGCGTTTCGATCTGCGCCGTCGGCAGATGGGGCAGACCGCGCATCAACGCGGATATGTCTTTCAACCAAAAGGAACTTCCCGACGAAAAGGCGCTTATCGATTTCTGCGCGTACGTCGGCTGCCCGGTGTATATCTGCGGCGTCAATTACGTGGAAGGGCAGTCGTACTTTTCCAATATCACCGCGGCGGTGGAATATATAAAGACTCTTATGGAATACGCCGCCGGCAGAGTAAAGATCTGCACCTATAACTGCAGCTGGGACAACTACATAGACAAACCTCACGAATGGGATATCGTGCACGACCACCTCAAAGGACTGGGCATAAAATACGATCCGTCGCACGCCATCAACGGCGGACGCAACTATATGCGCGAGATCGTCAAATACGGCGACAAGGTGTGCCATATCCATCTTAAAGGCACCATCAACGTGGGCGGCGTCCACGTGGACGATCCCCCCGCGGGGCTCGACACCATCAACTGGGGCGCGTTCGTTTCGGTGTTCCGCAAATTCGGCTACGAAGGCGTGCTTTCCATAGAACCGCATTCCGCCACCTGGCAGGGCGAACTGGGCGATAAAGGCGTGCGCTACACGGTGGAATATTTCAAACGCCTGCTTTTCATAAAGTGATGTGGCCGTTCAAGAAAAAAGACAAACCGCCAAAGGATACCGATTCGGTCGAATTCAAGCGCTATATGGCGAACAAGCTCAACGGCAGACTTGTGCGGTATGTCCTGGAAAAAGGCGAGACCAACGATAAAATAATCGGCAAGGACGGGTTCCTTTCGGTTTACGGCGAAGACCTTTCGGTCATTTGCGGCGAAAAGACGCTTTTCCGCTGTAAAATCGACGAGCTTTCGGCGTGCTGGGAATTCATGAGTCTCGAAGGCGTGTATATCACGGGGTTCGACAAGACCGAAAACCGCGAGCGCACCGTTATGGCTTATTATAAATATTACCGCGATTAAAGGGAATACTAACCGCGGTGGTGTTTTATGGGCAAAAAACGCAAAGAAAACAAAAAGATCCCTTATCTTAAAGTCAGCGACGTCGCTTCGGCGACCGAATGCACCGGGCTCGCGCAGTTCGCCTGCGGGTGCGAAGCCGAAGAGGAGTCTCTGCGGGCGATCTTCGATCTCCCGCACGATGAAGAGGAAAGGGAAGAAGACCGGCGCGGATAAAGCGCCGGTTAACATAGGGTGAAAATGGCAAAAGAAGGCAAGAGATCAGTGATCAAAACCGTATTCAAATGGCTGCTGGCGCTCGTCGTCATCGCCGTGCTCGTCGCCGGAACTTACGTCGCGTACGTTTTTCTGGCGTACAGCCGCATAGAAGATAACGTATTGCTCAAGGTCGAAGGCGCCGGCTCCGGCGTCCCCGTTACGGGCGCAGAATACAAGCTTATAAGTTTTAATATCGGCTTCGGCGCGTATGAACCCGATTACGGTTTCTTTATGGACGGCGGCACACAGTCGCGCGCGTGGTCGTACGACAGACTGGTCGCCAATATAGAAAGAATCGGCGAGTATCTGCTTGCCCAAAACGCCGATTTTATCAATCTTCAGGAAGTCGATACCGACGGCACGCGCACTTATCATTACGACGAGCGCGTATCTCTCAACGCAAAGCTTTCCGCGTATTCTTCGGTCTACGCCCAGAATTACGATTCGCCGTATCTGTTCTATCCCATCACCGAACCTATCGGCGCCAACCGTTCGGGCATCATATCATATTCGCGCTTTGCGCCCGCTTCTTCGCTCAGGCGCAGCCTGCCCGTGGAATCGGGCGTCCGCAAGCTGCTCGATCTCGACAGATGCTACAGCGTAACGCGGTACGCGCTCGAAAACGGCAGGGAACTCATCATAGTGAACCTTCACCTTTCGGCGTACACCGCCGACGGCAAGATATCCGACGAGCAGGCCGAAATGATAATTGCGGATATGCGCGCCGAATACGAAAAAGGCAATTACGTAGTTTGCGCCGGCGATTTCAATAAAAACCTGTTTTCTGCCGATACCGACCCGTTCAAGGCGAGTGACAGCGAGTACGCCTGGGCAAAGTGCTTCCCGTTCGAAAAACTCAACGGCACCGGACTTTCGATCGTCGCGCCCGAGGGAGCCGGAAAAGACGTGCCTTCGTGCCGCAACGCCGACGGCCCATATACGCCCGAACAGTTCGTGATCACCATCGACGGCTTTATCGTTTCAAATAACGTGAAAGTGATCTCATCCCGCGTCGAAGATACCGGCTTCGCTTATTCCGACCATAATCCCGTAACGCTCGTATTTGAATTGGAATAGTTTCGCGCAGCGACGAGAGACAAAAAGCAAAACGATTCTGTAACGAAATAACAGAGGCGGGGAACGATCGCTCCCCGCCTTGAACTTTTTGCTATTCCTGCGTATGCTTTACCCATTCGTCCCGGCGCGGATAGCCAACGATCGCTTTCTTGATTTCGCCGTTATCGGGATCGTACCGGAAGGTGTTGGTCAAAGCTCTGATTTCGTCCAAAAAAATATTTTTGCATTTTTCCCCTTGACAATCGCGCTCAAGTGTGCTATTATAATCAAGCTGTCACGCCGGACTGGCGGAATTGGCAGACGCCCGGGACTTAAAATCCCGTGAGACTTAAATCTCGTACCGGTTCGAGACCGGTGTCCGGCACCATATTCATCAATAAGCGTCGCCCGGCACCGTTCAAATGCTTCCGGTGAAGAAAGCGTTCACATCAAAGGTATTCCGGGCGGAACATTCTATATCGCGGGGTAGAGCAGTCGGTAGCTCGTCGGGCTCATAACCCGGAGGTCGTTGGTTCAAGTCCTTCCCCCGCAACCATTTAGAGAGTTCATAACGGATTTGAGTTATGGACTCTCTTTTTTTCGGTTTATTCATTGCATTATTGATGATTATGTGGTAATATATCTTCAAGGAGGTGACGATACCATGAAGACAATATCTTCAAGGGAGGTCATCTCGATACTCGAATAGCACGGCTTTTATATAGCACGGCACCATGGGGATGACGCCATCCTTAAAAAAGAGGGCCATCCAATGAATGTAAAAGTTCCCATGGGGCGTAAGGACATTTGTCCGGGAACGCTGAAAAGTATCGAGAAATAGTCTGGAATCAAATTCAGCTGACCTCCCCAGCGGTTGCGAAACGCAACCGCTTTCTTATGTACCGGAGCAGGGTTTTCCTGCTCCTTTTTATTAACCTCCTTCTTCTATTTCTTCTCCGTCGTCGCCGTAGCGGACCTTGATCGGCGCGCAGGAGATATACTCCACCGAAACGCCCTGACGGGTGTCCTCCGAAAAGCGGGTCTGTTCGTCCGGGATCTCGAGATACCCGACGAAGCGGTAGTAGATCACCACGCGCTGGGTGCGGTTCTTGCCCACGCCCTCGGTCTCGTGCACCTCGATCCGGTCGATCAGCTCGGTCAGAAGATTCTTCGTCAGCATCTTCATTTCCATGAACCGGCGGATCGCGCGGACGAACTTGTCCCGCTCGTAACGGCGGTCGTCAAGGTCTTTCAGTTTCTCCTGCAAAAGGATGATCCGCTCCTTCAGCCGCGCCCGCTCCTCGTTGTACTCGCGGGAGAGGATCATAAAATCCTCGTCCGAGACCTTTTCGCTCAGGTTGTTCTCGTAGAGCTGCTTTAGTAGCTTCGGGATCAGCTCCAGCCGCTTGGTCGCTTTGGTAAGCTCCCCGGTCGTCTGTTTGTGAGAGGTCTGATACTCCTTATCGCTCTTTCGCGCCAGGATCTCGGCGAAACGGTCCTCGTCGTCCCGCAGATAGTCCGCAAGTCTGCGCAGCTCCATCGTCACGATGGTGTAGAGCGCGTCGGCGCGGATATAGTGGCGGGTCTTGCAGGTGCCGCGATAGTCCTTTTCGTAGTTTGAACAGGAGAAAAAGTGGATATCCTTATTGGTGGTGCTGGTGTGATACCACAGCTTTTTCCCGCAGTCCGCGCAGTAGACGAGATCGCAGAAGATGCTTTTCGGTCCGTTTTCCTCCTTCGGCGGGCGGCGCTTGGTCTTGCCGATCAGCTTCTGCACCTTTTCAAAGGTGGAGCGGTCGACGATGGGCTCGTGCACGTCGCGGAAGATCATCTGGTTTTCCTTCGGATTTTCAAGACG
>JAEEGI010019776.1_pt1 | contig 13546 bp, 7 predicted proteins | sample 8958751 | NCBI WGS metagenome assembly JAEEGI01 (sample SAMN16246545, study PRJNA631951) | gut metagenome | biome: gut microbiome; feature: rumen; material: KS-attached | host: Bos | place: Iran: Karaj | collected 2018-10
ATTGCCGAGAGCAGCAGTGCGAACGTGATCGACGAGATCGGTGTTGAGCGTTACCTTGAGGGCATCGTGGTGTATCCGAACCCGACGGTTGGCGAACTCCACATCGGCGCAGTGGATGTGCAGAAGGTGGAATGCTACAACCAGATGGGCCAGCTCGTGGGCGTGTATGACAATGCAAACGAGCTGAACATCGGCAACCTTTCCAACGGAGTCTATATGCTTCGCATCACCGTGCCGCAGGGCGTGACCATGCGGAAGGTGGTGAAGAGGTAATGGTTAATGGTTAATGGTTAATGGTTAATGGTTAATGGTTAATGGTTAATGGTTAATGGTTAATGGTTAATGGTTATTGGTTATTGGTTATTGAGGCCAATAGCCAAAAGCCAATAGCCGAATAAGGGCGGGGAGGAATCCTCGCCCTTTTCATCGCTTCATCGTCATTGTTGAAAACTTGTTAATAACTTTTTGTTGAAAAACGTGCCCGCGGATGGATACGATTTATAATTTTGCAGTTTTTAATTGCAATTTACGATTACTCCTAACCCTTGAACTTTGACCCCTGAAAAAATGGACAAATCCATTATATTAACCCTTATTATTCACCAAATTAAAACATTATGAAAAAAATCTTAATGATTTTGATGCTTTGCCTCGCTTACTTCGGCGTGGCTAAAGCACAGCAAACTCAAAATGTGTTGACTGAGGACTTCAGCAGCATGTCGAGTATTGCCACAACCTATTCTGCCACCGACTGGTATGCTTACAATGCCGGCAGCGGCAATAACTGGACGCTTTCATCAGGAGCCGCGAAGTATAGCTATTCTAGCAGCTCTGATGCTAACTGCTATCTGGTCTCCGCTCCTTTTAGCGTAAGTGATGACATGATTGAGCTCAGTGTAAGCTTGGTTGAAAAAACTGGCGGTTGGGCTGAGACATTTGAGGTGTTCTTCGTCAATGCAAGAGAAGTGACCTCAGCTGCTGCTGTTGTTTCCGCAACGCAGTATAGTGCTATTGCTTCTGCCACCTATAATAACACGTCAAATGCCACAGTATCTGGCTCTGTCACGGATGCCGCGCTTGCTGGTCAGAGCGTAAGAGTCGTTGTTCACTGCACCTCTGCGGCCGATCAGTATTATCTCACTGTTGATGACATCACCGTTACTGAAACCATGGCACAAGGTCCCTACATCATGCTCAATCCCACTGCGGAAACGGTATTCACAGGTTTCACTACAACCCTTACTGCTACCTATGGCAATGTGACTAACCCCACCATCTCCTATACCTCAAGTAACACCAGCGTGGCCACGGTGAGCGGCAGTGGCACTACTGCCACCGTAACTGGCGTTTCTGCCGGTACTGCTACCATTACCGCTACTATGAATGGCACCGCCACTGCTACTTGCGAAATCACCGTTGAAGATCCGAGCTATTGCACACCTGGAACGGGCTATGTTGATGGTGATGGTATCTCCAATGTCACCTTTGGTTTAAACTTTGTCGTTAACAACGTCACCCCTAAAACGGCCTATGGCGACTATAGCAATTTGGTGGGTGACGTAGAAGCTGGAACCACATGCGCAGTGGATATCACTTATGCAACTGGTTATACATACGGTACCATTATCTGGGTTGACTGGGATAACAGCTATACTTTCGAAGGCACTGAGGTTGTCTATGCGGGCGTGTCAGGCAGCGACAATCCCACCACCCTTAACGCCACTTTCAACGTTCCTGCAACAATTCCTGTCGGTGACTACCGCATGCGTATTATAGGTGCGGATATGGCTTTGGACAGCTACACAGGTTCACTTGCAGCTGCCGCTAATGCTAATGCTTGTGGCTCTTACAACTATTCCACCTGCCACGATTACACCTTGCGTGTTACTACAGCCAATCCCTGCGGTATGCCTACCAACTTGCAAGCCAACCAAGTCGGCACCACCACTGCCAATCTGAGCTGGGATGGTACCAACGACAGCTACGTGCTGCAATACAGAACCGCCGCTCAAGACATCATGAACATGAGCGCATGGCATCAAGTGGGTGAGGATGTTGTCACCTCCCACGCGTTTACTCAGTATTCTTTCGATTTGAGTGATTATGCTGGACAAACGGGTTATATTGCCATCCGCCACTATGCGGTTTCCGACATGTTCATTTTGGCAATTGACGATATTGAAATTACTGATGCCAATGGTACAATTGTCTTGACCGAAGGCTTTGATAGCGGAATCCCTTCAACATGGGACAACATTGACTACGACGGTGATGGTTTTGTATGGGGATCTACTTCCAGTAGCTACACTAACGGTAATTGTGCATACTCTGAAAGTTATTCGAATGACATCTATAGTGCCTTGACTCCTGACAACTGGCTCATTATCCCCAATGTCACGTTGGGCGGCACCTTGACCCTCTATGCACTAGGTTTGGATAGTCAAGGATACCATCTGGAAAACTTTGGCGTGTTTGTCGCTCCCCAGTCCTACGATGCCGTGCCCGCTGGCGCATGGTCTGCTGAAATCCCTGTCTCGACGACTTCTTACCCCCTCTCTGACCTGACCGCCAACACTGCTTACGAATGGCGTGTGAAGGGTATTTGCGCTGATTATTCTGAACCGAGCTACTGGGCCACTTCCACCTTCAACACCATAGATGAAGGCTTCAAGACCTTCATCACCGAAGGTAACTGGGATGTGGATGAAAACTGGTTCCCGGCTGGCGTTCCCGCCATCACTGACAAAGTGGCCATCGCCGCTCCTGCCACCATTCCTGCCAATGTCGTAGCATTAGCCAAGAAAGCCACTATTGAAACGGGTGGTTCCATCACTATCAAAGAAGGCGGCCAACTGAAGCAAAGTTCCGCCACCTTGAAGTTGACGATGGAAAAGAGCATCACGGGATATGGCAATGGTAATGGTAACTACTACTTCATTGCAAGCCCATTCAGCGGCCGTACCCAATTGTCCTATGCTTCTAACTGGAGCCATGTGCTCAATGTAATCGAAGGCAACTATGACCTCTATGGCTTTGATCCCACTTCGGAATCAGAATGGATTAACTATGAGTCTAGTAGCTCACATGCCCTATTTACATCTACTAACAGTATTGAAGGATTGGAGGATGGCAATGGCTACCTCTTAGCTAACAAAGAAGGCAAGGTCTTAGAATTCACAGGTACTGCCGTGGCGAGTAATAATGTCACCAGGATAATCGACTACACGTATGATTCAGAATCCACCGATGAGTTCAACGGTTTGAAACTTGTGGGTAACCCCTACACTTGCAACGCCTACATTAACTACGTTGATGAGGAAGGTGCCTTACTGGAAGCTAACCTTTATGTGTTGAATCAAAATGGCAACGGCTTTAAGCGGTTAACTTCCAATGAGTTAGCTCCTCTCACCGCAGCTTTCGTGAAGGTCAACGCTTCAGGTAAGATCCAATTCTCTACCGAACCCATTGACGCTTCTCCCGCTTTGAATTTAACCGAAGATCCTTGTCTGCCAGGTCTGCCGACCCAAGGCGAGGAAACTGACCAAGATGCCTCTTGCGTGACTCCTGTTGTTTGCGGCATCGTTTTGGACGAGAACAACGAGTGGTTTGAGGACTTTGAGATCCCCGGCACCTCCACCGCAGGGTTGACGGGCACTACGATGGGCGAGTGCTGGACGTGGAATCGTCTTGTGGAAGTGTCCGCCGGTGATGATGATATCGTGCCTCAGATTTATAACAAGAGCGATTTCGCCCATAGCGGCAATAACAGCCTTCTCCTCTGGAACCGCGGTGTTTACGCTATGCCGAAACTTGACGAGTCCATCAATATCAACGAGCTCGAGATGAGTTTCTATGTGAGACAGTCCTACTCGTTCTACACGCTGCTGGTGGGTGTGATGACCGACCCGACCGATCCGACCACGTTTGAGCCTGTCGCCCACATAGACAACGGCAGCTCCACTGGTGTTGAATATGCCGAGCTCAGCTTCGCCAACTACCCGGGAGAAGGCCGTTATATCGCCTTCAAGAACGTGCGCCCTGCCGGATCTCAATATGACGGCAACTGGAACGACATCCACAGCGTGAACTACATAGATGACATCAAGCTGTCAAAAATTGTGCCGGACGATTGCAGTGCTGGCATAGTTCCCGGACAATATAGTGAAACCTTTGAAAACGTGTGTCCGGGCATCGCCATTCCGCAGACGGGCGTGGAGCCAGCCTGCTGGGAGATGGTGAATAATGACGTGGAGATTCGCCTTGACAAATATCCGCAGGTGTATTACGGTGAGGCCTATGCCGCAGACGGGAACTACAGCCTGCGTATGGCCGACCGTTGCGTGTATGCATTGCCGGCTCTCGCCGAGTCCGTCACAGACATAACGACGCTGCAGTTGGATATGGATGTCTTCCAGCCGTCCAATTGCTACCAGATGCAAGTCGGCGTGTGGGAGGACAGCACCTTTGTGCCGGTGGCCACAGTCAACAACAGTGTCACGACGGGATATGTCCACTTCACGTGCAATTTCTCACACTACAACGGCAACGGCCGCCGCATCGCGTTCCGCAACACGCTGAACAGCGGCGCGCGCTACAACTACAGCTACAACTACATTGACAACATCGAGCTGGCTGAAATTGCGTCGGATAATTGTAGTGCAGGTATTGTCCCCGGACAATATACTGAAAATTTTGAAAACGTGTGTCCGAACATCACTGTCGCGCAGACGGGAATGGAACCCGACTGTTGGGAGATGGTGCAGGCAGACGTGGAACTCCGCTATGACAAATACCCTCAGGTGTATTACAGCACAAGCGATTCATACGTAAACAGCGACCACTACAGCTTACGTTTGGCCGACCGCTGCGTGTATGCGATGCCGGCACTTGCCGAGGGGTATGATGTGAAAGACCTCACATTGACGATGTGGGTTGCCCAGCCGCAGTATTTCTACGACTTGACCGTTGGTGTCTGGGAGGAGAATGAAAATGGCGGCGGCACGTTTGTTCCCGTCCAGAAGGTCAACGTGTCATCCGAGGGCGAGGTAGTGTCCGTTGATTTCAGCAACTACGGTGAGGGCCCTGGTCGCCGCATCGCGTTCCGCAACACGCTGAACAGCGGAGCCCGTTACAACTACAGCTACAATTACATTGACGATATCGAGCTCAACGTCACGGAGGCCAAGATTGCCGAGAGCAGCAGTGCGAACGTGATCGACGAGATCGGTGTTGAGCGTTACCTTGAGGGCATCGTGGTGTATCCGAACCCGACGGTTGGCGAACTCCACATCGGCGCGGTTGACGTGCAAAAGGTGGAATGCTACAACCAGATGGGTCAGCTGGTAGCCGTTTATAACAATGACCGCGACATCAACATCAGCACTCTCGCTGAAGGTGTCTATACGCTCCGTATCACCGTTCCGCAAGGTGTGACCATGCGGAAGGTTGTGAAACGCTAGTTAGCAGTTAGTAGTTAGCAGTTAAGGGCGGAGGGGTTTCTTCGCCCTTTTGCGCTTTAAAGTGTCTCATGAAAACCGGCAAAATGTGAAAAAGATGGCGGGTGCTTTTTTCTTTACAATTGTATTAAAAAATTTGTGTAATTTTGCAGCGTAAAAGGTGAAAAATAAAATGGGAAGTCTATGATTGCTTTCTGGGTTCAGAAAGAATTAGATTTCAGTTGGTTATGTGTAACCAATCCTTGATGTCCCTTCATGCTTGAGCATGGAGGAATAGAGAATTTTATGCGATATTTGCGCCACAAACATCGGCATGGTGCTCTGAAAAGTTCGCACAAAAGTACCGGCCGGAGGCATAAATACTAAAACAGAATTAATTAATTAGCAATAAATTAAAATCTATCATTATGTGCGGAATCGTAGCTTACGTAGGCCATCAGGATGCCTATCCTATTCTTATTGAAGGTCTGAAACGACTGGAATACCGCGGGTATGACAGCGCGGGGGTCGCGTTGCTGAACGCGAACGACGAACTGAACGTTTACAAAGCCAAAGGCAAGGTCTCGGACCTTGAAGCGTATGCCGCCACGCGGGATACCAGTGGACATATTGGCATCGCCCACACCCGTTGGGCCACCCACGGGGAACCCAACCAGACCAATGCCCACCCGCATCTCTCTAACTCGGGCACTATGGCACTGATCCATAACGGCATCATCGAGAATTATATGAGCCTTCGCAAGGAACTGGAAAAACGGGGATTCACATTCAAATCTTCTACCGACACGGAGGTGCTCATCAACCTGATTGAGGATGTGAAGCAGAAGGTCGATCTCTTCGAGGCTGTCCGCATTGCGCTGAACCACGTGGTGGGGGCTTACGCCATCGCCATTTTGGAGAAGGGGCATCCCGATGAGATTATCGCCGCCCGGAAAGGCAGCCCCATGGTGGTGGGCATTGGCGATAACGAGTTTTTCATCGCCTCGGACGCCACGCCTATCGTGGGTCGCACCCAAAAGGTGGTCTATGTTGAGGACGAACAGGTCGTCCGCATCAAACTGGGCGAGGATCTCTTCATCAAGACGATTCAAGATGTGGAAGCCATCCCGTACGTTCAGGAACTGGAGATGAATCTGGATTCCATTGAGAAGGCCGGGTTCGACCATTTTATGATGAAGGAGATTTATGAGCAGCCGCGTATCGTGCGCGACACTATGCGCGGTCGTCTGCATCCCGACACCAATACGGTGAGTCTGGGAGGCATCGTGAATTACGAAAAGCAGCTGCTCTATGCCGACAATATCATCTTTGTGGCCTGTGGCACCTCCTGGCACGCCAGTCTGGTGGGAAGCTATCTGATTGAGTTTCTGGCCAAGATTCCCGTGAAAGTGGAGTATGCCTCCGAGTTCCGTTACCGTCATCCGGTTGTCACGCCCCATGATGTGGTGATCGCAGTCTCCCAGTCGGGAGAGACCGCCGACACGCTGGCGGCTATCCAGTTGGCCAAGGAGTCGGGCGCCGTGGTGCTGGGCATCTGCAATGTTATCGGCTCCTCCATCTCTCGGGCTACGGATGCCGGCATCTACACGCATGCGGGTCCCGAAATCGGGGTGGCCTCCACCAAGGCTTTCACCTCACAGGTTACGGTGATGGCCATGCTGGCGTTGCGCTTGGCGGAACTGAAAGGCACTCTGAAGGATGAGGAACGTCGCGAGTACATCCAAGAGCTCGACCGAATCCCGGAGAAGATACAGTGGACGCTCGACCATAGCGGCCTCGTGAAGGAAATCGCAGCCAAGTACAAGGATGTTCGCAACATGCTGTATCTGGGCCGTCTGCAAAACTACCCCGTGGCACTTGAAGGGGCACTGAAGCTGAAGGAGATTTCCTACATCCATGCCGAGGGCTATCCCGCCGCTGAGATGAAGCACGGCCCTATCGCGTTGATAGACAAGGATATGCCAGTGGTGTTCATCGCTACCAACCACCATACCTACGAAAAGGTGATCAGCAATATCCAGGAGGTGAAGTCGCGCGAAGGCAAAATCATTGCTGTTGTCAGTGAACAGGATGTAGTGGCGCGCAAGATGGCCGACTATGTGATCGAAATTCCGGAGTCGATGTCCATCTATTCCCCGTTGCTGGCTACCATCCCGTTGCAGATCCTTGCCTACCATATCGCTGTGATGCGCGGCTGCAACGTGGACCAGCCAAGGAATTTGGCTAAGTCGGTGACGGTGGAATAAATAGAACAGCATAGCGACTCCTTGGTGAACTCCAATGCGGACTTTATGATTATCTGGATGAAATAATAGCATACTTTATGGAGGGTGCGAAACCTATTGCTACAAGAATTAAGACTGTTGTTGATGAGTTTGGCAGTTGAGAGGAAAAATAAGGAAGAGAAACATACGAATAAAGGTTACTGGTTCACGTTTAGAGTTGGTTTATAGTTTATGAATGTTATTTTCTTAACAATGTCCCGTATTTCCGAAGTGTCGTCACGAGGTTTTAATACAGACCTTATGCGGAAATTCCGGGATGAGGGACATCAAGTATATATTGTGACACCTCATGAAAGATATATGGGAAAACCGACACGACTGATTGAGGTTGATGGTGTTCATGTACTTGGTGTTAAAACACTTAATCTTAGAAACACCAACGTTGTTGAAAAGGGGTTGGGCCAAGTGCTGGTTGAAACCCAATACAAAAGGGCCATCAAACATTATCTGCCGGGTGTGCAGTTTGACTTGATACTCTATAGCACACCCCCAATCACGCTGATGGGTGTGGTTAAATATTTGAAAAATAAAAACCCGAAGGCTGTCTCATATTTACTGTTAAAAGATATTTTCCCTCAGAACGCAGTTGATCTCGGGATGTTTGGCAAGAAAAGCCTTATCTACATGTATTTCCGAAAAAAAGAGAAAGCTTTATACAAGCATTCCGATTACATCGGATGCATGTCTCCCGCCAACGTGGAGTTTATTAGAAAGCATAATCCTACGGTAGCACCCGAAACTGTGGAAGTCGCACCGAACTCTGTTGAGTTGTACGGGAAAAATTTAATCTGCAAGAAGGATGAAATAAGGGCAAAATTTGGTTTGCCAACGGATAAACCTGTGTTTATCTATGGCGGCAATCTTGGGAAACCACAGGGGATTCCTTTCTTGATAGAGTGCTTAAAAGCCAATGCTGACAGAACCGACTGCCATATTTTGGTAATCGGAACAGGCACAGAACTACCTAAGCTTAAAGCGTGGTATAACAACAATCATCCGCAGTCTGTTACTGTGATGGATGGATTACCGCAGGACGAATATGATGTGTTGGTGCGTTCATGCGATGTGGGCCTCATCTTCCTTGATCACCGTTTTACTATTCCTAATTATCCTTCGCGTCTGTTGAGTTATTTGGAGAATAAGATGCCTGTGCTTTGCGCCACTGACCCCAATTGCGATATGGGGCCGATAGCAGAAACGAACGGCTATGGATATTGGTGCGAAAGTGATTCCGTGGAATCTTTTACATCCATCCTTGACAGGATGATACGTTCAGACGTAAAGGCGATGGGTGAGAATGCATATAAATTCCTTTGCGAAAACTATCTTATTGATAATACCTATAATGCAATTAAGAAACATTTTCAGTGATGTATAAACTTTTTTTCAAAAGAGCTATTGACGTGTTTGGCGCATTGTTCCTACTGGTTGTCTTGTCGCCGCTTATTATTTTCGTTATTATTTGGCTCCATTTTGCCAATAAAGGAGCCGGAGTTTTCTTCTACCAAGAAAGGCCTGGGAAAGATGAAAAGATTTTCAAGGTTATCAAGTTTAAGTCTATGACAGATGAGAGAGATGCCAATGGCGAATTGTTGGACGATGAACTGCGTCTCACAAAGGCGGGTCGGTTTGTGCGTACCACCAGTATAGACGAGCTACCTCAGGTTATCAATATCTTGAAAGGTGATATGTCATTTATCGGGCCTCGTCCGCTGTTGCCTCGCTATCTTCCATATTATACCGATAGGGAACGGTTAAGACATACCGTGAGACCTGGGATGACCGGCCTTGCGCAGGTGAATGGCAGAAATAAGATGGATTGGAATAGCAGATTGGAATTAGACGCCCAATATGTGGAAACATTGTCTTTCATAAATGATGTGAAGATTGTTTTCAAAACCCTTGTCAATGTCATTAAGAAAGAAAATATTGAGGTGTTGCCTACTGGAATGTATTTGGATGAAGAAAGAAGAAACAAACAACAATAAAGATACCAACATGGATACTTTAAAAGGGAAAAAACTACTGGTTTTAGGCGGCTTGGCGCTTGAAAGTGAAATTGTCACACGTGCGCAAGAAATGGGTGTGTATGTCATTGTGGCAGACTATAATCCCAATGTGCCGGCGAGAAAGTTCGCAGATCAGTTCGAGTTAATAAGTGCTACAGATGTGCCTGCATTGGTCGATTTCTGTAAGCGAGAGAAGGTTGACGGGGTCACCACGGGTTTTATCGACATTCTCATGCAACCTTGTTATGATGTCTGTAAGGAACTGGGATTGCCGTGTTATTTCACACCCAAAATGCTGTCAATGTCAACAAACAAGGTGGATTTTAAGGATACATGCAACCAATATGGAGTACCAGTTCCCCAAACCTATTTCATTGGCGAAACCATCCCGGATGAGATATATGGCAAGATATCATATCCTGTCTTTGTTAAACCGATGGACGCAAGTGGATCCCGAGGTGCCGCCATCTGTAATAACAAGGAAGAACTGGATAATAGATTTGCCGAAGCTGTAAGCTATTCTGTGACAAAGAATGCCATGATTGAAGACTATCTTTATGGCAGAGAGTTTTTGATGAATTTTATTGCCCAGGATGGTGAGTTCAGAATGATTTCTATGTTTGACAGATATGCTTGTTCAGACAGACATGGTGTTATCAACTATGCGAACTTGGCCATTGGACCCTCGACAGCCGTGGGGTATTACTTGAATGAAGTAAACGATAAGGTAAATCACATGTTTAAATCATTGGGATTTAAGGATGGTTTATACTTCCTACAGGGATTTTCAAATGACAACGGGATTACATTCTATGAAATGGGGTGCCGGTTAGGTGGCTCATATTATGATTTAGAGAACAAGTGTATTGGGATTGACCCTGTGAAGATGACTGTCAGATATGCGTTGACAGGAAAAATGATGGATGATATACATTCTTTGCCTGTTGATGTTGGCAATTACAAAAACTTTGGCGTTTGTGTCAATTATTTGCTTATTGCGGGTGAAGATACTATTGGTAAAATCACGGGTGTGGAGGAAATCAAAGGAATGGGTTCGTTTGTTAAGAATGAACAACGTTTATTCGAAGGGGATAGCTACAGTACCCATCGTATTGTAGATTGGCCGATATTTTCAGTGTATTCAGTTGTTGACGACATGGAACAGCTTGTTCGTGATGTAAACTATATGAATGCGGTTTTCACAGTAATCAACAAGGATGGCAAGTCTTTGCTGAAAGACAAATTTAATCCAGAACTGTTATATAAATTGAGATAGTCTGTTTATGAAATTACGGTATATTATTGGAAAAATTCTTTTAAAAATACCTGGTATAAGGTATAAACAGACCGTTTACGAAATATTGGGGGTGAAAAAAACCGACAAGAGATGTAGGTTCTTTATTGGCAATCCAAAACTTGTCGGCGAGTATTCAAACTTGATTATGCATGACAACTCGGAAATTGAGCGCAATTGTTTTATACTGGCAAAAGCCAAGATAGAAATAGGGGAGAACTCTACTCTCGCTTATGGCGTTTCAATCATTACCGGTGCTGACCCAAATGGTCCAAAGAATAAACTGAGCAAATTATACCCACCGCTGAAAGCTCCGGTGGTGATAGGGAACGATTGTTGGATAGGTGCCAACGCCATCATATTGCCTGGCGTTACAATTGGTGATTGTGTGATGGTGGCGGCAGGTTCGGTTGTCAACAGGGATATTCCGTCAAATGTGCTGGTTGCAGGATGTCCGGCTGTGATAAAAAAAGAATTAAAAGTATAGTATTTTGATTTCTCAAGAATTAAAAGCAAAAAAGAATCAGTCTGTTATTGCGACGGTGCTTTAGTCTTGTCTCCTCTGTGAAAGCGAAGTTACTCTTAAAGTGTCGCATAAGAAAGTTGATAGAATGTACGAAAGTGGACAATGCAAGCAGCGGTGGTGTGTCAACGGGTGTTATATTGGCTGAAGTTTTTCATGAGTAATCAGTAAAACAAATAGATAATAAATGAAACAATTGGTAGTCTGTGGTGGGGGGAACAGCGCCCACACGTTGATTCCCTTATTGAGGGACTCAATATTCGATGTGTCTATCTATACGTCAAGGCCCAATCAATGGGCGAAGACCATTGAACTGGAATGGCATAATCCTGCAGGAGAGGTGATGGGTAAATATGCAGGCGATCTGAAAAAGGCCTCCAATAACCCTGAAGAGTTGTTCCCGACTGCAGATTACGTGGTGTTCTGTATGCCGGTGCATCAATATAGGGTTGCCCTTCATAACATTGCCCCTTATCTGAACCGTGAAAAGCCTGTGGCGATTGGCACCATCTATGGGCAAGGCAATTTCAAGTGGATGGTCGATGAAATCCGTAGGGAATATGATTTCGACAATTTAATTGCCTTCTCATTTGGCCTTATCCCATGGGTGAGCCGTATGGTTGAATACGGTCACCGAGGTCTCACCTATGGTTGTATGACGGAAAACTATGTTGCTGTTGATCCAATAATGAACTACGACTGGATAAACGAAGAGTTCTTCAATCAGGTTTGCTACCGCTGGTTTGGCAAGGGAAAGGCTGATTTGAGCGAAAACTTTATTTCCTTAGCCCTTTCCGTTGACAATCAAATCATCCATACGGCACGTTGTTGTGGCTTGCATAAGAAATTTGGACGCGTTTGGGAACATAAGGAAGATGTGCCTTTGTTTTACAGGACGTTTGACGAGATTTCTGCCAATCTGATGGAAGGCCTTGACCGAGAATATTCCAAAATCAGGGAAACTATAAAGTTACGTTATCCTGACAAGAGGTTTAAGCACATGGTTGACTATCTCACCTTGGAATATTTCTCGCATAAGTATTGGAGCTTGGATGTAATGGATTCTATCCTGTCGTCCCAAACACTGCACTCCATCAAAACACCTGTTATTCAGAACGAGCAAGGCACTTGGGAAATTGACAAAAACCACCGCTTCTTCCTTGATGACATCTATTATGGCAACTGTATTGCAAAATGGATGGCTGAGCAATTGAATATACAAACTCCTACGCTTGACGATATTTTAAGATGGGCGCAGAACGTGAGAGGTGAACGCATTATTGATGAGTATGATCATCTCATTATGGACAGCCCTGATTTGAATGTTCCTCTCAAAACAGGTATCCCAACCGTGTATGGGTTTAAGACAATAGATGATTGTATAATGTAATTAATAATATATGGCAATGGTCCTTTTAAAGGGATTGTTGTGAAAAAATAAATACATGAATATTCTATTTACTTGCGCAGGCAGACGCACATATCTGCTGAAGTATTTCAGAGAAAACATGTCTAAAGGCGATAAGATTGTGGCAAGCGACATGCAGTTGTCGGCGCCGGCATTGCAGGTTGCTGACGTAAAAGTGCAAGTGCCTGCTGTTTATGATCCACAATATATTGATATTACACTGGAGATATGTAAGAAGTATGCCATCAATGCATTGATTAGCCTCAATGACCTTGAATTGGCTATTTTGGCCGATAATAAAGCTAGGTTTGAAGCCCTTGGCGTAAAAGAGATAGTGTCCTCGCCAGAGGTGATAGATATCTGTTTCGACAAATATAAGACAGCTCAATGGATGGAATCTGTCGGACTGAATGCACCTAAAACTTACGTGCGTTTGGCCGATGCCAAGAAAGCTTTAGCGGCTGGTGAGATTGCTTTTCCGTTGTTTATGAAACCTCGATGGGGTTCTGGCTCCATTGGCTTGGAGACCATTGACGACATGGAAGAACTGGATGTTTACTACAATATCCTG
>JAEEGI010019777.1_pt1 | contig 13546 bp, 10 predicted proteins | sample 8958751 | NCBI WGS metagenome assembly JAEEGI01 (sample SAMN16246545, study PRJNA631951) | gut metagenome | biome: gut microbiome; feature: rumen; material: KS-attached | host: Bos | place: Iran: Karaj | collected 2018-10
TCCACGCCGCAGCCGCGCTAAGGCGCGACGGCTCTGTATCCGCGCACCCATTCTTCCTCTCCAAATCAAAGCCTATGCTTTGATTTGGTAAGGAGCCGCAGCGTAATGAGCTTGCTTTCGTGCTGAACACGGAAGCAAGGGATATGGAGCTTGTGGCGACGCCGCGAGCCCTCGCGCCGACCAACCGAAGGGCGATGGAGCGCGAGTATCCCTTCGACAGTCAAAGAGGCAGCCATTCGGCTGCCTCTTTGCGTTTCGATTTACACCTGCTCGTTGGCCTTCTTCTGATAGCCGGCATAGCGCTCGGCGCAGTGCTGCTCCGCCTCGGCGAAGAGCTTTTCGGCGATCTCCGGGAAGGTGCGGACCAGACCGGCGAAGCGGTTCTCGCCCATCATGAACTCGCGCAGCTTGCCGTTCGGCTCCTTGGAGTCGAGCAGGAAGGGGTTCTTGCCCTCCTTGGCGAGCTCGGGATTGTAGCGGAAGAGGGGCCAGTAGCCGCACTCGACGGCGAGCTTCTCCTCCTCGATGCTCTTGCCCATGCCCTTGACCACGCCGTGGTTGATGCAGGGGGCGTAAGCGATGACGATGGAGGGGCCTTCATACGCCGCGGCTTCCTTGAGGCACTTGATGAGGTGCGCCGGGTTCGCGCCGAGGGCGACATGGGCGACGTAGATATAGCCGTAGGTGCTGAGCATGAGACCCAGATCCTTCTTCGGCGTGACCTTGCCGGCGGCGGCAAACTGCGCGCTCGCGCCGACAGGCGTGGCCTTGGAGGCCTGGCCGCCGGTGTTGGAATAGACCTCGGTGTCGACGACGAGGACGTTGACGTTCGCGCCGGAGGCGAGGACGTGGTCCAGACCGCCGAAGCCGATGTCATAGGCCCAGCCGTCGCCGCCGTACATCCAGACGGCCTTGCGGGTGAGCTGGTCGGTGTGCTTGCGGACGAAGGTGACCTCGGGTCCGGTCTCATCGTTCTTCGCGAGCGCGTCGCGCACGCGGTCGGAGATTTCGACGGTCTTCTCCTCGATGTTGCCCTCGGCGAGCCACGCCTCGAGCGCCGCCTTGAGGTCACTGTCCTGCGTCTCCTCGAGCGCCGCGGTGGCGTGCTCGGTGAGCTGGGCGCGGAGCTGATCCATGCTCAGGCGCATGCCGAGCGCGAACTCTGCGTTGTTTTCAAACAGGGAGTTCGAGAAGGCGGGGCCGAAGCCGCGCTTCGTGACGGCCTGCGGGAAGGCGGGCGCGAAGAAGCCGACGGCCTGCGTGCAGCCGGTGGCGTTGGCGACGTACATGCGGTCGCCGAAGAGCTGGGTGAGGAGCTTGACATACGGCGTTTCGCCGCAGCCGGGGCAGGCGCCGGAGAACTCATACAGCGGCTGCTCAAACTGGCTGCCCATGGGGCTGAAGCGGTTCGCCGGGTTCGGCTTCTCGCTCAGCTCATTGATGCAGTAATCCCAGTTCTTCTGCTCGTCGACCTGATCGTCGAGATGCGCCATGGTGAGCGCGTCCTTCGGGCAGACGTTGGCGCAGGAGCGGCAGCCCTGGCAGTCCATGACGTCGACCTGGATGCGGTAGCGCAGTCCCTTGAGCGCCTTGGATTCCTTCGTGGCGCACGGCGCGGCGGCAGCCTCCTCCTCGGTGAAGAGGAAGGGACGGATGGCCGCGTGCGGGCAGACGAGGGAGCACTGATTGCAGCCGATGCACTTGTCGATATCCCAGACGGGGACGTTGTCGGCCACGCCGCGCTTTTCATACTTCGCGGTGGCGGTGGGCATGACGCCGTCGTCATAATCCTTGAAGGCGCTGACGGGGATATCGTCGCCCTTGGCGGCGTTGGCCGGGATGAGCACCGTCTTGACATATTCGGGCAGGCTCTCATCGATGACCTGCACCTCGTCCTCGAGGTCCTTCCACGCGGGATCGACGGGGATCTCCACCATGGCGTTGAGGCCCTGCTCGATGGCCTGATAGTTCATCTGAACGACCTTCTCGCCCTTCTTGGAGAAGGACTTGAAGGCGGCTTCCTTCATGTACTGCTCGGCCTGATCGATCGGGAGCACGCCGGAGAGCTTGAAGAAGGCGGCCTGCAGGACGGTGCTGGTGCGGTTGCCGAGGCCGATCTGCTCGGCGATGTCGGTGGCGTCGATGGTGTAGAACTTGATGCCGCGCTCGGCCAGAATGCGCTTGGCGCGGTTCGGGAGGTTCTTTGCGACCTCCTCGCCCTTCCAGCGGCAGTTGAGCAGGAAGGTGCCGCCGGGCTTGATCTCGTTGACCATGTCAAAGCTGTGGACATAGCTCTGCTTGTGGCAGGCGAGGAAGTCCGCCATCGTGACGTAATAGGTGCTGCGGATCGGCTCGTGGCCGAAGCGCAGGTGGCTGCGGGTGATGCCGCCGGACTTCTTGGCGTCATACTGGAAGTAGGCCTGCACATACTGGTCGGTGTGGTCGCCGATGATCTTGCAGGAGTTCTTGTTCGCGCCGACGGTGCCGTCCGCGCCGAGACCCCAGAACTTGCAGGAGATGATGGACTTGCCGGCGGTGACGATGTTCTCGCCCACGGGCAGAGAGGTGTGGGTCACATCGTCGTTGATGCCGACGGTGAAGTGATTCTTCTGCTCGCCGAGCATGTTGTCGAACACGGCCTTCATCTGGGCGGGGGTGACGTCCTTGGAAGACAGGCCATAGCGGCCGCCGAGGATCTTCACATGGCGGTCAGACTCGGCAAAAGCGGCGCAGACGTCCTCATACAGCGGCTCGCCGATGGAGCCGGGCTCCTTGGTGCGGTCGAGGACGGAGATGCACTTGACCGTCTCGGGGATGGCGGCAAGCAGATGCTTGACCGAGAACGGACGATAGAGGTGCACCTGCACGGCGCCGACCTTCTCGCCGCGCTCGTTGAGGTAGGCGACGACCTCCTGCAGGTTGTCGCACACGGAGCCCATCGCGATGATGATGCGCTCGGCGTCGGGCGCGCCGTAGTAGTTGAAGAGCTGATAGTTGCGGCCGGTGAGGGCGTTGATCTTCGCCATCTGCTGCTCAACGACCTCCGGGAACGCCAGATAAACGGCGTTGGAGGCCTCGCGGTGCTGGAAGAAGGTGTCGTCGTTCTCGCCGGTGTGGCGGATGGTGGGGTGCTCCGGGTTCAGCGCACGGGCGCGGAAGCGGTCGATGGCGTCCCAGTCGACGAGCTCTTTCAGATCGTCGTAATCCAGAACCTCGATCTTCTGGATCTCATGGCTGGTGCGGAAGCCGTCGAAGAAGTGCTGCACGGGGACGCGGCCGGCAATGGCGGCCAGATGCGCCGTTGCGCCGAGGTCCATGGCCTCCTGCACGCTGGAGGACGCGAGCTGCGCCCAGCCGGTCTGGCGGCAGGCCATGACGTCCTGATGATCGCCGAAGATGGAGACGCAGTCCGTGCCGACGGTACGGGCGGCGACGTGCATGACGGCGGGCAGGAGCAGGCCGGCGATGCGGTACATCGGCGGGATCATGAGCATGAGGCCCTGCGAGGAGGTGTAGGTCGCGGCGAGAGAGCCGGCCTCGAGCGCGCCCTGCATGGCGGCGCAGGCGGCGAACTCTGCCTGCATCTCCATGAGCTTGACGGGGCGGCCGAAGATGTTCTTCTTCCCGTGGGCGGCCCACTGGTCGGTGTGGTCGGCCATCGGGCTCGACGGGGTGATGGGATAGATGGTGGATACTTCCGTGAAGGCATAGGCGGCATAGGACGCAGCCTCGTTGCCGTCCATGGATTTGAATACTTTGTTCTTGGCCATAGCAAAGAACCTCCCGTAAAAAAATTCCCATGTTTTCAGTGTGTTTTCCGCCACTGTTCTGTGTAAATTGTACCACTTTTCGGGAGATACTGTCTAACTTTACCGAATGGCCCGGCCTCGGAAAACAATTTGCATTTTTCAAAATAAAAATTCCGCAAAAAACGGGGAAATTCGTTTTTTGCGGAAGTTATTGCAGTTTTTTCGCTCAGAATTGGTTTTCTTTCATCTTGGAAAATGCGCGGTGGTTGAGGCAGTTTGCCTCGCAGAAATCGATGTGCTCATCCATGACCTGACGCGCCAGCGACGGGAAGCCCATGCGGATGGCGTTGACGATCGCGTCGTGCTGCGAGCAGATGCGCTGCAGGTCCTCCCGCTTGCGCTGGGAGGCGAGATATTCGCACGTGCGCACGGAGAGATAGTTGAGCTTTTTGTCGATCGTGTGGTACATGTTCGTGAGGTAGGGGTTCTGCGTGGCGTTCACCATTTCGGTGTGGAAGGCGCGGTCGGCCTCGGCGTCGAGCCAGGCGGAGCGGCCCTCGATATATTCATGCATCGCGGCGCGAAAACGCGCGGCGTGATCCTGCAGATGCGACACGTCGACGCGCCAGTTCTTCTCCGCGCAGAGATAGGCGGCGATGCCGTCGATCGCCTTGCGCGCGATGAACAGCTGCGCGATGTCCTGATCGTCCATATCGAACACGCGGTAGCTTTTATATTTCTTTCCCTCCACCACCTGCTCCACGACGAGGCCGCGGATGATCAGACGGTCGATCGCCTCGCGCACGGGCGTGCCGGAGACGCCGAGCTGCTCGGCGATGGTGTTGATCTTCAGCTTCGCGCCGGGATCGTACTGGGAGGACAGGATGGCCTCCTCGAGGATGTCATACACGGCGTCGCTGATGCGGACGAAGGGATTCTCCTCCTGAATGCGGTTGAGCTTGTTCGGGTCCAGAATGAAGGTCGGATCGTTCTTCTCTGCCATGGCCGTCACCTCTCAAGTGTGTTGATTTGTGTATTATACCGCAAAACGCACGCTGCGTCAAACCGGAAACGATTTGAACGCATTTTTTCGCCGCTGTCTTCACACACTAATTTACGAAAAAGGAGGATGGCGCATGAAGGCAGTGATTCTGGCCGGCGGCGAGGGCACGCGGCTGAAGATCGTGACGGGCGAGACGCCGAAGCCGATGGCAAAGGTGCTCGGCGTGCCGGTGATGGAGCGGATCGTGCATCTGCTGCGGCAAAACGGCTTTACGGAGCTGTGCGCCGCGCTGTGCTATCGGCCGGAGGAGATCATGGAGCACTTCGGCGACGGCGCGCGGTTCGGCGTTCGGATGGAATACCGCGTGCAGCCGGACCCGATCGGCACGGCGGGGAGCGTGCTGCAGTGCCGGGATTTTTACGGAGACGAGGACTTTCTCGTGATGAGCGGGGACGCGATGTGCGACTTTGACCTGCGAGGGCTGTATGCGCGGCATCGGGCGTCCGGCGCCGCCGTGACGATGGCGCTGCACGAGAATCTTGAGCCGCTGCGCTACGGGCTGGTGCTGCTCGACCGAAACAGCCGCGTGCGGCACTTTGTGGAAAAGCCGGACTGGCCGCAGGTGGTGACAAATCTCGTGAGCACGGGGATCTATGTAATCTCCCCGCGGGCGATGGGCTGCGTGCCGGAGGAGCAGCCGTTTGACTTTGCAAAGCACCTCTTCCCCATGCTGCTGCAGAGCGGCGAGACCATCCTCGGCGTGCCGATGGAGGGCTACTGGAGGGACATCGGAACACCGCGGGATTATTATCAGTGCTGTCTGGACGTGCTGGACGGGCGCGTAAAAACCGAGCCGCCTGTTCCGGAGGAGAACGAGGCGGCGGACGCGGCGGACGTACACGGCACGGCGGTTCCCTGCCATGACCGGGCCGGGCTGATGAGAGCCGCGTCCGAGGCCTTTCTGGAGGCGGGCGCGGACTTTGCCGACGGGCTGCATTTTTCGGACGGCGGCTGGGATGTGCGCATCCGGCCGGACGCGAAGGACAGCGCCCTGCGCGTGGAGGGAACGCCGGCGGAGGCAGAACGGGAGACGGCAAGATTGCTGGGGATGATGGACAAAGAGCGTGGAGAGTGAAGAGTGGAGAGTGGAGAGAAAAAAAGCGGGAGGGACACAAGCTGTACAGTGTAGTAACATGGTATACAGGTGTGCAAGGACATGGTATACAGTTTTGTGGTAGATTAAAGCATCCGAAACACAGAGGTGAGCAGGATGCCTTGGGAGCGCAGAACTGTGAAAGAACAAAGACTTGAATTCGTCGAAGCGGCGCAGAACTGCCGCAATTTCAGCGCGCTGTGCCGGGAATTTGGCATTTCACGTGCTACAGGATATAAGTGGCTGAGCCGCAGCGCTGCCGGTGAGGATCTCGCCGACCGGAGCCGGCGGCCGCACAACAGCCCTAATCGCATTTCCCCAGAAACAGAATCGCAGATTCTGGAGATCCGCAACGATAATCCCGGTTGGGGCGCTCGCCGCATCCACTGCATCATGGAGCGGCGCGGATGCGAAGAGCTGCCGTGCGTTAAGACCGTCAACAACGTTTTGAAGCGGAATGACTGTATCTCAGAGGAAGAGTCTTTGAAGCGCAATCCGTTTACGCGCTTTGAGAAAGCTGCCTGTAACGATATGTGGCAAACCGACTTCAAAGGTGAATTCAAAACCGAGGATGGGCGCTACTGTTATCCGCTGGATATTCTGGATGACCACAGTCGTTTTGCCATTAAAATTGCTGCTTCAGATACCACGGCAAACGTTGTCATTCCTTGCTTTCAGGCGGCTTTTCGGGAATTTGGCCTTCCCAGAGCGGTTCTCTCAGACAACGGTGCACAGTTTGCCGGTTTTAGGCGAGGTTATACCCAGTTCGAGAAGTGGTTAATGTGCTTGGATGTTGTTCCTATTCATGGCCGTATCAAACACCCACAGACCCAGGGGAAGATTGAACGCTTTCACCGTTCCATGAAAAGCGAGTTTCTGAAATACAATTCTTTCGCCGACGCAACTGACGCCAACCGAGGTTTTCAGATCTGGCGTGAGAAGTACAACTACGAGCGACCTCATGAAGCACTTGGAATGAAAACGCCGGGTTCTGTTTACGTGCCCAGCAACCGGCAGCTGCCGGACAAGATCCGCCCATGGGAATACAACGGGAAGTACCACGTCATTAAAGTAAACAGCTGGGGCTACGTTCGTTTTGACAAGTTCCAGATCTACCTCAGTGAGACCATGATAAATGAACATGTGGAATTCCGTCCCAGTCCGGACGGCGCATCGTTTTGGGTTTGTTTCCGTAATTTCAAAATTGCGGAGTACAGCACCGATGACGGTTCTAACTTGAACCGCACCATTTCAAGACTGTAAACCTGTATACGATGTCCTTACCACGTTGTTTACCATGTTGCTCTTGACACGTGAATCGCCCCTACGAAAGACGGGAAGTGCGATCTCCCATTGTCGGGGTCATTCACGAATGACCCGCAATCAAATCCCGTCGGCGCAAGCCGACACCTCTTTAAACTCCACACTCCACCCTCCACACTCCACCCTGATATTCGTCCCTTCGGAGCAGACGAACCGCTCCGATTTGTTTTACAATGCAGTTAGCAAAGGCTAACTAACGAAAGGAGCATTTTATGAGTGTGGTGATTCTGGGCGGCAACGAGTGCATGGTGCGCGAATATAAAGAGCTCTGCAGGGAATACCAATGCAAAGCGAAGGTCTATCCGAAGATGAGCAATGCCATGAAAAACATCGGCACGCCGGATCTGCTCGTCCTGTTCACCGGCACGATGAGCCACAAGATGCTCCGCAGCGCCATGAACGAGACCAGGGGCAGCGCGACGCGCATCGTCCGCTCGAGCAAGAGCTCCATGGCGGCCCTTCGCGGCATTCTGGAAGAACACGCAAACTGAGGAGGCTGCCCATGTCTGACGAACTGATCCTCCGGCAGGCCTCGCCCACGCTGGCGGGGCTCAAGACCGGAAGCCTGTTTACCGTGCCGTATCGCAGTGAGGCGGAGCTGCGCGCCGACGTCGCGGAGATGAACCGCCGTCTCGCGCCGAAGGGCGTGTCGCTGCGCGTGCTGCGCGTGCGCCGCCGGGCGCTCCTGTACCTCTACCGCCCGAGCTATCTCAGCCGCGATTTCTCGCAGGCCGAGGCGGCGTCGCTCCTCCGGCAGTACGGCTACGCGGCCGAGAACGCCGAGCAGTGCCTCGAGCGGCTCGGCGAGCGGCTGCGCGCCGGGGGAGACTTCCCGCACGAGATCGGGCTCTTTCTCGGCTATCCCGCCGAGGACGTGCGCGGCTTCATCGAGGAAAAGGATTCGTTCAAATGCGTCGGCGCGTGGAAGGTCTACGGCGACGCGGAGGCTGCGCGCAAGCGCTTCACCCAGTTTGAAAAATGTACCGCCGCCTACTGCAAGCTCTATCGCGGCGGAAAAAGCATCGAACGCCTCACGGTGAAATCGTGAGCGCGGAAAGGAAGGTTCTTATATGAGTAAAATCGCAGTCATCTACTGGTCCGGCACCGGCAACACCGAGGCCATGGCCAAGGCCGTCGCGCAGGGCGCGAGAGGGAAGGGCGCCTCCGTCGATCTCTTCACGCCGGACGCGGTTTCCGCCTCCGCGATCAACGCCTATACCGGCGTCGCCCTCGGCTGCCCGGCCATGGGCGCCGAAACGCTCGAGGAGGACGAATTCGCTCCCATGTTTCAGTCCATCAAATCCGCGCTCGCGGGCAAAAAGGTCGCGCTCTTCGGCTCCTACGGCTGGGGCGGCGGCGAATGGATGCAGAACTGGGAGCAGGACTGCACAGCAGCGGGCGTTGCTCTCGCCTGCGAGAGCGTCATCTGCAATGAAGCGCCCGAGGACGACGCCATCGAGGCCTGCAAAGCCCTCGGCGCCGCGCTCGCGTAATGTTGATTTCTATCCCCTTCATATCCCTCCCTGAAACCGGACGCGGCGCACTGCGCCGCGTCCAATGTTTTCAGAGTGGAACGTTGAGAGTGGAGATGCGGTGTCGGCTTGCGCCGACGGAATTTGATTGCGGGTCATTCGTGAATGACCCCTACAAGAGAATACCGCATTGCCCACCTTTCGTAGGGGCGATTCACGAATCGCCCGCAGCGCGCCTTATATCTCCACTCTCAACTCTCCACACTCCACGCTCATCATTTGACAATCCTCTATCCTTTCGATTATACTGTTCCGGAAGGGAAGGGATCTTATGTCCAGACAAATGATTTTCGGAATCTTTCTGCTCCTCATCGGCGCGATCGGGCTGATCGTCGGCCTCGTCACGGGGCATTTCACCGATTCCCCCGGCCAGACGGCGCTGTACATCCTGCCGGTGGTGCTCGGGATCATCATGCTGGTAGTTGACCGCACATCAAGATAAAAAGACGCCTCTGCTTGATTGCAGAGACGTCTTTTTTCTGCCGTATGAAAACAGAATCCGTAGGGCGGGTCGCTTGCGCCCGCCGCTTACCAAATGCAGAATCCCACAGGCGGGCGCTTCGCAACCCGCCCTGCGGCAAATTTGAAACATGTGCGGATTCGCTGCAGACCGCCAATCGTTTTATCCCGGCTGCTTCAATAAGCAGAGGCTTTTCGTTTAAGATACGAACTGATACACCGTGAAGGCCGCGTAGATGCACAGCAGCAGTACGCCCTGCCAGCGCTTGAGCTTGCCCGTTTTCAGCGCGGGCACGCACAGGATCGCCATGACGCCCAGCATGACCGGCAGGTCGATGACGAGGCTGGAATTGATCCCGCCCGCAATGGTCTTCTCCGCCGGGATCGCAAACGGCGAGATCGTGATCGCGGCGCCGCTCACGAGCACGATGTTGAACAGGTTCGCGCCGATCACGTTGCCCAGCGACAGCGCGCCGTGTCCCTTCATGAGACTCGTGATCGCGGTGATCAGCTCGGGCAGACTGGTGCCGAGCGCGACCATGGTCAGGCCGATGACCGAGTCGGGGACGCCCAGCGCCGCCGCGATCTTGGTGCCGTTGTCCACCAGAAGCCGCGCGCCGATGGCGATCGCGACCGCGCCGACCAGAAGCATCAGCAGCTCGTACGCCATCGACTTCTGCTTCTCCTCGGTTTCTTCCTCTCCGCCTTCCTCGGCGAGCTCCGGATGCTTTTTCATCTGCACGGTGGAGACGATCATATAGAGCAGAAACACCGCGAGATACACGATGCCCATCCAGCGCTCAAACCGGCCCATCGTCCACGCGATCACAGCGTAGGAGAGCGCGGCGATAAAGAAGAAGGCCGTCGGCAGCGAGAAGGACTTCGGGCTCACCTTGCCCGGCTTCACCGCCACGGTGATCGCCGCGATCAGGCTCGTGTTGCAGATGATCGAGCCGATGGCGTTGCCGTAGCTGATGCCGGCGTTCCCCTCGAGGGCCGCCTGGCTGGAGACCATCACCTCCGGCAGCGTCGTGCCGATGGAGACCACGGTCGCGCCGATCAGAAGCTCGGGCAGATGAAATCTGCGCGCGATGCCGACCGACCCGTCGACGAACCAGTCGCCGCCCTTGATGAGCAGCGCAAATCCGACCAGAAACAATAATACAGGAACCAGCATGTTTATCTCCTCATTTCTACTGATAAAAAAGACCTTTGCCGATGGATGTGGTGATCCCTCGGCAAAAGTCTTGCACTCTTTCAACATGGAAACGGGCCGAAGGCCGTGTATTGACGTCGCCATGTCACGCCCATCGGGCGCGGGCTACTCCCCTTTGCTTGCAGTTATTTTATCCGGAAACGCCCGGTCTGTCAATGGATTAAATGTAGAATGTTTCGCCGTCGACTTCAACTTTATATTGCTTGCCGAAGGCGGTGACGGTGGTTTTCTTCGGGTACTTCGCCGCGAGCACCTGCTTCAGCACGGCCTGCTGCCGCGCCTGATAGCCGGAGACGTCGTCGCTTGTGAACTTCACGCCGCCGAACATGGCGTTGAGCCTGGCGAGCGTCTCGCGCTGCTCCCACGTGAGGGTGATGTTGTCGTCCCGCAGGAGGAAGACGTCCGGGTCGTTCCAGAAGGCGCGGCCGCAGAGCTGCCGGCGGAAGACCGTGTTGCGCAGGGAGTTTTTCGTGCTCACGCGCTCGCGGTGGATCAGGCGCATGTGCGGCTTGTCGTCCAGATCCAGCCCCACGTCGCAGCCGATGCGGCAGTATTCCACCTTTCCGAAGGCCGCCGCGAGCGGCACGCCGCAGCCGAGGATCTTCGCCTCCGGCACGCATTCGCGGATGAAGTCCATGGCGTCGAACATGATCATGCCGCGCGTGCGCTCCGCTGTCGGGCGCAGGCACACGCAGTAGAGAAAGTCGAGCTTCAAGAGTTCAAAGCCCCACTCGCGCACGGCGGTCTGCAGGCAGGTCTTCACATAGTCGCGCGCCTCCGCGTTGTAGAGATCCAGCGCGTAGAAGCCGCCCCAGTTCGCGCCGCAGAGGAGGGGCTTGCCGTCGTCGCCGCGCAGCAGCCAGTCCGGGTGCTGCTTCGCGAGCTTCGAGCCCCGCTGCGCGCTGAAGGGCGCCATCCAGAGCCCGGGGATCATGCCGTCCGCCTTCACGCGCTCGGCGATGGGCTTCAGCCCGTTCGGGAAGGTCTTCTTCTTGATGCTCAGCCAGTCGCCCACGGCGGTCTGATAGCCGTCGTCGATCTGGAACACGTCGAAGTCCATCGGGCTCTTCTCCACGGCGGCGAGATTCTGCAGAATCTTCTCCTCGGAGATGTCCTGATAGAAATTATACCAGCTCGTGTAGCCCGTGATTGGCTTCGTCTTCGGCGGCTCGATTCCCATCAGGGCGAACCACTTGTCGAAGATCTCCTGCTCCTTCCCCTTGAGGATCGCGAAGTGCAGCGCCTCGTAGGGCTCCTTGATCACAAGCCCCTCGCAGTCGCGCCGCAGCTGCACATAGCGCTTCGGCGGGAAGATGCGCACCTCGGTGAAGCCGGGGCGCTCATTGAGGGAGGCGTACATCGTGAAGTTCTCGCCCCGGCGGACATAGCCGTAGGTCCAGCCGTGGAATTCGCCGAGCGAGCTGCTGTATTCGGCAAAGTCATAGTCGCCGTAGGCGCGCATGGCAAAGGCCTTCTGCACGAACTTCGGCATGCGGTTATCGAGATTTCCCTCGCGCTCGCGGATCGTGTGCTCGTGGCTGTCGGTCCAGGACTGATAGCCGTTGAGCATCACCACGTCGCTGGGCCTAAAGTCAAAATCCGTCGCCGCCTTGACGCTCACGAGCGCCACCGGCGTCTTCGGCGTGAGCACCAGCCGGTGCACGCCGCTCTCCGCCGTCGCCTCAGCCAGAAGCTCCGGCGTCTCCTCGCGGTCGGAAAAGCAGATCAGCTTTTCGCGCCCTCCGGCCATGTATCGAATCTCATAGGTCATGGATGTCTCCTCCTTGACAGAAGTGATCGTGATAGAGTAGACTATTTAAATACAAGGTATCAAAAAAACACTACAAAGTCAACATACTGTATAGAGAGGGAAGGATCATGATGGACAGAGCAAAAAGCATTTTCGGCAATCCCATCTCGGATCGGGACTATGCCAAGGCCGTCAAGGGCGCGGAGAACTACCGCCGCAAATTCGGCGACGACAGCAAGATCACCTACACGCTCTCCGCCGAGCCGAACCGCGTGCTCGACGCGTTCGGGGCGAAGAACCTCGTCATCGGCGGCGCGCCGTATCGCTTCGGCGAGAAGGACGTCGTCATCGGCAACATCCGCATGGGCTTCGGCCATTACCGCATCAGCATGGCCATGGCCTCCGCCGCGAAGGCGCTGGGCTACAATCCCCTCTGGTTCGACCTCCACTCCTTCAAGGACACCACCTGCGGCAAGGTCATCCGCCACCAGAACGACCTCTACAGCCTCGGCTCCCGCCTGAGCCAGAAGTCGAAGCTCTTCAACATCTTCTGGGAGTACGAAAACAGCGAGGGCTTCCGCAAGCTGACCTACAATGCCGCCGACCAGAAGAAGGCGGAGCTGATGGCCCCCGTCGCGCGCGCCCTGCCGAAGGACATTCCCTACGTCGCCACGCATGTCTGGCCCGCGCAGGCGGCGGTGCACGCGGGGCTGACGCACGTCGTGAACGCCATCCCCGACAACTGGCCCATGGGCCTGCACCTCGCCGAGGGCGCGAAGCACACCATCCAGACGCCCTCGAGCTTCCTCGGCTATAAATCCCTGCGCGGCATGGCGAAGAAGCCGCTGAAGCCCATGCCGCAGGGCAGCCTCTATTTCACCGGGCATTACATCGACCACGAGCTCGTCGTGAACATCGAGCGCGACTGCGAGCGCCGTCTCTACCGCCTGCAGCAGGGCGCGCCCCGGCGCTATCTCATGACGGTCGGCGGCGCGGGCGCGCAGCTCGATCTCTTCGTCGGCATGATCGAAAAGCTCCTGCCGGACATCCGCGCCGGGAAGGCCGCGCTTCTCATGAACTTCGGCGACCACAAGAACGTCTTCGAGGCCATCTGCAAAAAGGTTCCGGCCTTCAAGCAGCTCGTGCAGACGCACTTTGACGATTACGACGCCGCGCAGGCCTTCGCCGAGAACGCCATGCAGGGCAGCGTCGAGGGCGTCCACGCGTTTTATGATTCCGATATCTTCGCCGCCGTGTACATCACGAACCTCCTCATGCGCTGCTCGGACGTGCTCATCACGAAGCCGAGCGAGCTCGCGTACTACCCGATCCCCAAGCTCATGATCCGCCGTGTCGGCGGG
>JAEEGI010019779.1_pt1 | contig 13546 bp, 12 predicted proteins | sample 8958751 | NCBI WGS metagenome assembly JAEEGI01 (sample SAMN16246545, study PRJNA631951) | gut metagenome | biome: gut microbiome; feature: rumen; material: KS-attached | host: Bos | place: Iran: Karaj | collected 2018-10
ATGCCCGAGGTGTTCCGCATTGCCGAGAAATGGGGCCTTGACGCCACTGAGATCGGCCGCACCGAAGAAGGCGACCACTACCGCATCTACTGGAAAGGCAGGATCGCCGCAGACGTGCCCGCCACGACCATTGGCAGCGACTGCCCGGTCATCCCCTGGCCGGCAGAGCGTCCTGACCTCGAAGCCGGATGGAATAAAGAAGTGACGATCGACGCGCCGGCCAATCCTGGCAAGGCGCTGCTGGGACTGCTTGCCGATCCCAACCTCCACTGCAAGGAAGACATTTACGTCCAGTACGATTCGATGGTGCAGACCAACACCGTCGTCGGCCCCGGCTCGCCGGTGTGCGCCTTCCGCGTCACGGAATCCGGCCGTATCTGCGCCGTCAGCATGGAAGCCGACCCGTGGGGGTGCGAACTCGATCCCGAGCGCGCCACGGCCAACCTCGTAGCCCGTTCCTGCCGCGTGCTCTCCGTCGCCGGAGCCGTACCTGCCGGTCTGACGAACTGCCTCAACTTCCCCTCGCCCGAAAAGCCCAAACACTTCTGGGTGCTCAGTCACAGCGTCGAAGGCATGGCCACGGCCTGCAAAGCGCTGGATTGCCCTGTCGTTTCCGGCAACGTCAGCCTTTACAACGAAACGTCGGTCACGGCGATCCTTCCGACGCCGCTGCTTGGCGTCGTCGGCATGGTCGAAGCGCCCGCGATCCTCAAATCGGGAGCGTGGGAGGAAGGCGATCTGATCTTCCTCACCGGCGTCAACAAACCGACGCTGGCCGCCAGCGTTTATCAGCGCCACTACGGTCATGATTTTGCCGGCCGTCCGCTGCCTTTTGAAGCCGAGAAAGAAAAGACTTTCAACAGCGGCGCCCTCGCTGTCGCGCAAGCGCAGGCAGCGCACAGCGGCCGTCCCGTCATCGGCGGCGGCCTGCTCACGGCGCTCGCCAAGGAAGCGATCGACTCCGGTATCGGTGCGTCGCTTTCCAAGACCGATTTCACCGTCGAAGAACTCTTCGGCGAAGGAGCGACTGTGGCGGTGTACGCCGTCCCGGCCGATCAGGCCGATTCCTTCCGCTCCTGCTGGAAGAACGTGCCCGTTGAGCAGATCGGCGTTGTCGGCGGCGATTGTCTGAAACTCGGTGATTCCGTCTTGTCGACGGTTGCGGAACTGAACAAAGCGTTCAGAAGCTGATCGCGCTCCCGGCCGTGGCTGCATGCCACGGCCTTGCGCGCTTTGTTTTGAAACCTCATAATCCGATTCGTACGGAGGTAAACAACCAATGAGCAATCTGACCTACGAAAAGGCCGGCGTCGATATCAAGGGCGGCGACCATTGGGTCGAAACGATCAAGGGCATTTTGAAGCAGCACACGGCCGATCCCCGCGTCGTCGGGGGCATCGGCGGGTTCAGCGGTCTGATGCGCCTGTCCGGCGACCAGCTGATCGCCGGCTGCTGCGACGGCGTCGGCACCAAAGTCGAGATCGCGCGCGCATCGGGCATTTACGACGGTCTGGGACAGGATCTCGTGGCAATGAATGTCAACGATCTCGTCACGGGCGGCGCGAAGCCTCTGTTCTTCCTCGACTACATCGCCTGCGGCGCTCTGAACGAGACAATGATGTCGGCTGTCGTCAAATCTGTCGTCGGCGCCTGCGAATACTGCGGCTGCGTGTTGCTTGGCGGCGAGACGGCAGAAATGCCCGGTGTATACGGCAAAGAGAGCTTCGATCTGGCCGGCTTTGCTGTCGGCGCTCTGAAAGAGTCCGAGATCATCGACGGCCATACCGTCAAAGAGGGCGACGTGATCATCGGTCTGCACAGCTCCGGCGTGCACAGCAACGGTTACACGCTCGTCCGCTCGGCTCTCGCCGACGAGATCGCAAACGGACTTGACAAGGAAGGCCCCGTTCCGGGCGAGACGCTTGGCGAAACACTGATGAAGCCGACCCGACTTTACGTGCCGCAGGCCATCGCAGCCACAAAGACCGGCAAGGTCAAGGCAATGGCGCACATCACCGGCAGCGGCCTTGAGGACAATATCAACCGAGTCGTCCCTGCTCCTTGCGTCTGCAAACTGACATATGACTGGCCGCGTCCGGCTGTGTTCGATCTGATCGCCTCCAAGGGCGTCGAAGAAGAAGAGATGCGTCATGTCTTCAACCTCGGCATCGGCTACGTGTTCATCGTCGATCAGGCTGACGAGGCGGAAGTGACGAAAGTCCTCGCCGACATGGGCGAGCAGCCTCGCCGCGTCGGCACGGTCGTGCGCGCATGACGATCAAAATCGGGATCCTCATCTCCGGCCGCGGCACCAACATGGACGCGATCGTCGAGCATATCCGCTCCGAAAACGCGCCCGTACAGGTGTGCTTCGTTGCCAGCGACAAGGCTTCGGCTGCCGGTCTGGAGACCGCAAAAAGCAAAGGGATCGCCACCGCCGTACTTCCCTACAAGCAGGGACGCGCGGCCGGCGAGGCCGGGATCGAACGACTCTGGCAGGAGTACGGGATCGATCTGCTCGTGCTGGCCGGCTTCATGCGCCTGATCACGGGCGATTTCGTCAGCCGCCACGAGGGCCGCATCCTCAACATCCATCCGGCCATGCTCCCCAAGTTCCCCGGCGCGCATGGCATAGAGGACTTCTGGAAAAGCGGCGAAAGCTCGAGCGGCGTCACAGTCCACGTCGTTGACGCAGAGATGGACCACGGCCCGATCCTCATGCAGCGCGAGGTCGTGCGCGAACCCGACGACACGATCGAGACGTTTGAAGCAAAGATCCACAAAGTCGAGCATCAGCTCTACTGGCAGGCGCTGAAAGCCTATATCAGCACAATCACGCAGGAGGCATAAACCATTATGAAACGTGCACTTATTTCCGTCGCCGATAAATCCGGCGCCCTCGAACTCGGCAAAAGTCTCGTCGGACTCGGCTGGGAGATCCTTTCCAGCTCCGGCACGGCGAAGATGTTCCGCGATGCGGGCGTGCCCGTGATCGAGGTTTCCGACATCACCAAGTTCCCCCACATCCTTGGCGGCCGCGTCAAGACGCTTCATCCGCTCGTTTTTGGCGGCATCCTCGCCCGCCGCGACCTTGACAGCGACGTGAAGGACATGAAGGATCACGGCATCGCCGGTATCGACATGGTCGTCGTCAACCTCTATCCGTTCGAGAAGACTGCCCGTTCCGGCGCCGACCTCGACGCGCTGATCGAGAACATCGACATCGGCGGCGTCGCGCTGATCCGCGCCGCGGCAAAGAATTACCGCTATGTCGCCGTCATGACCGATCCCTCGGATTACGCCGCCGTTCTTGATGAGATCAAAGCCGAAGGCGATGTCACGCTGGAGACACGCCGCAAGCTCGCCCTGCGCGCTTTTGACGCCACGGCCCGCTACGACGCGACCATCGGTGACGGTCTGCGCCGCGAAATGGGCGAACGTCCTGACGCAGCCGTGCAGACTATCCCGCTTGTTCGCAAGCAGGAGCTGCGTTACGGCGAGAATCCTCACCAGAGCGCAGGCGTCTATCTTCCGCCCCTTTCCGACTTCCCCGTCGAACAGCTGGCCGGAAAGGAACTGTCATACAACAACCTGCTCGACCTCGACACCGCCATGCGCGCCACAGCGATGATGCAGAGCGACATCGGCGCCGTCGTAATCAAGCATACTACGCCCTGCGGCATGGCTGTGGGCAAGACGGTCGCCGAGGCCTACGACCGTGCCTTCGAATGCGACTCGCTTTCCGCGTTCGGCGGCGTCGTCGGCGTGACGCGCCATATCGACCTGACTACGGCCGAATCGATCTCCAAACATTTCACCGAAGTCCTGCTCTGCCCCTCGATCGACGATGACGCACTGGCGCTGCTCAAGGAAAAGCGCAAGAGCCTGCGCATCATGACGTGGAAGGGCGGCCGTGTTTTCGACCGTCAGATGGTTTCCACGTGGTGCGGTCTGCTCATGCAGGAAGACGAGCTCGCGCCTCTGCCCGACCAGAGTAAGGGCACGTGGATCGGCACGCCGAGACCTGACCTGTGGGACGACCTCGTTCTTGCCTGGAAGGTCGCGGCCGTGTCCAAGAGCAACTCCGTTGCTATGGTGAAAGACGGCGAGGCCGTCGGCATCGGCATGGGCTTCTGCAGCCGCGTCTTTGCTGTCGAGTTTGCAGCCAATCAGGCCGGTGAAAAGGCCAAGGGCGCGGTGATGGCATCCGACGCCTTCTTCCCCTTCCCTGACGGCGTCGAGAAGGCTGCTGCGGCCGGGGTCGTTGCCATCATTCAGCCCGGCGGCTCCGTGCGTGACGAAGAAGTCGCCAAACGCGCGCAGGAACTCGGCGTCTCGATGTTCATCAGCGGTCATCGCACGTTCCGCCACTAGACGCACATGGGCGACAAACTGAACGTACTCGTTCTCGGCAGCGGCGGACGCGAACACGCCATCATTGAAGCCTGTTCACGTTCCCCGCGCCTTGGCAGGCTCTACGCCATTCCCGGCAACCCCGGCATCGCGAACCGCGCCGAATGCCATAAACTGAATGCCGAAGACGGAACGTCAATCGCTGCGTTCTGCAAAGAGCACGCTGTTGATCTCGTCATCGTCGGACCGGAAGCGCCACTTGCCGCAGGCGTCGCCGACGTGATCCGTGCCAACGGTACCGCCGTGTTCGGGCCGTCAAAGGCCGGAGCGATGCTGGAAGCCAGCAAGGAATTCTCCAAGAACTTCATGGCTCGCCATAATGTTCCGACAGCAAAGTTCTTCGTCTGCCGCACTGTTGATGAAGCCCAAAATGCCCTTGCTCAGTTCGCTCCGCCTTACATCGTCAAGGCCTCGGGGCTTGCTGCCGGCAAAGGCGTCTTCGTCGAACCGACGCTCGAAGGCGCGCGAAACGCCGTCGAACAGCTTCTTGTACGGAAAACACTCGGCTCTGCCGGCGACACGCTCGTCATCGAAGAAGCCCTCCCGGGACGCGAGCTTTCGCTGATGGTCATCACCGACACGAAAGATTTTCGTCTGCTCTCTACCAGTCAGGACCACAAGCGCCTCAAAGACGGCGACAAAGGCCCCAACACCGGCGGCATGGGCGCATACGCTCCTGCTCCGTGGGTCACCGACGAACTGATGGCACGCGCTCTGCGCGAAGTCATCGAACCGTCCGTCGCAGCCTTGCGCGCGGAAAAGCTTGATTACCGCGGCGTGCTGTACGTCGGCCTGATGATCGCACCGGACGGCACGCCCAAAGTGCTGGAATACAACGTCAGACTGGGCGATCCCGAGACCGAAGTGCTCCTGCCGCTGTTTGAGGGCGACTGGGTCGATCTCTGCTGGCACGTCGCCAACGGCGACCTCGCCTCATTCGAGTGGAAAAAGGAGACGCAGTGCTCGCTTTGCGTGATCTGCGCTTCGGGCAACTATCCAGCGGGTAAATCCGCTCCGGCCGTGATTTCTGGACTTGACGCCGCGAATGCCGTTGCAGGAGTCACCGTCTACCATTGCGGAACATCCGCCCAGGACGGATCAATCATGGCCACCGGTGGCCGTGTACTGTGCGTCAGCGCTGTTGCCCCCACACTTGAAGCTGCCAAGACACGCGCTTATGAAGCCGTGAACAAGATCAGTTTCGACGGGATGCAGTACCGGCACGACATCGGACATCAGGTTTTTGAAGCGTAATTGATGGGCGGCCCAACGTGGCCGCCCGTCTTTCTCTGCAGTTCACACTCTGATTTGAGATAAAGGAGTTTACCATGGACAAAGCAAAAATCGGCATCATCCTCGGCTCCGCCAGCGACCTGCCCCACGCGCGCAAGATCGGTGACGTGCTGAACGAACTTGACGTCGCCTTCGAAGTAACGATCGCCTCTGCGCATCGGACCCCCGACGACGCCGCTAACTACGCGAAAAACGCACGCAGCCGCGGACTTGAAACGATCATCGCCGTTGCCGGTCTCTCGGCTGCACTTCCCGGCGCCATTGCCGCACAGACAACGCTCCCCGTCATCGGCGTACCCGTCGAATCCGGATCGCTGCTCGGCATGGACGCATTGCTCTCCACCGCCATGATGCCGCCCGGCGTTCCCGTCGCCTCCGTTGGCATCAACGCAAGCGCCAATGCCGCCCTGCTGGCCGCGAGGATTGTTGCTTCCCACGACGCCCCGCTCGCCGACCGTCTGCAGCAGTACGCAGACAAAAAGGCAAAATCGGTCCGTGCCGCCAGGACCGACGAAAAGTCCTTCGACGGTCTGCCGATGGCCCCCGCCGAAGCGCTGGAATGAGGATATGTTTGGAGTTCTGCCGTTGTTGATTGAACGAGCGTCCTCACACGCCGCTGCACACGCCTGAAAATGGATACGAAAAAAGGGAGTTCCGCGAAGGAACTCCCTTTTTGTTAGCAAATGGCGCGCCACGCAGGATTCGAACCCACGACCTCCTGGTCCGTAGCCAGACGCTCTATCCAGCTGAGCTAGTGGCGCGCATACGTCGGAAAAGAATCATCTCTCCGAATGAAACAAAATGAATTATACCCTTCGAATCAGAGATTGGCAAGAGCGAGCCATGAAAAACAAATTATCAGACAATTCTGTCCTGTTTCAACTCGCATTTTATCCCTCATAGTTGCCCCCTATCCCAACGTCCGCGCGACGATGGGGACACAGACGACGATCGAGATCATGCGCACCGTGTGCAGGATGCCAACAACAAGAGAATCAGCGCCGTAGTCCTCGGAAAGGAACAGAACCTGCGACAGTCCGCCCGGGCAGGTTGCCAGCACCAGCGTCGTCGCGTCCCAGCGCGTGATGCGCTTTAAGATCCACGCCAGTACGAGGGCAAGAGTCTGAATCAGCGCCACCGACACGAGTAGCGGCGCAAACAGGTCCACAGCCAAACGCACCGTCTCCGGTGAGAGCGTCACGGCCACGGTGATGCTCAGACAGATCTGTGCGACGGTGCGCAGCCAGCGCGGGAGAGGATACTTTTTGCCCGTAGTAAGGTTCATCGCCGCAGCCGCGCACATCGCCCCGATCATGTACGGCGACGGAGAACCGATCGCGCTGAACAGGAACGCACCGCCACAAACGACGATCGCAAAAAAGATCATTTCGCACGGCGAGGCCGCAGCCCGACAGTCAGCCTGCGTGTTTTCAGCTGAAACAGGACCGCCGTGCGAAGCCATCCAGCGCGTCAGAAACGGCAGCGTCAGGCAGACAACGAAAATGCGTACCGACTGGAAGAAGGCAACGATTCCGACGTCAGCGCCGGAGGACATCGCAAAGATCGACATCTCGGAGATGCCGCCGGCCGCCGAAGCGGCCAGACAGGTCATCATCGAAAGACGGCCGCCGCCCGCTCCGTAGAGGAGAAAACCCGCCAGCACCGAAATTCCGACCATCCACGCCGAACTGAGCGTGACCGGCAGGAGCATCTTGCGCATCTCGCCGAGCGTGCCGCGGTCGATCTTCTGCCCGATGATCACACCGCTGAGAACTTTGGCCGTGAAAGCCACAGGGCCTTTAACAAAGGGGATCTGTACGCCCGCGAGATTGAGCGCGCCTAAGACGATCAAAGCGCCGATGATCGCCGGAGAAGGCACGCGCATTTTTTTCGCGGCCAGAAAACCCAGCCAGCCCAAACCGAACTGCGCCGCCGTTCCGGCGCACGAAACAAGCAGCTCCATGCCGTCAGCCGACGATCAGTTCAAGAGCCCAGCGTACCACAGGCGACATCACGGCGCCTGCCGCACCCGAATAGATCAGGACCAGCAGGACCAGCGAGCCCCAACGCTCCAGCCACTCCATCACAGCGATCGGACGGGGCGGCAGGAAATAATAGAGCAGCTTTGAACCGTCAAGCGGTGGTACTGGCAACAGATTGAACACGGCGAAATTGAGATTGACGACGACAAAGGCAAACAATACTCGACGCAGGCCGTAATTCGTCCAGAATAGCTCTGGCATCCAGTGGAAAAGCGCGCGTACCACCAACCCGAAAACGATGGCCGTGAGAACGTTGCCGGCCACACCGGCAACGGATACAAGCAGGATGTCACGCCGTGGGTTGCGGAAATTGCGCGGATCGATCGGCACAGGTTTAGCCCAGCCGAAATGGAACAGGAGCATACACAGCGCGCCCCACGGATCAAAGTGCGCCAACGGGTTGAGCGTCAGCCTGCCTTCGAGCTCTGCCGTGCGGTCACCGCATTTCAGAGCCACATATCCGTGACAGAACTCGTGGAACGAGATCGCCCACAGCACCGCCGGCACGGCCGGAAGCAAGCCAAGCAGCTCGCGCCCGACATCTGAAAAGAACTGATTCATTCGTCACTCACCTTTCCGCGCCGCCAGCGCGGTCATCGCATCCCAGACTGGAGCAAGACGTGCGTACAACGTTTCTGTGTCGCCGTCGTTGCAGATCGCCCAATCGGACAGCGCAATACGCTCCTGCCGGCTTTTGAAGAACCTGCCGCGCCGCGCCAGCTCCGTTTCGTCAAGTCCGCGGAAACGGTTGCGCTCAGCACGTGCCGCTTCGCCGGCGTACAAAAACAGCGTTCTGTCGGCCCAGTCAGGACGGGGATTCTCAAAGAACATCGGGATCTCAGCCACCGTCACGCCTTGATCCGGCAATTCACGTTCCATGCGGGCATACACGAGCGGATGCGTGACCCCGCACAGCCAGCGGTAATCTTCATCGTTACTGAAAACTCGCGCCGACACTGCCCGTTTATCGATCGTCCCGTCGGGAGAGAAAACGGCTCCTCCCCAGCGTTCACGGGCAAGTGCTGGCAGTTCCGCGCCGCTCCACATCTCTCGCACGATCGCGTCCGCGTCGAGCAGCGCGGCTCCCTGACGGACAAGCCACGCAGCCGCCGTCGATTTACCAGCGCCGGGTTCTCCCGTAAGGACGATAACCGTTGAAGCCATAGCGTTCGGGGGCCTCCTTCTGTTCGTAAATGTCCGTACACTCGTCGGGCAGCTCAGCCATGAAGCGCGAAAACCCTTCCATGTGGATCGTGCCGAACAGCCGACGCTGTCGTGCACCGCTCATGTAGAGCCTCTCCTCGGCGCGCGTCATGCCGACATAGCAGAGACGGCGCTCTTCTTCCAGCTCTTCAGGCGTGTCGGAACTGCGACTGTGAGGGAACATCCCCTCTTCCATGCCTACCATGAAAACGACCGGGAATTCAAGCCCTTTAGCAGCATGCAGTGAAGAAAGATTGACGGCATCGCGTGTCTCATTCTGCGTGTCCATGTCGGTATAGAGCGAGATCTGATCGAGCACGTCGGCCAGTGATTCGCCGTCGGGAGCGACGGAAAGCAGTTCGCGCACGTTTTCCAGCCGATCTTCCCAGCCGGCCGGATCATCCTTACGCAGCACTTCCTCGTAACCGAGACCGTTCATGATCCATGCCAGCACAAGCGAAAGATTGTGCTGGCGTTCGAGAATGGCGCTCATATGCTCGGCCAGGTTCGCCGCCCCTTCCCCTGCCTTGCCCTTCAATCCGCCTTTGCCCGCTTTCACAGCGCCCCAGGTGTCAGCCGCCGTTCCGCGAGCGTTGCTGCCGATCCATGCCGACAATTTCTCCACGCTCTTCGGTCCCAGCGAACGCGCCGGCAGGTTGCCGACGCGGTTGAGTGAGACGGCGTCCCACGGGTTGACCGCCAGCCGCATGTAAGCGATCACGTCCTTCACTTCCTTGCGGTCGTAAAAGCTCGTGCCGCGTACGATGCGGTAAGGGATGCCGTTTTCGATCAGCGACTGTTCAAGCACGCGGCTGATGGCGTTGACGCGGTAGAGTACGGCGATATCGCCGTAGCGGTACTGCGCCGTGAGACTGCGTATCTCGCGCGCCAGCCGCTCGGATTCTGCCTTTTCGTCGCGCAGGAACCATAGCTTGATCTTCTTTTCGTTCTCAGGATCGGCATGAGCCGCTCGCAGATTCTTCTCGCGACGGTTCTTGTTATGACGGATCAGTTGGTTCGACGCTTCAAGGATAGTCGCCGTCGAACGGTAGTTCTCCTCCAACAGCGTCACTTTTGCGTTGGGAAAGTCACGCTCAAAGTTCATGATCGTCTGATAATCCGCACCGCGCCAGCCGTAGATCGACTGGTCGGGATCGCCGACCACCATCAGATTCGGTGATTCACCGACGATCATGCGCATCAGTTCGTACTGCGAGCCGTTCACGTCCTGATACTCATCCACGAGCACCCACGAAAGGCGCTCTCGCTCGCGCACCAGCACTTCCGGTTCGCTTTTCAGAAGCTCCAGCGGAAAGGCGATCAGGTCGTCAAAGTCAAAAGCCCCCTGCTCCTTCAGCGTCGCGCAATAACGGTCGTACACGTCGCGCATGAAGTTTTCATACGTGGAAAAGCTCTGTTCCGCCGGATCACGCGAGGACTTGATCTCGGAGATGCGGTTCAGCGCCCAGGCAGGCGTGTATTTTTCGGTGTCGATGTTCAGCTCCTGCATCACGCTCTTGACGACGCTCTGCGAGTCGGAACGGTCAAAAACGACGAAACTGCGCCTGTATCCGTGCTCTTCTAGGACATAGCGGTTACGGAACAGCAGATTCAGTCCGAACGAATGGAACGTGCAGATCTGCGCGCCGCCGCGATTTGCTCCGAGCAGCTTATCGACGCGCTCCCCCATCTCCCGCGCGGCCTTGTTGGTGAACGTAACGGCAAGGATTCGCCACGGTGCAACGTTTTCCTGATTGATCAGCCAGGCGATCTTGGTCGTCAGCACACGCGTTTTGCCGCTGCCGGCACCGGCCAGGACAAGCTGCGGCGCGCCGGAAAAACACACCGCTTCGCGCTGCGCCTCGTTCAGCCCCTTTAAAAGCTCTGCACCTTCGGTCATCGTTTTGTCCTCAGAACGTTCAGCCGAGGGCCCGCAGTCATTCGCCGGCGGCTCCCTTTTTCTTCGCGTCGCACCAGTCGTAAAGCAGTTTCAGCCAGAACTGCATTCCCTCACCCGTGACGCTGGAAACGCGCAGACGACGGCCGTGCGGATTGAGCCGAGTCACGTCATCCCAGTAGAGCACCTCGTCAAAGTCGATGTAGGGCTTCAGATCGACCTTCGTCAGCACCACCGCGCCCGCTTCAGAAAAGAGGAGCGGGTATTTCAGCGGCTTGTCGCTGCCCTCGGGCAGACTAGAGATCGCCACTTTATAGTCCTCGCCCAGATCGAACTCCGCCGGACAGACGAGGTTGCCCACGTTCTCAATGAAAATCAGATCAAGCTCGTCCAGCGGCAGTTTTTCAAGAGTGCTGTCGATCCAGTTGGCTTCCAGATGACAGCCGCCGTTCGTGTTGATCTGTATGCTCGGCGTGCCTGTCGCCTGGATCCGCAGCGCGTCGCGGTCGGTCGCCACGTCGCCCTCGATGACAGCGCAGCGAAGATCGAGCCCCTTCAGCGATCGTTCCAGCAGCGTCGTCTTGCCAGAACCGGGAGAACCGATCAGGTTCACCATCAAAATGCCGCGCCTCTTCAGCTCATCACGGATCTTCTGCGCGTAGCCAAGATCGGCGGCCATCACGGCCTGGCCGATGTCAATCTTCCTTCTCGCCATCGTCTTCCACCTCGACAGAATCGATATCCAGTTCCATGCCCTGCGTCATCTGCGCGTCGTCGCAGCCGCAATACGGGCAGACCATTCCCATATGTTCCTCGCCCCACTCGCGTCCGCATTTCGGACAACGGACGACGATCGGGACGTTTACGATCTCCAGTTCAGAACCGGCCAGCAAAGTCCCCTCGCAGGCAGCCTTATACGCGAAGCGCATCGTCTCGGGGATCACCTGACGCATCGCGCCGATCTTCAGCGTGACTTTTTTTACCTGTTGCCAGCCCTGTTCTGCGCCATACTGCTCCAAAGAGTCGATCACGGCGCTGACGAGGGAAAATTCGTGCATTCGCCCCACCTCCACAACCAGTTTATTTTACACCATCGCGCGTTTTTCGACGATGCATTTTGGCCGGGACGACACGATTTGCTATAATTACAGTATCTTACAACGACCTTCGAGGACAAAACGATGATCCTGCCTGACGAACAGTTTTATAAAACCTGCGCACACAAGTTGACCAGCTGGTTTGAACAGAACCGCCGCGATCTGCCCTGGCGTAAAACGCGCGATCCCTATTCCGTGCTCGTTTCCGAACTGATGCTCCAGCAGACACAAGTCGAACGCGTGAAAAGCTATTATCCACGCTGGGTGGATCTTTTCCCCAATGTTCGGGCGCTGGCCGCCTCAAGTGAAGAGGAAGTGCTGTCCGCCTGGCAGGGATTGGGATATTACAGCCGCGCACATAATCTGCACAAATGCGCGCAGACTTTGCTTGCCGACGGACATGAGACGCTTCCTGCCGACGCTGCCTATCTGCAAAAGCTGCCGGGGATCGGCCCTTACACGCTCGGTGCAGTCTGTTCGATCGCCTTTGAGCAGCCCGTACCCGCCGTGGACGGCAACGTTCGGCGCGTCTTTTCGCGCCTCCTTGATCTGGGAAGCGATCCGACGAAAAAGGATGGCGCGGCCCTGATCGAACGTACCGTTGAACACATCCTCAGACTTGGTGAACCGCATATTCTCACGCAGGCGTTTATGGAACTGGGAGCGACTGTCTGCTCGCCTCTTTCGTCGTGTCAATGCAACGATTGCCCTGTTTCCATGCTCTGCGCCGCGTTGAAAAAAGGAACCCAGTCCAAGCGTCCCGTCGCTGACCGTCGAGCAACGATCATGCGCAGACTGGGAGCTGCCCTGCTGATCGGCGACGCACAAAACGGATGGATCGTTCGCCGACGCCCCGAAAGCGGCCTGTGGTCGGGTTTTTACGAGATCCCGTGGATCATCGGAGGCGAAAACGACGACTTTTCGGCGTGCCTCCAAACGTTGCGCGCCGAACTTGGGATTACCGCTCCGTGCGAGGAAACAGGTCTTGAAGAGACGCTCCGTTTCACGCGCTGGCAGGTGCGCGTGCGCCTTTGGCGCACTTCAGCCGTTTTGCAGCTTCAGAAAGGCGCAGAAATCGTTTCCTCCCACTCTCTGCTCAAACTGGCAATGCCGGCCGGACTGAAACGACTTATCACAAAGGCATTGACGCACTGACTGCATGAAATGGATCACACCTTCTGGTGAACAAAAAACTTCGTTGAGACCACGATAAGAAAATATAAATCGCACCGTCGACGACTGGTATTTGGGAAGAATCGAGGTATAATATATAATTATCAGTAAAGGACTTCATTTGGAAGGAGATCATGAAATCAAATGACACTTGAAGAGCTCATGCCCCGGATCAGCGGTGATAAAGCAGCCTCATACTATATCGCAAACGTCCTGCGCGAAGCGATCTATCGCGGTATTCTGCGTGACGGCGAACAGTTGTTGCAAAATCAGCTTGCCGCGCGTATGGGAGTTTCCCCCATTCCTCTGCGCGAAGCGCTGAAACAGCTGGAAATCGAAGGCCTGGTCGAATTTCGCGGACGCCGCGGCGCGATCGTTTCCGGACTGACGTTGGAAGACGCGCGGGAAATCTACGATATGCTGGTATG
>JAEEGI010019781.1_pt1 | contig 13545 bp, 13 predicted proteins | sample 8958751 | NCBI WGS metagenome assembly JAEEGI01 (sample SAMN16246545, study PRJNA631951) | gut metagenome | biome: gut microbiome; feature: rumen; material: KS-attached | host: Bos | place: Iran: Karaj | collected 2018-10
TGTTATACATCACATCAACCTTGCTGACATCGTCACCCTGCTTCAGTTGTGCATATACACGAGCCATAGCGGCTTTTTCTTCCTCCTTTGTAAGCTTGGAACCCATAACCAGCTGAAGTGTATGATGGTCGGAGGCACTTTCAAGTATACCTTGATACAATAATCCATACCGACTTGTAAAGACATTTAACATGGTGCCCATGTCTAAATCGTCGTGATTCTTCTGCCATGAGCCGTTGGCAAAGTCCCAAAACGAGTCGCCGGGCCTGACCGTGCGATCCATCCAGTCTTCATGCATGAAGGTCTCATTGGCTAATTCTCCGGCAGGGTCGTAGGGCGGGTCGGGAATGACGGGATTATCTACTGTGCCGATCGCATCGGTACAAGCCGTCAGCATCATCATCGCGCCGCAGAAAGTCAGGATGGCGGCCAGCATCCATCGAGTCATTTTTTTCATAACCGTTTTATTTATTTAAGTAATAATTGATAGTTTCGGATGCAAAGATAACAAATAAAAACGAGAATCATAAATAAATCATGCACGCATTTGGTCCTCATACCAAATACATGCATGATTGACAGGACTATATTTTAAGCCGAATTGCGCTAATCTTCCAAAATTACATTGTAATCTTCTGTTGGATTGATTCCAGCAGCGCTTGCTCCAGCAGCTTGTCTTTGACAGGGATGAGCTCGTCGACGGGTTTATGAAGGATGTTGCTCAGGTCGATGAGGTCGTTGCGTCCATCAGCATAGGCAATGAAGTGCTGCATGGTACGCACAGCGTCGTATGTGCCTTTCTGGCTGATGGTGGGATAGAGTCCGCGCTTGCCAAGCTGGGGTTCGCAGGGCACGGTCATGCGATAGTGGCGATTGTGCTCCAGTGCGCGTATCACCTTTGCCATCACGTCGTAGGAACCCTGCAGGCCTTCGGGAGAGATGAGCGAAAGGTCATCGGCAGAAGTGTGATACTCTGGATATTCATGGTACTTGCTCCGGCAGAATGCACAGACAGGCAGGCCTACACCGGCAGATCCGTACTGACGCTCGTCGGAAGCACGCTTCATAAACGAATAGCGGATGTATTCGGGATAGTGGAAATGGAGTACGTTCTCAAGTACGCGGTCGGCCAACGTGTCCTCGTACTTCGTGTTGACCATGGAATAGGTACGGTCGTCGCCTACGCAGCTCAGCACAAAGCCGGCCTTGATGTTCTGCTGCATCACGGGGAGGTTTCTGCTCAGGTAGGTGATAGCACCGATGGTCTCGGGCACGATGACGAAGCGGTAGGTATAACGGCGGTTGGGGAGGCTCTGGACATAGCGGATGAGGGCCGTCATCAGACAGGGGCCGGAGAGCTCATTATTGGCCATCGAGGGATGGCAGAGGTAGGTGGAGAAGAAAATCTCCTCGTCGGTCTCGCCTGGCACGATCAGTTCGCCGTAGGTGAGTGAGCCATCCTCGAGCGTGCTGTCTATAAAGACCTCATACTCAGCATCGGTCAACTGCTGCTTCTGACGCTCCGACATGCAGAATCCCCAGCGCTCCTTATAATAAGAGGTAACATAGGGAATCCAGTCGGGCTGGTCGGGCTGCGTCCAGACATGCTCCAACAACTCCTCAAGGCTCACCACACGGTGGACGGGCAGGGAGTAGCCGAGCACATGGAGGTTCGACTGCTGGAAATCGATGACAGTCTCCCCTCGCCTGGTGCGAATCCAACCGCCACGGATGTTCCACTCGCGAGGCACCGTCCAGTCGAAGACCTGCGTGCCGGAGGGCACCTCGAAGACCTGCATCTGGGGCACCTGCTCACGGATAATCTCCAGCGAACGACGGAAGCCTTCGCCCGTGATGCTGCGGCAGATGGGAAACAGCCTCACCGCCAGATCGTACATATACTGTCCTTCGTTCATAGCTCAAATGGTATTCACCGCGGCATAACACTGGCGCAAGGCCAGATGACGGTGGACGCTGAAGCCGTTCTTGTTCACGCCGTCGACATCGTGGTACTTGCCCACGTAGATCCGGTCGCCGTTGTGGTCGGTATCGCAGCACCACACAAAGTCATGCCACCACAATTTCTCACCGTAGCACAGCCAGTAAGCGAAGAAAGCAAAGGCACAGAGGATGGCCGTGGGGAAGGCATAATCGGCCTCCATCAGTTGATCTGGCATCACGGCACGCGACTCCTCGATCACTTGCTTACGCAGAAGATACCAGCGGGATTCGAGGGGACGGTCAATGAAGTCCTCGTGCATGTACCAATCCTGATTGTAGAAACAAGGCTCGCCCAGATCAGGATCGATGCCGAAAGCCTCACGAAGATGGCGGATGGTTACGGCACGGCCTCCGATCGTTGGAACGCCCATCACGAGAAGATAGTCGTCGGAGCAGTCCTCAAGTTGTTCCTTAGTGTAGTTCATGTCGGGGACGGTGACTTCCATACCCCACCCCAGTCTCTCGATGAGCGGCTGCAGTTCGTCGGGACCAATCAGATTCTGGCCGAAGAGCAGCTTCAGACGGTCAAGTTCTTCTCTTTCCATTGTTGATAATCAATTACTTCCTGCGCATTAGCCAGATGACCCATCTCCGAATACTTCTCAATCCTCAGAATCTCGGCTTCGAGACGCTCGAAGCGCGTACCCCAGCCCTTGTCCTCGAACCAGTTGAGGTTACGGGCAGGTGCATTGTAGAGGATGATGCCGCTACGGGTGTCGAGCACCTCACGAAGGAAGGTGAGGTAGGCCCGGTATTGGTGTTCGTGGGAGGCCACGAGGATGAGTTTCTTCCACCCACGCTCCATCGCCATGCGCACTACCTCGACAGCCTGTTCACGGGTATTCAGCGACTGGTCCTCATGGATGATGTCAGCCTCGGGCACTCCTGCCTTAAGCATACGTGGCAGCACCTCCTCAAAAGGAAAGCTGCCGTAGTCGTAGTCGGTAATGTTGCCGCTGAACACGATCTTCGGTGCCTTCTGTTGCTGGTAGAGGCTCACAGCCTTGCGGAAACGGTCAAAACCGTCACCCTCCAACAAGATTATCGCATCGGAGGGCGACAGACAGTCATTGTCGACAATCGCCAAAATTTTCTCTCTATCTGTTATCACTTTTTTACCTTTTTACTTTTTTACCTTTAAAGGTCCTCCCAGAAGATGGGATCACGAGCAGGGATGTCCTTGTTGACAGCCTTGCCGATGATGGTCTGTTTGAACTTCGGGGGAATGCCGAGTGCGGGACGCAGCACGTCGATGTCGTCGGCGGTGATGATCTGGCCCTTCTTCAGCGGACGCTTGGCGTAGAGGCAACGACGCTGTACGAACACCGTCTCACCCTCTTCGGCGACCACCTCCTTACGTGTCGAACCCATCGCACGCTCCACCTCACGGATGGAGTCGACCATGAACTTGAACTCCTGAGGTTCCATGGAATGGGGATGGTCAGGACCCTTGTCGGTCTTGTCCAACGTGAAGTGTTTCTCGATGACACGTCCGCCGAGCACCACCGATGCCAAAGCCACCACGTGGCCTGGAGAATGGTCGGAGTAGCCCGTCAGACAGTCGAAGGCACTCTGGTAGGTCTTCAGCACGTTCACGTTGGCGCTGTCAATCTTCGAGGGGTAGTTGGTGATGCACTGCATAAGCACAAGATCCTTGTTGCCCGTCTTCTCGATGGCACGCACGGCCTCGTCTATCTCAGACATCGTGGCATCGCCGGTGGCCAGCATCACGGGGATGCCCTTGCTAGCGGTATACTCCAGCATCTCAAGCCACGTAATCTCACCTGAACCAATCTTGATGAACGGCAGCTTCATGTCGGCGCAGAGGTCGATGGCCTCCTTGAAATAAGGCGAAGTGGAGAAGTCAATGCCTACTTTCTGGCAATAGTCGGCAATCTCCTGATGCCACTCCATGGGAAACTCCACGTCACGAAACACCTCCGTCACCGTACGGCCCCAAGAGCCATGTACACCATGGAGGGTCATCTTCGAGAAACCACCCTCCGAGACGATGCTCTCGGCCTTGAATGTCTGGAACTTGGCGCAGTCGGCACCCGACTCCTTAGCGGCGTCGATCAGGCGCTTGGCCTTGTCAATACTACCGTCGAAGTTGCCTCCGATCTCGGCAATGAAATAGGTGGGGTAGTCCGGACCTATCATCCGGTTCCCAATCTTGATGTTCTTGTTGAAATTAAGCATATTATTTTCGATTTACTGATTTACGATTTGTAGCGGCGGCTAATCAAATCACCTTCCTTCTGTTCCACATCTGCATTGAGACCGCTCACCTCAGGATGGGCCTCTAGCCAGGCATAGATAAGATCGTTCGGGATGGGAGTGCCTTCATAGAGGGCATTGTAGACGCGCTGTGCCAAGGCATAGTCATGGTCAGTATCGACCGTCAGACGGTACGACTGCTTCAGGGGCAGATGATACGGCACGTGCTTCACCTTGAACCGTTCAGGATGCGTATATAAATAAGGTGTGACATGCTCACGCTCACGGTCGGACGACACCAGACGGTATGCCTCTTCAAGTCCCTCGGCATAAAATACCTCTACACCAGTGCCCAGAGGAGCCCCTTCCGACGACACATAATCGCAGTCGTGAAGCCCTTCAATCTGGCAGTCGGTCTGAATCCAGTCGACGAAGGGATTATCGCTCGTAGCTCGGACTACGATCTCCGGTTGATATGTGCGAATGCAACCGATGAACCGCTCCTGCACGTTTTCCTCACTGCCACGATAGCAGGGTATGCCGCGGGCGGTGAGGAACTGCTCCAGTTCATCGTTGCGCTCACCCGTGGGGATGGCAAACACCACCTTATCAATCATCCGGCTCTGACTCAGCCGCTCATACACATGCTCAGCGATGGTCTTGCCTTCCTTTCCAAGCGGCATCACCACCTTATCCGGTAATCTCGACGATGTCAGTCGAGCCTGTACTATACAAAGGGTTACCATACCGTCCATCCTCCATCCACTTGAATATTCTGCCCTACTACATAGCGCGAGGCATCGGAAGCCAGGAACAGAACGGCTCCCTTCAAGTCCTCAGGATCGCCTAAACGGTGGGAAGGATTCTTTTCACGGAGACGATCGGCAAACACCTTGTTCTCCTGCACCTTCTTCGATGGGAACGGCCCTGGCGAAATACTGTTCACACGGATGCCACGCTCGATGAGATAGGTACCGAAGTAGCGGGTCATCTGAATCACGCTGGCCTTGGCGGCACTATAGTTCACGGGTATCAGCGATGCCTCGCAGGGAGGTTCGTAGACCGCCAGGTAAGGCGACACAATGCCATACATCGAGGCGATGTTGACGATGGAGCCGCCCTGCTTCATCAGCGGCAATACCTCACGGATGCACTTATAGGTGCTTCCCGCGATGCCGTCGTTGCAACGGGCCCACTCGTCGTCGGTCAGATCCTCCGACCGTTTGCCGATGCCCGCATACTGTGCCGCATTGTTGATCAGCACGTCGATGCAGCCTGCCTCGGCAGCCACCTGCGTAAAGGCCTCACGGATGCTCTGGGAGTCCATGATATCAATCTTCACGAACCTCAGGGTCGTATCCTTGCCAAACACCTGTTCAAACTTGTCGTGGCTGGTACCTGCCACGTAAACCAATGCTCCAGCATCTGCCAGAGCCTCGGTCATTGCCCTGCCCAGATGGCCGCAGCCACCAGTAATCAGAGCCGTCTTGCCTTTCAGCGAAAACAAATCAAGTGTGTTCATATCTCTAAAATTGGCGCAAAGTTACGAAAAACCCTTGAATCGCGACCATGGAGACGTGAAAAAAGCTTAATAATTATGATTTATTAATGTTGCAGCGGGCGGTATAGAAGTCGCGGAAGTCCGTCCAGCGGTAATAGGGATACTGGGTGGTGGGCACTGGAAGGCTGGCCTCGCGGCCGTTCAACAGGCACTTCACGAGGACATCGCCATGCTTGTCGCGGTAGAACACCAGCTGGAGGTTAGACGCCTTGCCCGTCTGCCAGTTCTGGTAGCAGTTCTTCACCTCGAACGGGTCCTCAGGATCCTTGTCTGCACCATTGAGACCCATGAGCACGGTCAACGGGCCAAGGCAGGTATCGTGACCAAAACGCAGGTCGGCGATGTGGTCGCTGCTCCCATCAATGACGGCAGAGGCCTTCTTGATGATGTCCTCAAGAATGGGAATCATCTCGTACTGAGGTTCAAACACCCACGTATAGGAGCCGAGGTTGTTCTGTTCCCATTGTGCTGCCAGTTCGCTGTCGAAGATAAGGCCTTCCATCATCCCCTCGTGACCGATGCTGGGCAGTGAGGTGTAGAGGTTGATCAGGTTGCTGCCGATGTGGTGCATGTTTCCTGGCAGCGAATCAGTGCTGGTGAACGTGCGGTTGACAACTTTTTCACGCAGCGACTCGTCGAAGGTGAACTTATCCTTGTTCTGTTCCCAGCGTGGCTTAGCCTTCGGGAACTGACGCTTATGAGGGTTCTGACGGTCGGAAGGCACCACACCATCGAGCGTGAAGCGCGACGACTGTTCTCGGATCTCTATCTTCGGATTACATTGTACCAACTCCTGACAGAACGACGACATGCTAAGCACGCAGCGGCCTGAGAGCGAGGCAATGGCCAGCACGTTGCCGCCTTTCTTGAACACCTTTGGGAAATTATTGTACATCGTCCTGGCGATACGCTGGTGCTGTTCCCATCCAAGGTTGGACAGTTCACTCACACCCGTCGACAGCTCATCCTTGGCGGCCATGAACTTCTCGAAGAAAGCCTCGCCCGCCGGAGTCAGCTGCCCACGCTCATGAGCCTTCGTCAGTAGGTTGGCCAGCTCCTGATAGAGCATCGCGTTCCAGTAGTAGCGCGATCCGTGACGGCCGTAATGGCTGATGTAGAAAGGCTTGTAGCCGCTGGGAGCCTTTGTCAGCCGTGGTGTTGTGTACTCGTACGGGAAGTCCGTACCGTAAGATTTCCTGGGGTCTGCCTTGAGTTCATCGAGGGCAGCGATTCCCTGTGCCCATGAGGTCGAAGCCACGAGCACGAACAGCAATAGTGTTAAGGTCTTTTTCATATATTATTGAGAATAAGTGCCGCAAATATACGAAAAAAAAAGCAATCTCCGCCACAATCGGTCAACATTACAACATTTTTTCACTAATCAAACGACTGGCCATTCGCAATTTTTTTGTATCTTTGCCAACGATAACAACAGAAGCGTATGAAAAAACTGATTACCCTAGGCTGTCTCTGGTGCATTGCCACAGTAGCAGCAGCGGCTGAAATGGTGCCGCAAGTGGCCAACGTGTTGAACCGTCAGATCACATCACTCTGCGGAGAATGGCACTACATCATCGACGTGCAGGAAGAGGGTTACTACGACTACCGTATGAAGCCAACCCCTTGGGGATTCTTCCGCAACGCAAAGCCCCAGAAACCTGAAGACCTCATCGAGTACGACTTCGACAAGGCCGCCACGATGAAGGTGCCTGGCGACTGGAACACACAAGACGAAAAGCTGTTCTTCTACGAGGGTACCATCTGGTTTAAGAAGAGTTTCACCCACCATCCCAACGGCGGACACACACTACTGTACTTCGGAGCCGTGAACTACGAGGCCCACGTCTACGTGAACGGCACTCTGGCAGGGCATCATGTAGGTGGATTCACGCCCTTCAACATGGATGTCACGGACTTGCTCCTGGACGGCGAGAATGTGGTCATCGTGAAGGTCGACAACAAGCGGCGCGCAGAGAACGTTCCTACACAGATCTTCGACTGGTGGAACTATGGCGGCATTACCCGCGACGTGCTGCTGATAGAGGTGGATCCCGTCTACATCGAGAACTACAAACTCTGTCTGAGCAAGCAAGGACAGCGTGAGATCAGCTTCCAAGCCAGACTTAACAAAGCCGAGGCCGGACAGGTCATCACCCTCAGCATACCCGAACTGAAACTGAAGCAGACACTCACCACCGACAACGAAGGCACAGCATCGGCCACGCTGAAGGCCAAGAAGCTGCAACTCTGGTCGCCAGACAATCCCAAACGCTACCACGTCGAACTCGACATGGGCAGCGAGACAATCATCGACAGCATCGGCTTCCGTACCATCGAGACACAGGGCAAGCAAATTCTGCTCAACGGCCAGCCCATCTATCTCAAAGGTATCAGCATGCACGAAGAGAAGCCTTTTGGCGGCGGAAGAGCCAACTCCACAGCCGACGCCCACACACTGCTCTCATGGGCCAAGGAACTGGGATGCAACTTCGTACGGCTGGCCCACTATCCTCACAACGAATACGCCATCCGCGAAGCTGAAAAAATGGGCATACTCGTGTGGAGCGAACTGCCCTGCTACTGGACCATCGCATGGACCAACCCTGACACCTATGCCAATGCCGAGCAGCAGCTGACTGACATGATCAGCCGCGACCAGAACCGCGCCAACATCATCATCTGGTCGATAGCCAACGAGACGCCCCACTCTGCCGAGCGAGACCTGTTCCTCAGCCGTCTGGCAACAAAAGCACGCAGCCTCGACGACACACGTCTCATTTCGATGGCCATGGAGGTGACGTCGGCCTCAAACTACAAGAACCGTCTTCAGGACAACATGAACGAATACGTCGACGTGGTCAGCTTCAACCAGTACATCGGATGGTACCGCGACGTGAACGATGCCCCAAAGATGCAATGGGAGATTCCCTATGACAAGCCCGTCATTATCAGCGAGTTTGGAGGCGGAGCCAAATACGGTCTGCACGGCCCGAAGAACCAGCGCTGGACAGAAGAGTTCCAGGAGAACCTCTACCGCCAGAACCTTGAGATGATTGAAAAGATAGAGGGCCTCTCAGGTACCACGCCTTGGGTGCTGAAAGACTTCCGTTCACCCCGCCGCGTACTCAACGGCATACAGGACTACTACAACCGTAAAGGCCTGTTCTCTGACAACGGTGAGAAAAAGAAAGCCTTCTACGTGCTGCGCGACTGGTACGAAAAGAGGTAACAACTAACGGCATCGGAGCAAAAGGCTCGAAAATGGTTGACGAGCTGGGTGCAGTAAAAAAATTAATCCGCAACCTCTCGTTGGGAGATTGCGGACGCGGAGAGTTGTGTGAGTTCTGTTCAGATGCGCTGTTGGTTCAGATTGCGAGTGGGCCGCAACCCATGCAACTCGTCGTTCCGAGGGCAGTCAGGGCTGCCGTAAGGATGCTGATGACGAACTGAATGATGGTCTTCCAAGTTTCCTTTTTCATAGCATTAGATTTTAAGGGTTAATACTTGCTGAGTTCGAGAGGGAGGGCGACTCCCCCTCTTTTCTCAGCCGATCTTCAATTGATTAATCGTTCTCACCGGTGTCGTCATCGCCGTTACCGCCGTTCGAGCTCTGGCCGCTGTCACCGCTCTGAGAACCGCCGTTGCCGCTCTGAGGATCGTTCTGAGAACCACTGCCACCGCTCGGATTCTGAGGATCATCCTCGTCGTCCTCATGATAGTCGGTGTAGTTCTTGGGCAACTCAGTCACGCTGCCGGCCTTGGTCAGTTCGGCGCGGGTGAACTCTCCAGTGGCACGGGCGCGCATGTAAACGCTGTCGATGTGCTTCGTGGTGGAGAACTCCTCGGAGGTGGGCGCACCCTTCTTCTTGGTCTTGATGCCGGCGGAGAAGATAGCCAGCCCGTCGAGCTTCACGGCCTTGCCCTCGAGCATCAGCTCCCGGATGCAGCCGATCATGTCGGTCAGCACGCCCTTGATGGCACCCTTCGAGTACGGAGTGTTGTGCTCCGACATGTGCCTGGCCAGCTCATCCACGTTGACGGTCTTGCCGATGGTCACGGCGCGTGCGAACCACTTGCCGTAAGACGAGCCGTACGGATTCTTGTTTTGATACTTACGATAAAAAACGCTCATAGTTTTAAATGTGTTTTACATGGTATTAGATTCATTTGCGACCAGCTGCATCGGGTGGCCGCTTCCCGCCTTGTATTGAATTGAAAATTGAAAATTGAGAATTGAGAATTGTGATTACCTCTGCAGCGGTAGCAAATTCTTCACTCTTCATTCTTCACTCTTCACTTTCATCACTGCAAAGGTACTAATTATTTCGCACGATTCCAAATATCAAGCCCCGTGGCATGTGAAAATCTGTTAACGACACATTTCCGCTTCGCAAACGTATTCTTTAGCCTCGCCAAACGTATTATTCGGGACATGCTAATACTCTGTGACCTGTGATTTTGTGACATTAAGCACCTTCCATAAATCATCAGCAAAATCGGCTCCTACTATACTATAAATTATATAATATTATAATATTATATAATTTTTATAACCTCCTCTGACTTTGTAACCTCCTTATTGTCACAAAGTCAAAGTCACAAAGTCTGTGATTTTATAGTTTTTTTTATCTGAAAATTTGGATAATCCGGAAAATTTTTCTTATATTTGCACCATGATTATTTCATATACAATACAACACATTAATTAATTAAATTTTTCAAGCGTATGAAAACAACTAAATCCTTATGTCTTGCGGCCATTACCGCTTTGACATTGAGTCTGTATTCACAACCCGTACAGGCACAGAACTATGTTGATGAGTTTGGCATTTTCGACCATGTGTCACCAGGCGTAAGTATCGGACTGACGGGTATTGGAGTCGACATCGCAGCTCCTGTCTCTGAGTATTTGCAGCTTCGGGCTGGTTACAACTTCTTCCCAACCTTCACATACAAGGAGGATGTGGATTACAGAGCAAAGGGCAAGCCCACCAGGGGAAAGACCAAGGCAGAGGGAAAGAGCTATCTGGGTGCAGGCCATCTGTTGGCAGAGATCTATCCATTCCCTGCTTCTTCCTCATTCCATGTCACTGCCGGATTCTACTTAGGTAAAACCGAGGTTGTTGAGCTCGAGAACACCATCCCTGTGAGAGACTTCGAGCCAGGGGAGGGTGTCGTGATTGGTGACCATATTGTAGGCTTCGACAAGGACGGTTATGCCCATGGCTGTATCAAGGTCAATGATTTCCGTCCTTATGTTGGCCTCGGTATCGGCCGTTCCGTTCCTCGTGGTCGCTTCGGTTTCAGCGGTGAAATTGGTGTACAGTTCTGGGGCAAGCCCAAAGTATATGAAAAACAGACAGGTACAGAGCAGGAAGTCACGAGGGATACATTTGGCGATGAAAGCGATAAGTACTTCGACGTTATCTCCAAGATCACTGTTTGGCCTGTACTGAATCTCCGTTTTACTTACAGAATATTCTAATAAAATAAGGAATAAGATGATGAAAAAGATATTTCTGATGGCTCTTGCTGCCATAACCTTGACGGCTTTCTCTTCTTGCGACAAGAGTGATGACGACAATGGTGGAGGTGGTTCATCACTTCCTGCTGCTCCTTACAAAGGTGAGGGCAAAACGCTTAAGATCTCTTCCAACAACAGTGGTATTAACCAGATTCGTCTGATGGAAAGTGGCACCTTCATGATTGCCTGCAAGGGCGGATATGCCAGCAAGATGGTTCTCTCAAGAGCAGACACTCGTGGCGAGAACGATATCTTCTATGAGTTTGGCAAATACAACTACAGCAATGGTCAATACAAGTTTGATAATGGTATGGTTGTATCGTACGAGGCGTCTGGAAACAATGTCAACGTCACGGTTACTTGGGCTAACGGCACCACGATTTCCACCTCTGGCACCATCAACACCTCGACCACAGTGTCCTCTGGCACGATGACCGACAACCTCTGCAGCCGTGGTTGGACTGTTGATAGAGTCATCATCAAATCCACTTTCGATGGTGTCGTACTTGGTAAAGAGTTCACCGCTCCCATTGATCTTGCCAAAGTCAAAGCGTGGTATGAAGAGAACTATGGAAAGTTGAAAGACCAATTTGATGCTAATACCATCATCAATGGTATCTACTTCGACAACCAAGGATTGTTCGCCATCAATTACAAGAACCGCAATGCTGACGTAGGCGATTGGCGTTGGCAATCGATGGATGCAGGCAGCCTGGTTTACAGTTGGCTCGACAAGGCCCGGGCCATTTCGTTATTCACAGGAGCAGCATCTGTTGAGTTTGAGAACAGTGCCCTTAATCTGACACTGAAGGGTAACGTAGATGGCAAAGACATGGAGTTTAAATTCTTTTTGCGATAAAATAATTTAGAAAAGATCGGGGGGGACAGGTGATTGATCTTCAAAAGAATCAAAGACCTGTCCCCGTGATTTCCAAGACCTGTCCCCGTGATTTCCACATCTTGTGAGGACGTCTGTAAATAATTCATAAAATCCCGATGATCTGATTAGATTGTCGGGATTTCTTTGTACCTTTGCCTACAAATAAATTAAAGATTTTATGGAAACTCAGATTTTGAAACTTAACGAGCCGTATGAATACATCTACTGTAATGGTAGCATCGGACTGCATATCGCTACGATGATAGTGTATGATGCCAATAAAACTGAAAATGGGGAGTATGAACTGGAGACTCATAGTCATCCTGTAGTGAAATATCGGAACCGTCCTGGCGGAACGGTTTGGAACCGTGCCGAACTGACCGATTGCCACGTGCTTTGCCGTGAGGATAACAAGCGCATCACCATGGAGCAGTTTTATTATTTCGTTAGTGAAATCGGACGCATGCGCTTAGCTGAGCGTAGTGATGACAACGAATCGGCTATATCGGTAGACGGCGGAACGTGGAAGTCGGTTATCGACATAAACAATATCGATATAGAGTGGCCCATGGTGCGTAAGGATGACGGCAACAGGACACCACAGGTATTGTTTGAGGTTGGTTTGGACATCAGGCGAAACCCCGAAGGCTCGAAATACAAATACGTATTACACGACATGGGCGCAACTGACGAAACACGCTGTCGCGGTGGCGCAGGACTATATTTCTTCTTTGAATTCAATACGGAGGATGATCTTAAACTGATTTTGTTGAACTTTATGCAGTCATATTATCGTGCATTCAGTAACCATCAGTTTCATATCAAATTCCTATGGGAAGAAGGTAGCGAATTTGCTGATGTAGTGAACGAAGTAAATCGTCTGGAACCCAAATTACGAGAGAATTACAATGACATCGACGTATGATTTCTTAGGGTCGGAGGCCATATCGCACCTCAACTCGATCAAAGGAATCATCGGACATCTTGAAGAACGGACGCGTGCTGGCGACGAAGACGCCCGACGAGTGCTTGAGAGTCTTGGCATCACGTTGCGCTCATTCTCGTTTACGGGCAGTCCCGCTACTGGTAAGAATCTGAATCCGAAGGATGGATCGTCGCAGTTGCAGGGATCGCCAGAGTCGAAGCCCAAGGCAACGCCAGGGCGCAAGAGCCATGCTGGCGAGAAGGTGACGAAGGCCTTTAAATATAATGTACGCGATACGCGCGTGGGCAAACAGCGGTTGACGATGCTTTACAATGCGCTGCTGGCATTCCAATGGATTCGCGAGGATACCCAGCTGCAGACGTTTATCGATCTGTTCAGCGGTGGCGATTGTGTGCACAGAATCGTGTGGATGGACG
>JAEEGI010019784.1_pt1 | contig 13544 bp, 5 predicted proteins | sample 8958751 | NCBI WGS metagenome assembly JAEEGI01 (sample SAMN16246545, study PRJNA631951) | gut metagenome | biome: gut microbiome; feature: rumen; material: KS-attached | host: Bos | place: Iran: Karaj | collected 2018-10
AAGATAGGGGCCATCAACAGTCCTGCTACGACCTACGGCCACCCGATAGGTGCTCTTGCTGCCCTGACAGCAGTAGTCCCATGACACGAAGAGATAGTACCAGCCGTCGTGTTTGAAGATGAAGGGTGCCTCGATGGCATTAGGGCCCGCATAATCAGAGGTGGGGTTCTTTGGCGGATTGGGATTGAGAGGGAGTGCCGCCTTGGCATCAGGATCGTTGAGGTTGTAACGACGGGCAATGGTGCGAGGTTTCTCCCCCACAGCGATATGCATGGTCGTATCTAGACGAGCCAGTTGGATGCCGTCCCAGAAGGAACCCCATACCAACCAAGGCTGGTCGTTGTCGTCGATAACGAAGTTAGGATCGATGGCATTCCAGTTGTCACGGCCTTCCTGTGAGGTGACGATACATCCCTCGTCTTCCCACAAGGGGAAGGAAAGAGATTTCTTAGAAAGCAAGCCGATGGCAGAGCCGTTCTTACCGAAGGTAGAACAACTATAAGCGAGCCACCAACGGCCATGCCACTTGATGACATCAGGTGCCCATACATGATGGCGAAAGCCTGGCACAGAATCCTGCGTCCACTTGGGAATGACAGACATCACAGGGTCGGGCAACACCGTCCAGTTCTTACGATCCTTGGAGGTCATCTGCTGAATACCCATGCCCGTGGCAAAGATATGATAGGTGCTGTCCTCATAAGCCATGACAGGATCATGAACCATAGGCGTATCAGTTGTGAACACAGCCCTTTGGTGATGAAACTGAGCACAAAGGGTTGTGCTCATAGCGAGCACAACCGTTATGAATAGGAAACGTTTCATTACTTGGTCAGTTTTAGTTGCCATACTTGTAGCCCCACATAGTTTCACCCGTGGAACTGTTCAGGAGCGTAAAAGCTGGAGTCCTGTCGTTAGAGGGTTCCAAGGTCTGCTCCACCATGACGCCCTTATAGGTCTGGCCGTTGTCAGTGATGGTGAAATACGAAGTTCCCTCTTTCACCGACCACTTACCAGAGAAACTACCTGTAATGTTACCAGAGGCATCGAGTGTCACCTCCACAGGCTGGCTGTACTCCTTAGTAAGATGATTCAGCTTATACTTATGGAGCAGAAGCTTATACTTGCCAGGAACATTGCTAGTAGCCACATATTGCTTCTTGGCTATCTTAGCAGTCTTAGCCACCTCACCTGTATATTCAAATGGCGCAGCAACCAACCAGCCATCCTCGTTCTGGAACAACTGGTGGACACGCACCTCATGGTTTTCGCCCTTGTTCTGGAAGCGGGTATGGTAAACCAAATAAGCACGTCCATCTTCAGCAGCGATGACAGAGTTATGCCCCTGCGAACGCTCTGAGCTGGCGCCAATTGTCTGCTTGCCCCATTCACCGTATGCACCAAAGATGTTCACGCCACGATTGCCATCATCCTCATTGGGACCGAAATCTGTGTAGAACTTCTCGAAGACAGCATTTGCGTTCTTGCTATCCACATAAGGTCCATCAGGATTCTTGGAACGGAACACGCGCATCTGATAACCACCATTATTATAATCACTGGAGACACCACCTGCTGCCAATCCGCCGTAGGACATAAAGAGGTAATAATACCCACTGATATACTCGATATAGCTACCCTCACCAGATGCATAGTAGCCGCCGGCAATCTTAGTACCAAAGTAAGGATCAGAGGTTGTATTCTCCGCATAAGTCACGTTGTAGTCACGCAAGCCTGTAGCCTCATCGAGTTCCAGCATGAAAATACCGCCACTCCAAGAGCCATACGACATCCACAGTTTACCACTCTCGTCATAGAACACACAAGGATCGATACAGTTAGGATAGCTTGGCTTGTCAATACCTGCCCATGGCGCTTTATAGCGACTGGGGAGCGAAGCCTGTGTACCTAACACCAGCTCCAAATCTGTATCCTTATAAGCATTGCCTGTATGGAAGCCACTAATCACGACTGGACCTTGGTAAAGATAAGGACCTGTAATGTTATCCGATGTCATCAGCACGATACTGGAGTACCAGTTGTCGCCATTGACACTCATATACATGCACCACTTGCCCAACTTCTTGTTGTAAATCACATCGGGTGCCCACAAGTTTCCTTTAATATCGTAAGCAGGATTACCACGCTTAGCCCATGCCATAGCATTAAAGGCAGGGAAGTCAACTTCTGCACCACCTTTCTTTACTTTTGTGACGGCAGGTGTCGTAAATGCAACATTCGGAGCAGCATCACCAACGGTTTCCGTAGCGAATGGAACAGTTACCAGATTCCAAGCCAACAAGTTGGAAGACTTTGCATTGGCGCGATGTGAGCCAAAGATATAATACATCTGGGAAGTAGGATCCCAAACCACACTAGGGTCGTGTACAGTGACATGTTTCAGGTCACTACCACCCAAAGTCTGTACTTCATCGTCATCACCTGGTGTAGGTGTAGGCGTGGGAGTTGGTGTGGGAGTTGGTGTTGGAGCTGGTGCAGGCACATCGCTATCTCCACCCCCCCCGCAGGCTGTCAGTGTAAAGACAGCCAACAACAGACCACAAAGTTTAGTATCAAGCTTCTTCATAATCATCAAACAAAAAACAAGGGGCGGGCCGATTCTTGCCCGCCCCACAATCTATTAACTTAAAAAACCAAATAACTACCGTCACATGTAAACGAGAAGTTCAGATCGCTCGGTTCTACCGCTCTTATGTTCAGGTAATATAACTTATAGGTCTTACCATCAGAACCCTTAATCACTGCCTGTACATCGGCTGTGCCGTTGTTAGAGTTCGTAATATAAAGACTAACCTTCGCACCATCCATTGCCAAGAGCCACTCATCCCAAAGTTCTGGATAAACGCCTACGAGGAGATTTGGATTTCCTTCATAGCCAACGCCCCAACCATAGTAGTCGGCACGCAACACTGCATACTCCTGCAGGTTGGCGTTGCGGAGAATCAAGACAAAGTTATTCCAGTTGTTTGCCAAACTGCTGTAGTTGGTAAAATCAATCTGGTAGGTCTCTCCAGCAGGCACTTTCACATCCTTTGTGAATACTGACCACCAAGCTGCTGTGCAGTCCTCTACACCCAGATCCTCCTCTGCCATCTTGTGGAGCTTCAAGGCAGACTCAGCAATGTTTATATCAACCGAAATAGTCTTGCCGTTCTTGGCCTTCATCGTAACGGTCTGTGCGCCTGTTTGAGCCTTAATTGCACTATACTCCAGACTATCGAGGTTGTAAGAAGTTGTATAACCACCCTCATAGGTAGCTGTCAACTCCAAGCCTTCACGGTCGAAGACAAGTGTACGGCCTTTCACGTCACTAACAGCATCAGAATTGTAAAGGTAATAGGTAGTACGCTTTGGAGCAGACTTCAGCACCAATGAAGTCATCTTGTCGGCAGATGGAATCACCTCGAATTCAGCACTTGCCATGATTGGCTTATTGGCAGCAGCACCATTAGTGGTCTTAGCATACATCACCACAAGTGTCTTTTTACCAGGATCACTGATATCAGGAATTGAGTTGAATACCAACTGATCGGCAGTAACTTCCTTGATGACATCTTGCTCGTAAGTAACAACTGCTGTCACATTCTTCATAGCCTCTTCAAGTGCAACACCCTGCTGAATCTCAGAAGGAACGTTCTTGAGCAGCATAGATACAGGTTGCTTGTCTTCCTTAGACGTGCATCCACCGATTGGCTCGATATTGGTTGTCAGGAACTGTACAAATGAACCTTCGACACCTATACGACAGCAGATATCCTGACTTGAAGTTGCTGCATCAGGGAACGGTGTGTTCTGGATATAAGACTTTGACAGTGTACCATTTGTGAAGTTGATATAGATACCACCATCTTGGCGTTCTACTGTCAGCGTAATCTTACCATTCATATTCTGTACCGAAGGATCGATATCATCAGTTCCAGAAGCATTACCGAAGTTAGCTACTACAAGACTTCTGTCAATATGAGAACCCCACTCAGAGTTCTTTGAGGGGTCGTTATCGAAACGGATCACACCATATTCTGTGCCCATATCGGCACTGTTAAGTACGATATAGAAGTTCTTATAGTACTTATTGTCCGGATTCACGGTCAGTGTGAACTCTGCATTCCACTTCTTACCTGCAGGAACAACATAGGTCTTTCCCAGTGTCCAGAAAGATGCAGTAAAATCGGTTTCACCAATAGGATAGTAATCATCCATCATACCCACCAGTTCTTCTGGGGTATTAGCCTGCTTAATTGAATCAACCTTTTCGGCAATCCAATCTGGCGCATCCATTTTATACAGATCACCACCCTCACAACTCGTTAGAGCCAACATGCCAAGGGCAGCTGCGCAGAAAGCGGATGCTATTTTATTCAGATGTTTCATAATCTTTATATTCTTTTATTGGTTTTATATTACTATTTCAAATCTACAACAGGATGAACGGTCCATCCATTACCTGTGAAGTAACTGGTATTGTCAATGTCGTAGTTTGCAGAGTTACCATCAAGGTTCGGGTTAGCATTCAGATGCTTCTGAGGGATAGGCAGGAATTCATGACCTGGTACATAAGAGTCGTAAGAGCTCTTAGCTTCCCAACTGTCACCATCCTTATCCACATAACGAGACGTGAAGACATAATCATCAAGTGGGGTCTTGAGCAGGCTCTTCTTAGACGACAAGAAGAAGTAGCCATGTTCAACCAGCTGATCCATACGATCTTTGTTATAGAAGAATCCCCAACGGATCAGGTCAAAGCCACGACCAAACTCACAACCGAACTCTTTTGGACGCTCCACGTTGGCAATCTGCTCGAAGAGCTTATCCTTAGAATTGAAGTCTGAAAGCTTCAGGCTTGCCAACTCAGCACGATTACGCACCTGGTTGATCCAGTCGATAGCCTGCTGTGTAGGCCCATTTACTTCGTTCTCGCACTCAGCCGCACGGAGCAGAACATCAGCATAGCGCATCATGCGCAGGTTGATACCATCATGCAAACCAGTAACTACCTTGTCATAGAGACCTGTACGCAGGTTTGTCCACTTCGCAATGGGGAAACCACCGTTACCATTGTTGGTAACTACAGGGTTCTTGTCATCGATGGTTGACTTATAGCATACATTACCATATTCGAAGCCTTCCCAGTCAGTCTCGTAGGTACCAATGGTCCAATAGAGACGTGGATCGAGCTTACCACCAGTAGTTTTCTCTGCCTTGAAGAGCTCATAGAGCCAAGGAGCGGCAGAGAGGTCAGCCCAACCACCGAAGTCGCCAGGGCCGAAGTTACTCTCAATAGCAGAACCCTGTGTTGCATTGGCACTGGTGTTTACCGGTGTCCATTCGTCATCGGTTCCCTGAGTACCATAATCCAGCAACTGCACCTCGAACAGACTCTCAGCATTATTCTCATATTGTGAGCCCTCGCGGAAGTTGTCGCCATAGTTCTTCATTAACTCATACTTACCATACTTCTGAGCAATGATGTCCTTCAGCACGGTAAGTGCCTCGCTGTACTTGTGACGCTGCATGAGAGCACGGGCATAATAACCAGCTGCTGCACCTTTGGTAGCGCGGCCTTTGGCCCACTCACCACCCTCATCACGTGAGGGGAGCAGCTCCATAGCATCCTTGAAATCACTCTCCACCTGATCGAACACATCGTCATAGGTACTGCTTGATGCATACAAGCCATCAAGTGAATTGTATGAGTCATAGTCGGTAATCAGCGGTGGATTCTGATAATAGCCAGCCAAGTTATAATAAGCCAGACCACGGATGAAGAGTGCCTGTCCTAAGATGCGACGCTCTTTCTCGTTGAAAGCTGATGGATCCTGACCCAGACGATCCTGGATATAGTTACAAACGTTGATGGTATAGTACCACTCACGCCAAGTCCATTCTGTAATCTCATCAGTGAATGCGACATTCAGGTTATCGAATGGCAAATACCACTGCTGTGATGAGTTCCATACCTCATCACCACGACACAGGTCGATGGTATAGCCTACACGGGCATAAGAACCCTCCATACGGATATGGTTGTAAGCGGCAATCACAGCCTCCTCCAAGTCTTCAGCACTATTACCGAAGGTTCCCGTTGTCTGCTGGTTGGGGTTCGTCAATTCCAGCTTGTCACTGCACGATGTCAGCGTGCTAAGCCCCAGACACAGGGCAAGTGAAATTTTATATAGTTTCATATTCTTCGTTATTTCTTAATTTATTAATCATGCTTTCATCCCTTAGAATGAGAAGAGGAGACCGGCCATGAAGGTACGCGGTGTCGGGAATGAACAGAAGTTGTAACCCGGTGTGAATGTACCACCTGCGTAGTCAACATTGTAGCCATGATACTTGGTGAATGTGTAGAGGTTCTGTGCAGAAACATATACACGTGCGCCAGAAACAACACCCTTGAACACCTTGTCAGGAATGTTATAACCCAACTCGATATTGGCAATCTTCCAGTAAGCAGCATTCTGAATCTTACGCTCGCTGAACAGATCGTTCCAACCTAATGTAGCGTTGCTCACTACATATGTACGAGGAACATTTGAGATATAGGTAGAGCCATCCCACTGATTGGCATCAAGCATACCTACCTCCTTGTTACCCCAACCATAGCATGAGTTCAAGCTGTTATAGATATCATCTGCTACATGATAGTTGAATGCACCAAAGGTGGAAATAGCCAGGTCGAAGTTCTTGTACTCCAGACGGGCACTGAGACCGAAGTTAACCTTTGGCAGACCACTACCAAGAACTGTCTGATCATCACCGTTGATAACACCATCACCGTTAATATCCTTATAGAGGCAGTCACCTACATTAGCACCCTGCTGAACAGCATGCTTGTCGAGGGCATCTTGAGTGCGGGCAATATCCTCATATACCCAACCATAGAACTGTCCAACTTCCTCTCCAATCTTTGTGATGTAAGAACCAGTAATATAAGAATCAGTACCGAAGCCAAGTGAAGTCACCTTATTCTTCAGAGTGCTCAAGTTGGCACTAATCTGATGCTTGATGGGATGATCGTTGTTACGATAGGTCAAAGAGAACTCGAAACCACTGTTCTCCATCGAAGCAGCGTTCATTGTTACTGTTGTGTTAGATACACCTGCATTTGAAGGAACGGGCACACCATAGAGCAGATCCTGAGACTTGTTCTTGTACCACTCAGCAGTGAACTCAATGCGGTTGTTGAAGAGTGCGAGGTCGATACCTACGTTCATGGTCTTCTTCTTCTCCCATGCAATGTTCTCATTAACGAACGTTGAAACAGCAGAACCTGTAATAGGAGCGTTACCGAAGCTATAGGTCATGTTGTTACGCATCATCGTTGCCTGATACATGTACTCACCAATGTTCTCATTACCGAGCTCACCATAGCTGGCACGTACCTTAAACATATTAATAATATTGCGGTCGATGGGATAGAACTTTTCCTTATCGAAACGCCAACCGATAGATATTGATGGGAAAGTACCCCAACGAATATCCTTTGTCAGACGAGAGCTGCCATCACGACGGATCACAGCAGAAAGCAGATATTTACCATCGTAGTCGTAGATCAAACGACCGATAACAGAAGTCAGGGCGTGCTTATACTCGAAAGAGCTAGCGTCACGGCTACCTACTGCATTCTGAATCTGCAGGAAGTAAGGCTCTGAGAAGTTAACACCCCAGGCATTCAGCTCGTGGGTATTCTCCTCTTCGTATGTGATACCACCCAACAGATTGATGTGGTGCAAACCGATGGTTCCATCGTAATTAATTGTATTTTCAACGAGGAAGTCGCCATAAGAACGGGTGCTCTTAGTCAGCTTCTCATTACTCTTATCAAGATATACACGGTTGCTCTGAATCCAAGCTGACACCCAAGTCTTATCCTGAGCATGAGTTTTGCTGTAAGAAAGGTTCAACTTATAGTTCAGCTTATGGTTCTTGTTTTCAAAACCAATCATCTTCATCAGATCAACGTCAGCAGAACCAGTAGCCACCACGCGGTCAACGATGGTATTACGAGTCAGCAGATTGTTCACCAACAAGGGGTTAGAGGCAGATATGTCACCATGTACGGTATCATAATATACGCCATAACCATAAGCATCGTAATTATAGCTGCTGGCAGAACCCACCTTATCATCGAGTACCCATGTTGACTCATCGTATGCCTTAATAGTAGGCTGCATCAACAGCGTACCACGAAGCACATTGGTCACGTCACCATAAAGACCCTGTACATACTCAGAAGCGTTGGAAAGCCCCATACCATCCTGATTTGAGTGAGAATAAACAACGCTGGTGCGGAATTTGATGAACTTCGTCTCCATGGTGTTGTTCACACGGGCTGTGAAACGCTCATAGTTAGGTCCGGCACCTTCCAGAGTACCTTTCTGATTAAAATAGTCAAGACCTATATTATAAGTATTGTGAGCACCACCACCACTCAGATTGATGTTGTGGTTCTGGCGGGTACCAGTCTTGAAGACCTCTTTAAACCAGTCGGTATTGGTATTATCCTGAAATTTGTAAATGCCATTACCAAGATCGCTGTATCCACCAGGCAGCGGGGTTCCTGAATTTTTGGCAGCCTGACCAAGATAAGTACTATACTGATCAGCATTCATCACATCATATTCACTCTTGCTGATAAGGTCAACACCAAAGTAGCCCTTATAATCAACCTTTAATGGCTGATCCTTCTTACCACCCTTGGTGGTGATGATTACCACACCATTAGCAGCACGAGAACCGTAGATAGCACCGGCAGAAGCATCTTTCAGCACCTGAATGGTCTCAATGTCGTTTGGTGAGAAGTCACGGATAGTTGTACCCATGGGCACACCATCAATCACATAAAGAGGAGCAGTGCTACCGAAAGAACCGACACCACGAATTCTAACAGATGGATCGGCACCAGGCTGACCGTCAGAAGTAATCTGAACACCAGCCACCTTACCTTCAAGCATCGTGGAGATGTTAGCGTTAGATGTACGCTTCAGTTCATCAGCATCCACAACAGATACAGAACCTGTCAAGTCAGCCTTCTTCTGAGTACCATAACCCACAACAACCACTTGCTCGAGCATCAGCGCATCTGATTCCATCTCGATCTTTTCAATCACAGCACGTCCACGTACGGCAATTTCACGATCCTTGTAACCAACATAGCTCACTACGAGCGTTGCATTAGAAGGGACATCGATGGAGAAATTACCGTCGAAATCAGTAATAACACCCGTCTGAGCGCCCTTCAACTTAATTGTAGCACCAATGAGTGGTTCCCCATCTTGGTCCACAACCTGACCCGTGACCTTGATGGTCTGCTGGGTCACAGATGCCATAGCAGGAACTGGGTAGGTAGAAAAACCTCCCATCACACCTAACATGAGCATCGCAGAGAATAATACTTGTTTTCTCATTGTTAATTGTTTTAAGTTTAAATTTTGAACGAGTTAGTTTATTAACTTTGCTGCAAAAGTAGGTATATATTCCTATAGCAAGGTGGACAAAACGATTTATAAAGGGGATAATATGATTTTTGTCCTCCTAGACACATTTTATCCACCTCTTGAGATAAATCAAGACCTATTCTTGAGGTAAATCAAGAAAATGAACTTGGACTTGTTCCAAACATTTTGGTAAAACAACGCGTAAAATACTTCGGATCATTAAAGCCCACCGCATAGGCGATTTCTGTAATATTGCGGTTGCCTGTCTTAGCAGAGAGTAGTTCTTTTGCCATATTAAGTCTATAGTTACGGATGAATTGACCTGCAGGGAGTCCCACTTCAGCATTCAGATGCTTACTGACGACCGTACGACTCATGCCTAGGGCATCACAGAACTCCTGAACACCAAACTCAGAGTTCATATAGTTGGCTTCCATCACCGACATCACCCTTTCCATAAAGGGTTTTGTACTCTTCAATACTTCTTCCTTATCGGCTTCCACACTCTTTGACACGCTTTGCTTATAACGCTGTTGGTTGTCGAGGATATTCTGAATACGTGCCTGAAGTTTGCGTGGATCATCGGATTCTTGGAGCACCTTCCTGATGGGATTCAACAACTGTTCAGCCTCAACACGCTTCAAGTGATTCGCCCACCTATTATATATATAAATGATCAGTATCACAAAGAGGATACTTAACAGGACACGGAACCACCAACTTTTCCAGAAAGCAGGTACGACAACCACCTCCACTGATATGATCTCATCCTCACCAATGGTCTGTAACGACTGATACCTGACCTCAAAAGTATAGGTTCCAGGAGGGAGCGCACTATAACGAACTGAGTGCATACCAGGTTTCAATAAGGTCCAGTCATCATCAAAACCCTTCATCCGATAACTATAAAGTCCTTGGCGCTCATGACCGAAATCGAGGGCAGAGAATGATATTGAGAAAGAGCGGTTGCTCTCTTTCAATGTAATGGTCTTCGCAATGGAGATATCCTGATCCAGATAGTCACTACCTGCCAAGACGTCCTGATTATCAACCATCAGACTGGTAAAAACCAGATGTCCCTGATAATGGTGGTCAGTATTCTCACCAGTCACCTCAATCAATCCCCCCTCAGTACCAAGATAGATTACGCCCGCAGCATCACTAATGGCAGAGTTCCAATAGAAATGGGGATTAATCAGGCCATCGTATTGAGAATAGTTAGTGAAGGCATGGAGTTTGGGATCATAGACAGACAACCCGTTTTGAGTAGTCACCCATAAACGGCCATTACGGTCTTCAGCAATACCCTTGACGCCATTATAGACCAAACCATCCGCCTGTGTCAGTACCTCAAAGTGTTCTTCTCCTTTTTCATCAACGACCCTATGATATAGGCCGTAGCCATTGCTGCCCAGCCATAGTGTACCATCACTGGCCTCACAGAAAGAAGAGATCTTATCCACAATTTTTGATTGTGGATCATTCAACAGATGAATGATAGCACGATTCTGGAATTTCCCATCCTTATGAGACTTGAGGTCAACAATACGGACGCCCAAAATACAGCCCATCCACAGATGACCATCACGAGTGACAATCGAACCTATACAGCCTCTGACATTCTGGCAACCATCAAAAGGCTCCTCCATCTGGCGTGTCTTAAAACGATAAAAAAACATACCGTCATTGCTGCCAATCCACAATCCATCATTAATCGGGTCGTAGGCAAGCGCTCCTATGAATTTAGTCAGTCGGACATATTCCTCTGGCAAATCCAAAGGGGTGATCTTCTGAGGAGACTTCATATCGAGCAGACAGATACCACCGCCCCAAGTACCAATCCATAAACGTCCATGAGCATCAGCAGTCAATGCCGACACACTATTGTGAGATAAGCCTGAATTGGACTCGGTATAATGGGTAAAAGCACTTTCACCGCTTGCCTTGCGATTCAAGCCCCCCTCAACCGTTCCCACCCAAAGTGTCCCGTCAGGCTCAGCATACATGGCATTCACAGGGTTGGGTGAAAGCGAAGTAGGATTTGAGGAATGGACATAACTCTTCAACAGAAGTTGACGGGGAGAGAGTCGCACCACACCACCCGACTCTGTGCCTATATAGATAAGTCCTTTATTGATCAGCAGACAATGGATGAAATCGTTCTTCAAAGGAGGATCACTGGAACTATTCCATACAGAAAACCTATCTGCCTTGTCATCATAGATATTCACACCATAAAGAGAACCTACAAGAAGCGTGTTATCCGGCATCAGCGCCAGGCTGGAAAGGAACTCGTGTGAGGGCATACCTTCGCCCTCACCATAGCGATAAGCATCTAATTGATTCTGGAAGGGATCATATCGGAACAAACCGCGATTGGTGGTCAACCACACAACATTACCACGTTTAAGAATATCCGTTATATAATAACCAAACAGTGGGTGCAACTGTGGTGATATCTCCTCCTTGACAAGTTGCCCGTTTTTCTCCACTAAGCGATACAGACCATGATCAATACCAATCCATGGCTTACCATTGCCATCAACATCAACCAAACAGACATCAGGTGTATTACCAATATAACGATAAGAACAAGCATGATCGATCTGGCCACCCTCACTAAATGACAATAAGGTCACCTCACTGATAGTAACCAGCCATATTCTACCCAAAGCATCAGCATAAACCTTCACACCTGGCTGAGAAAGCAATTTGCCGATATCTCCATTTTTTGTTTTAGGTACCACAGGTAGCATGGTACGGAGATCGATCACATTGGTTCCTTCGTCAAATGAGACCCAGAGTCTTTTAAAACGGTCTTCAGTAATACTCTTACATGATAGACTTTTGAGCGCCAACACTGGCTGCATCATCCCATAGCCGTCATATCGCACCAAACCGCCACCGTATGTGCCAACCCAGAAAAAACCATTAGAATCCGTATACAGCGCACTGACATTGTTATGAGGAAGGCCGTTGGAAAGGTCTAAATAGGACTGGTTATAACGCTCCGTCAAGAGGTTCCCGCTACTGAAACAAGTCAGCGAGAACACTAGCAAAATTACAACTCCTACGAAACGTCTCAACATAAGAAAAACTCTTTTAATACTTGAAACTGCTGCCGCCTACGAATTCGCGCATGATACTCGTGGGCGGTATTTCCTTGTCGCTGATGGGGATGAAGTAGTGGATGAACTTCAACAGGCGATGGGCCTCCGCATACTCGGCACAGTTCTTCGGCACCGAGGAGAGGATGAGTTCGGCATGGGTGCGCAGCACGGCAAACTCGATGTTGAGTGCTGAATTGAACATCACATCGGCTGTTTCCTGATAAGGGAAAATCCACTGCTCTTCGGCTTCACACACATTCTTCCACTGACTGATAGTCTCACGGGCGGTATAGGCACCCTTGTTGTAGTCGCGGATGATGCGGCGCAGGAGGCGGTTGTCCTGCGTGGGGATCCAGTTGTGGTCGTCGAGGGAGATGCTGGTCAGGGCGGAGATATAGATCTTGTATTTCAGTTTGTCGTCGATGCCTGAAGTGAGTAAGGGGTTCAGGGCGTGGATACCCTCGATGATCAGCACACTGTCGTTCTTCAGTTGGAGCCGTTTGCCATTATACTCGCGCTTACCCGTCACGAAGTTGTACTCCGGCACCTCCACCGTCTCACCGTTCATCAGGCGCGACAGATGTTCACCTAAGAGTTTATAATCAACGGTCTCGATGTTATCGAAGTCATACTGTCCGTTAGGCAGTTTCGGCGTATCCAGACGGTTCACGAAGTAGTCGTCGGTAGAGAAAGAGAGAGGACGGAGTCCACAGGCGAGGAGTTGCACTGACAATCGTTTGCAGAAAGTGGACTTTCCTGAACTGGAGGGACCCGTGATCAGCACGAGTTTGATGGGATCCTTCTTCCGATGGAAGCGGGCATCGATCTCCTCGGCGATCTTCACGATCTTCTTCTCCTGCAGGGCCTCGGAAACCTGGATCAGTTCCGAAGCATAGCCTCGCAGGATGGCCTTGTTGACATCACCGGCATTCGAGAGGCGCATGATGATATCCCAGCACACCTTCTCGGCCAA
>JAEEGI010019785.1_pt1 | contig 13544 bp, 7 predicted proteins | sample 8958751 | NCBI WGS metagenome assembly JAEEGI01 (sample SAMN16246545, study PRJNA631951) | gut metagenome | biome: gut microbiome; feature: rumen; material: KS-attached | host: Bos | place: Iran: Karaj | collected 2018-10
ATAAAAAAAAAATTAGGTTGAAATAAGCTTATCAAAATCACAATAAAAATAAATGTCTTTATTATATAATTAAACTTTAATTAATTTTTTTGTATTTAAAAGTAACTATAAAAATATTGTTTGAATCTCTTACTTTTAAATTAACTCTATAATTAAACTCAATCATTATTAATTATAGGAATATTTTAAATATTAATTTAAACAAATTATTAAAAAATAACAAATATTAACACAAAATAATTAAAAAAATGAAGATATTAATTTATTTAACAGTTGTCATATTACAAATGGAATATATATTTACAGCTCTGGAGATAGATAACTTTTTAACTCCTCCATATCAAGATATTAATTTTAATGATGTGGATACTGGGAAAATTTATTTTTATTTTACTGAAACTATAACAACTGGTAATTTCAATTCTATTTATTTAACAAATTCAACTCATCAAATCTTTTTATACAATTCCAATACCGAATTATGTACATTTACCTCAAAATTAGTTAGATGTATTGTTCCTCATAAATTTCTACACGCTGATGGTAATAATCAAAATCATAAATTTTATTATATGCTTAAATATAAAGAGAGAAATGCTGTAAATGAATTTTCTGGAATGGTTACTGTTGCTGTTAGTAGTGGATATTATTTTCAGGTTTTTGCTTTATTTGTTTTAGTTTTATTATTTTAGAAAATGCTTACATTGCAATTTTTTTTGATTTATAAAATAAATATTAAATTCAGGTTTTTTTTTATTAATTGACTTAAAAAATTAATATAACTTTTAATTATCAAATTTTTAAATTAATGACAAGAAAATTAAGTTTTATTTTTCAAAATGCCCTTTATTCTTTTTATATCTTATAAAAAACATTTTTAATAAAGTTTTAAAAATGAAAATAGGAAAATTTTTTTTGTTTCACTCTTTTCAATAAATTTTTTCTCAATTTATCCATAAGTCGTTAAAATTAAATATATAAAAATGTATAATTTTTCAAAAAATAAAAAATTCATTGTATATAAAAGGAAATTTTCAATAATTATTTTTCCTCTTCTTTGTTTAATTTCTAATTTAAAAAAATCAAAAAGAAACATTTAAGATTTAAATATTATTAAAAGTAATAAAGGAAATTTTTGATTATTTTAAAAATAAATATCTTTCTTTTTTAATTATTATATTTTTCTGATTTATATTACTACATCGGTTTTAATATTATTTTATTATTTTTTCAAATCAATATTCTTTTATTTATTTTTTGAATATTGAAGTTTTTAAATAAATATTTCTGAATTATAATAAAATAAAATAATATCAATGATAATGGATCTTCTTGAAATTATAGAAAATTCTTCAACTGCTATAATAATTTTATTTTTAGGATATATATGGATTGCAATGTTTATTAATTTTTTTCTGTTTCAATTTACTTGAATTTTTTTTTGATAATAAAAAAAGAATGTTTTATTTGTTTTTTAATTGAAAAAAGTAAAATTGCAATAATTATGAGAAAAATATTTATTATATTAATGAATTAATTCCCATTATAATGTATAATTGAATTCAGATTTTAATAATGAATATTTTATTAAAATCTTTTTAAAAAAAATAAAAATAATTAACATGAAGTTCAAGTTCAAAATAATTTATTTTGGATTTTCAAATTTATTTTTTGATATATATATATTTTAATTAATAAATCTTTTATTAACCTTTTTCTTTATTTTTTAATCCATTTTTATTAGTTTAAATAATAGATTTGATAAGTAAAAATTTAAATAAAAATCAAAATTATTCATATTAATTTTTTTAAACAATAAAAAAAAATTACAAATCAAAATAAACAAAATTTAAGAATTTAAAAATAAAAATCATTTATTCAATACTCCAAATACAAAAGTGTTTATCATAAGAAAAAGAAACAATTATTGTATTATTCATTCTTTCAATTCCGCAAATTTCATTAGAATGAGCATTTTCAATTTCTTTAATAAATGTAAAATTTATCGAATCATAAATTCTAATATTATGACTTTGACCAACAGTTAGAAAAATATTTTTCTCATTAATTACACAAATACCATAACAATCAAAAGAATTATCAATAGTACAAATAATTGCTTTTTCTTTTACAGAAATAATTTTCATTAAATGATCTTTTTTTCCTCCAACAATAATTTTATCTTCATTTATTCTTTGTAAAGAATGATTTGCCCAACTTATAGCATCTAATAAAACAATAAAATTAAAATTAAGAAAATTCCAAAATCTTGTTCCATCTATACCAGAAGTAATTAAAAGATTTTTATCATTTAATAATAATAATGAATATAAAATATCTGAATGTGTTAAAATTGTTACTTTTTCATATTTATTCTCTTTATTATTTCTTTCCCAAATTTTTATTGTTTTATCTTTACCACATGATATTATTTTCCCAGAACAATCATATATTATTTTTGCAATCCAATTATTATTATTACCTGAATTAATTGTTTCTTTTAATATAAAATTATTTTTATTTTCTTCATTATTTTTATCATTACTATTATTATTTTCCTTATACCATATTTTTATTTCTTCTTCCCAACAAGATGTTGCAAAATTGTTTTCATCTTTAATACTTACATCACTTATACCTGTATTATGAGCATTTTCTATTATTTGAAGAACATTAAAATTTGGGTCCCAAATTTTTATTGATTTATCATTTTGATAACCTACTGAAATTATATTTCCAGAATTTGGAAAAATTGAAATTGAAGTTATTATATCTTCATGTGCTTTAATTTTAAATCTAAATTCTAATGGAGAATAAATGTTTTTTTCGTTTGATTCATTCATTTTTATAATTTCAAATTTAATATTTAATTATTATGAATAAGTATTTTTACCAAGTTTTCAAATGAAAGTATTTCTTTTTAAAAAATTGTTTCTTTAATTTTTATTTAAAAACTATAAAAGAACTAATAATAAAAAATAATTTGATTTTTAAGTGAAAATTATTGACTCTTTTTAAATTAATTGATTAATCAAATTGAAATTTAAAACTTAAAAAAATTAATTTTTAAAAGAAATTAATCAAATTTTAATTATAATAAAATTCATATAGAAATGAAAAATTAATTTAAGGAAATATAAAAATAAAAAATGTATCAAATAGATTAATATATAAATTAGATTTATTAGCAAGAAATCCAACACTTTTTTCTTTTGGAAATGAAAGAAAAAAAACATTATTCGGTTTTATTATGACAGTAATTTTATTTATTATTCTATTAATAATAACATTTTATTTTTTGTTTGAATGGTTGAATGGAAACAACTTCTCATTAAATTTTAATTTATATACTATTCATGAAAATACTTCAATTCCTTTTAATTTGACAGAAATTGCTTTTACAACTAACTTTAAAATTGGAAAAGAATTTAATTTATCTTTTTATTATAAGAATGAAATAAATGAAATATTCAATATAAATTTTTCAGTTTGTAATCCAAATCAAGAGGAAGATAAAAAAGTTTTATATTGTTTTCATGATTTAAATAATAATATTATTTATTTAAATAATGTTTTTGAAGGAATAATTATTTTTTATTCAGAAATTATAGTAAATGTAACAAGTGATTTAAATTTTGAAAAAGAAAAATTAAATGAATTTACTTTAAATCCTCCGAGAATAACTTTTTTTTTTGAAAATCTTTCTTATCAAAATTATAATAGAAAATATCCTATTCAACACATTGGAATTCAATTTAGTTCAACTTTTCCTTTATTATATACTACAATTTACAATTATTCTTTAATTTTTTCAAATTATAACACTGATGATGGATATATTTTTACCAACAAGAAAAGTTATAAGAATGTAATTTTAAATCAAAAGCCTTTTGTTACAAGTAATCTAAAAGAAAATAATTCAAATTTTTTAGGATATATGAGTTTAAGTTTATCTCCTTATAATGCAGAACAATATAAAAGAAAATTTATTAAATTACATGAAATTTTATCTCAATTTGGAGGAATTATTTCTTTATTAAATATAATTTTTGAAGTAATTGTCGAGTTTTTTACAAGAAATTTTTTCTATTATAATTTAGTTTTTAAAGTTTTAAATGTTGAAAATCATTTAAATAAAAATAATGATAATCAAAGTATTAATATTTTCAAAAAAAAAGATATAAATAATTCTAGTTATAATAACAATAGTTTTAATCAATTTAAAAATATTAATCAGAGTTGTTTTGTTTTAGAATCATTTAATGGAATTAAAAAAAAAAATTATCCTATAATTAATAATATAAACTCTAAAAAAATATATTTACATAATTTAAAAATCTTTGATTATTTTTGTTTTTACTTTGAAAATACTTTAAAAAAAAAAATAAATCTATGCATTAACTTTTGTAAAGAATATTTGAGTTGTGAAAAAATAATTTTCAATAATTGTTATAATGAAAAATTATATCAAATTAGAGAAAATAAAAAAAGTAAAAATTTATTTGAAGGAAAAGAAGAAATTCCAGATGAAAAATTAAATGTATTGAAATTAAATAATAAATAATCAATAGTTATTTCTAAGTTAATATATAATTAGAAATTTGTATGAATTAATTTAAAAAATTTATATTTTTAATCCTAGTTTTAATCTCTTTAATCATATAAAAAAATTTGATATAAACTAAACTTAATAAATAAAATACTTAAATTAAATAATAATTTTGAATTATAATATTTGCTCAAAAAATTATTTTTATTATTTTATTATTTTTTCATAAGTTTATTAAAAATAATAAGATATTTAAAATTATAATCTAAATTTATTAATTAATACTAAACTTTTATAAATAATTACATATTTTAATTTTTTATTTAAAAAAGCATTAAAGTGTTGATTGTTAAAATCATTTTTTTTTTTGAGTTTTTACTTTTTAGATTAACCTTTGAATTTATTTTTATTATCTTTTGTGAATTAATCCACCGAAAAAATATATTTTTCTATTTTGAGTATTTTTAATAAACACAAATAAATGAATGATTTTATTAAAGACATTAATCATGAGATATTTTATAATATATTGATAAGAAAAGATTTGTTATTAACTTGAAGGCATGGCGCAACGGTAGCGTATTTGACTCCAGATCAAGAGGTTGGGGGTTCAAATCCCTCTGTCTTCATTTTTTTATTAAAAACTAACTAACTAACTAACTAACATTTTTTTATTAAAAAAATTAATTTTCGAAAGCTATAATAAGAAGTATAAAATTATTATATTCAAAAGTAAAATTAAAAATTTTTAATAATTATATATGTATTAATGTGAATAATGGAGTATTTCAAGGAATTTAATTTTTCCTATGTTATTCAATTTATATATAAATGATTTAATTAAAGTTAAATCAAAATTCATATGAAATATCAGCTTATGCTGATGATTTATGTATATAATATGAAGGAATAAATCAATTATTAAATGTATTTAAAAAAATAGAGAGATGGAGAGAATTAAATGGAATAAAGGTAAATAAAAAGAAAAGAGGAAGAATGATATTAAAATGTAATGAAGATAGAATAGAAATAGAAGGATTTCCTGTTATAAAAGAATATACAATTTAGGAATATCGGTGAATGATAAAATGAAAATAAATAAACATGTAATATTGATAAGAAGATAAGAGAATAATAAAAGATATTTTTGGGTTAAATCAACAATGTTAATATTTTCATAAATCAAGATTAATATATGGTTTGGCAGCATTCATAGAACAAAAATCTTGGATTGAATAGAATAGATAAAGTAATGAGGACAAACATAAAGAAATTATTCTAATTACCAATAAGAACTGATAATCGTAGATTAAAAATTGCATTAGGATACCAGATTTAATTGCTTTCAACAAAAAATATATAATTAAAAGATTAAAAGAATTAGGAGAAAAAGAAGTGTATAATATAAATGAGAAATTTACAAATAGATAAAAAGATAGAATATATAATTGGTATGTTGTGATTTTTTATTACTTAAATTTATGTGCCATAGAGGAAATTTTAGAGAAGATATATATAAGAAATATGTATTATGTAAGAAAGAAGATAATAATATTAAATAAGTTATAAATGTGAGGCAATGAAAGAATTAAGAGTTAAATAAAGAATGAATTAAAAGGATTAGATAGGAAAACAATAAATTTAATTTTATTAAAAAGTATTGAATATTTTTATTATTCTAAGAATTATTCAGGAAAGAAAGAAGAAAAGAAAAAGGATAATAAAGGAATAGAGAAATTAAAAAATTTTATTTGAGAATTATATATTAAATTAAGAGAATATAATAAGAAAGATGATTAAGATGATAAATATGAGTAAGATGCTTGGGTTTCTTCTTATTTTTTTTTTTATTTAATTAATATAAAATATGAACTGACTTGCCGGACTTAAACTAACTAAATAACTAATATTTTTTTATTAAAATTTTACTTAAATTTATGTATCATAAAGGATATTTTAGAAAGATGATATATTAAATTAAAATTAAAATTAAATTTTTTTTATTATAAAGTCATTTTATTTTTAATATACTCTTTTCTATTTATACTTTATATTGTTTTTATAAAAATAGGAAGAAATAACTTATTCTTAAAAAAATTTAAAAAAATATAAAAAAAAAGTTATTATTATTGATTTTATTTATTTTATTTCTTTTCTATTTTTTTATTCATCAATATTTTCTTCTTAATGATAATTTTGACCATTTTTTACTATAACTTGATAAGTTTTTAATATTTCATCTTTTTCTTTATTGCTTCTCTTATAATCTTTAATAATTTTTTCATATTCTTTATTTTGTTTTTTTATTTGATTATATTCATTCATTTGTTGTTTTAATTTATCATTTTCTTCTTCTAATTTTTGTTGAGAATAAGTTAAATATTCATTAGTAATTTGTAACAAGGAAATTAATTGTGCAATATATTCTCCAGGAAGATGTTGATAATCTTCATTTTTTAAATTTGAATGTAAAATATTTTCTACATAAGGTTCTAATGTAGTTAAATCATTAGTTTTTCTAATATATTCAGGATTTAATCTCATTAATTCTTTCCATCTAAATTCTTGATTTTGAGGTTTAAATATTTTATTTCTTGAAGATTTATAATCATATGAATTAATTAAATCATTAAAATTTGATGAGCCCATATTGTTTGAATCATATCCATTATCATATTCAGACATTTTTATTTTTTATTTTTTATTTTTTATTTTTCTTCATTTACTTTTTTCAAAATATTAATAATTAATTCCATAACATTTAAATAAAATCTTTTAATGATTAATTATCAATCTATTATTAAAAGAATATATTATATTCTTTATCATATCATTATAATAAAAGAAATTAAGATTTATTATTTGCTAAAAATTAAAAATATTTTCTAATATAAATAATTGAAAAATTAAATTAATATGTTTTAAAAAATTAATTATATTTAATGGAAATAATAATATCATTCCATTTTGGAAATAAAAAAATCTGTTTTTATATTTTTTCATTTAAATATTATATGTAAATAGTTAATTTAAGTTAAAGTGAACTTACATTTTCATTGTTTTCCATTTTAATTTCTATTAAATTATTAATTCAACAATTTTAAAGTATTAGAATATATTTTTAATAAAAATATTACCTTAATAATTTATGATACTTTGAAAATCACAAGAATTTGATTAAATTTCAAAAATAAGGAAAAAACTATATAAATCAGCATTTTTTTCTTAAAATTATTTTTTTTAAAAAGTTTAAAAAAAAAATTATTTTCAAAAAATGAAGGTTTGTTTATTTAACTTTTAAATTTTTAAATAACTCTCTTCTTTCAAAATTCATTTGAATCTTATTTAAACTTTACTTTTTAATTTATGAAATATTCATTAATATTTAGATTCAGGCAATTAATGATTATACTTTTTTTAATTTAAAAATTAACAAAAATTTATTAAATTATTTTCGGTTTCTTTTCTATATCATATTCAATTAATTTAATTTATTAATTAATTCGTTACATTTTTCAATATGAAAAAAAATAAAGAAGAATAAAAAAAAAATATTCTTCTCCTCAATTAATTAATTAGTAAACCAAAATTTAAAACCCAAAAAATTAAACAAAATAAAAAGATTAAACCAAAAACAAATAAAAAAAAAATAAAAAAAATTTAAAAAAATCAACATCCTAATTTTCCAGTAAAAAAGTAATTTAAGAAAAAATAGAATTCACCTTTTTAATATTTATTATAATATATAAACTCAGAAAATATTTGTTAAATTTAAGCACCAAGAAGTCCTCCAGCAACATTTGCTCCAGCATCTCCATCAGCAGGTGGGTTTTCATTATTAGCATCAGGACTACCTCCATCTGCATTATCACCAGCATCTGGTGATTTTTCTTCTGGTTTATCAGTATCAGCAGGTGCAGCTCCACCATCACCTCCTTGTCCAGCATCTGGATATTTGGCTCTGAGATAAGCCCATAAACCAATGGCAATGACTTGGAATACAATACCAATTGCATTTGGAATCATAGTTGGAGCATTATTATATGCAATACCATATATAAGCCACATGACTGAGTTAATTAACATAAGAATTGAAATAAGAATTGGAATTAAATTATAATTATGAGTTGAAAGTACTCTTCCTAATTTTTCTAAGGTACCAGCATACATAAGAATATTGAAAATCATAGTGAAATAACCAACAGCTGCAAGATTTTTAATAATTTTATAGAAAATCCAGAAGAATTCAAGATCAAGGTCAAGAGCAAGAATAATTAAACCAACACACCACAAAACTTTTAATTCAGCGAAATAGCAAAGGAAAATAAGAAGATAAATTAAGGTAATAAGTCCTCCAATTAAATTACAAATGAAAGATTGGAATAATCCTTGTCTTAAACCATAAGCAACCCAACACACCGTATTAAACTCATTAAACACCAGCATAAGACCTGGGACATCACTTACTGGAATTTTTCCTTGAATTAAAGAAATATATTGTTGAATTGGTGCTATGAAAAAACAGATAGAAATAACTGTTCCTATCCATCCACATATATCTCCAAATACTTTGAATCCACCCATTTTAGTTTTAAATTCATTTTTCCATTTTTTTCTTTTTATACAATTTAATTTACATATGATGTAATTTAATGTTTTATTATTGCTGATACTGTATTTATATTAGAGATATCCTGATAATTTTATCTGGGTATTTAACAATTATTCACGTTTTATATTGATTAATTATTCATCAAGAATTTTCACTGTTTTGAAGTTATTTGGATTTTTTTTTTATATTCATATGAATTTTATATTTTCCTTATTATATTAATTATTTTAAAAAAAAATTTTTTTGTTTGTTTTATTGTATTTCTATTAATTATTTTTTCTAAGGTTTATTTTTACTTCATAATATTTTTATAGAGAATTTAAATGTATAATATTTCCTTTTTAAGTTTTAGGGGATAAGAACAGTACATTTATTTTGAATATTTTATTATTTGGTTTATTTATAAGTTACATTTCAAAATTTTGAGAAATATTATCATAAAATTATTTTTTTATTCGTTAAGATATGAATTGTAAATTTATTTAAAAAATAAATATTTAAATTTAAATATTCAAATTTAACTTTTTATCTTAATTCATAAAGAATTACTTCTCTTTCTTTTTATTATTTTTAAGATATTAGAAATTTCTTTTTTGCCAAAAACTTAAATATTATTCAAATGTTTATTCTGATTTTCTGTTCCTTATATTTTTATATTACCTATATATTTTGATTATAAAGTATCTCGAAAAAATTCAATTATAAATTTTTTTCAAAAAAGGATGTAATTTTGTTTTAATTACGAGTTTTCTTTGGATTCGGAATGTTTTGACAAATAATATTTTTATTATGTTCTTTTAAATTAAAAAAATCTAAGTTCTTTGGTGTTCTATAAGTGCATTCTTCTTTTTTATTATAAATAATTTCTTTTTTTTTGTTCTGTTCCTAATGTTCACTGTTTGAATTTAAAGAAGTATGTTAAAGTCTCTTCTTTGGTTCTTTTTTTTAAAATCATAAATTATTATTATTTCATTTCATAAATTTTTGTGATTTTAATTAAATCTATTTTTTCTAAGTTATTAAAAAAAAATTTATTTTTATTTTCCCATGAATTTCAAAAATTTAAAGAAAAAATTCCTTTTATTTTTTTTTCGTGAAAATCATTTTTATTTTTCGAATCATTCAAAAAAAAAAATTAAAAAAAATATAAAGAAAAAAATATTAATATTAATCAATAAAAAAAAGAAATAAACTAAACTCCTAATTAATAGATAATTACAATTTAATAAATGTTAAAAATATGAATAAAACAGGTAATTAAAAATTATACTCCTAAAGTATGTAAGAAGTAAATTATAATTTTAATTTTAATACTTTAATAACTTCATAAAGATGAAAATAATAAATATTTAATTTATTTAAAATTTTTTCATTCTTTTACAAGTAATTCTAAAGTTGAAATTATTTTATTCTAATAATGAAATGTAAAAATTAAAATTAAAAAAAATAAAAATCACAAAATTATTCTTTCATGTTTTATTTTCATTATGAAAAAGTTGGGCACAATTATGCGAAAAAAAGAGTAAATAATTTTTCTATAATTTGGAATATTATCTAAGTTATTTTTTATCATATATAAATAATTAATTTAAAAAAGTATATCATAAAATAAAAAATTTATCAATTCTATATTTAAACAATATATACATTTATTTTATTTAAAAATAATACAAATTAAATCCTAAGATTTAGAGTATCTTATAAGAAAACAAAGAGATATTCTAGATTTATTAATTTTTTCTAAATAAAATTCAAAAAATCAATTCTTTTAAAATATAAATAAAGAAAGTTAATTTAACCCTATGAAAAATTAAATATAATTTATAAATTTGAATTAATTAAGACACAAATATTTTTATAATTCTAAGCTATGATAATATCTCTCTTATTGATAATCAAATAATAACAATGAATTTATTGATAATATTAATAGTTTAATAAAAAAATTAAATTAATAATATACCTTTATTATTTCATTACAATGAGATGATTGAAATTTCTCTTAAAGCAAATATTAAATACATATATATTTATTTTATTAAGAAAAAAAAAGAACGAAAAAAAAATAAATTTATTTATTGAAAATCACTTAATGGTTTAATAAACTCATTATTTTGATATAATTCTTTTCTCCATTTTCCAACATCATTATGAAAATACATACAATAACCATTTCTTATATTATGATACCAATATCCATCATAAATATCTCCATTATCATAAAACATTTTTCCTTTACCTTCAATATAATCATTTTTAAACTCTCCTTCATATTTATTATAATCATCCCAATAATAAACACCATTTCCATCTCTTATATCATTTTTCCAATCACCAATATATTTAGCACCACTTGGATAATACATTATTCCTTTTCCTTCTTTTATTCCATTTTTCCAATTCCCTTCATATATATTTTTATCTATATAATATTTTTTTCCAAATCCTGAAATAATTCCATTTTTAAATTCACCTTCATATTTATTTCCACTTCTCCATATTAATATTCCTTTTCCTTCAAATTTACCATTTACAAAATCACCTTCATATTGATTTCCATTATTATAAAAATATTTTCCTTTTCCTTCCATTAATCCATTTTTCCATAAACCATCATATTTATCACCATTTGGAAATGTGTAGGGCTTATAACCTTCGAATATCATAGGTTGCATTTTTGGTTTTTTTAAATTAATATTTTTCCATAAAAAAAAGAAGATTATAATTCTTCAATTTTTAACTTGAATTAAATAATGAATTATTCTTTTAATGTTTTAAGATTATTTGATGATTTAATAAAAAAATATATAACTAAAAGAAAAAATAAAATAAAGAGAAATGATGTTTTAAGAAATATAAAATAATAATATATTCATTTATTAATTCAAAAAAAAATAATATATACTTGAGGAATGGAAAATGAAATGAATATAGAGGAGAAAGAAGAAAATAATCAAATCATAGAAATTATTATAACTAAAAAAAACTTTATTAAAGATATATTCTTATATTCAAATAGTTTGAAAAAATATATTCCTAAATTAAAGGAAAATTCAGAAATATTTATACAAAATTTTTTTCTATTTATTAAAGAATCAATAGATTATTCATTATATTTCAATTTGAAATTATTAAAAAATATTTTTATGGAATCTAATGAAATAATAGAATTGATTCAAGAAAATAAAAATTATTATAGTTTAGATGATAAAGAATTTGGAATAATTGGAATTTTAATTGAATTATATATTAAAAATAATAGTTTTGAAATTCATGAAATTTTAAAAGAATTTTTTATTTTATTTAAAAAAAATGAGATTTTATATCAAAAAGAAGTTTATTTTATTTTTCAAAAATTAGGAAAAGAATATTATTGGGAAGAAGCCATTACGCATAATTATGATAATTTTATTCAATATATAGTTTTATTTATTTTTTTATTTACGGGAAAAGATTATTCTATTTTTAATAAAAGAAAAAGTGGTGTAACAGAAAAAAAATTAAATTCAAATAATATTTATTTTTTTGGAGGAATGAATATTTTTCTACCTTTATTTGAAAAGCTTTTATTACATTCAAATCTACAAAAAATTTTTGAAAAGCTTTTAATTTTAATAAAAGAATTATTGATTAATGATATTGATAATTTAATAATTGCTTATAATGATAAATTTTTTGAATTATTAAGTGTTTTTATTCAAGATTTAGATAAAGCATATTTTCAAAATGATGATTTTTTTAATTTTTTATTTGATATTAATGAATCATTTATAAAAATAAATAAAAAAAAAGAAAATAAATATATTGAAGGTTTTTATGATTCAATCTTTTTTAAATATGAAATAATCATGAAAATGAATTATAAAATGATTAATAATTATTTTGCGTATTTAAATAAATATGAAAATTTATATAAATATATGAAATTTAATATATGTTGCAAATTTTTAAATGAAATTAATATAGATGTTTTTAGGAATACATTTTCTATATTTATAACATTGATAATTAAGAAATTAATCAAAGAAAAAAATGAAAATTTGAATGATTTAATATATTATTTATTAAAAGATAATAATAATGAAAAAATTCGATTGGAGGTTTTAAAAACTTTAAAAAATGAATTAAAAAAAATAAAGGAAGCAGATTCAAATATTGATTATCAATTTATGATAAATTTATCATTTTTAATATCTAAAAATATTGAAATTAAATTCCTTATAATTGACATTTTTCAATTATTATATTTTAAATATTATAATAAATTAAGAGAAATATTTATAAAGAAAGAAAATCCTTTTAAAAGTCTTTTTTATAAAATAATTACAAATTTTTTTGAATTTAATGTAATAATTGATAATAAAACAAAAGAACAAACAACAA
>JAEEGI010019786.1_pt1 | contig 13544 bp, 13 predicted proteins | sample 8958751 | NCBI WGS metagenome assembly JAEEGI01 (sample SAMN16246545, study PRJNA631951) | gut metagenome | biome: gut microbiome; feature: rumen; material: KS-attached | host: Bos | place: Iran: Karaj | collected 2018-10
TGGCTCCGTGGGCAGTCGAAGCCATGACTTCAGAGTTGCAAACGTTAATCAGAGAACCGAGAAAGCCCGAAAATATGGCATTCTTACCCCGAAAGGACATTCCTTTCGGGGTGTTTTTTTGCCAAAAATCGCTGACATAGTTTGATATAAAAAAGCATAAAATGATGAGAAAAAAGTGCGTTTATTTGGGGGAAACGAAAACGTTGACAAAGACAGATTTATATCTATCATGTCAAACTATGTCAAAACGAGACAGCGCACCAAACGGATAGATTTTTGAGATTTCCCCGGATGAATATGTTATAATTGCGGGCGTGATGATTTTGAAATGGAGAATAAAATGGATAACCACGAGATTTTAGATATATTAAGAAAGGCACTATAGGTCATTATGAGAATCGGCTTAGCATCTTACAGAGTTGAAAATAAGAATACGGAATTCAATATCAGTCAGATTGAGCGTGCGATGAAAGAAGCCGAGGGCAAAGCTGATCTTCTTTGCTTTGGCGAGGCTGTTTTGCAAGGCTTCGATTCGCTCAGCTGGAATTATAAAGAAGATAAAGAAATTGCGGTTAGCCTGAATTCTGAGACTATGGGCAGACTTAAAAAGTTGACCGTACAATATGGAATGGGAATAGCCTTAGGATATATCGAGAAGGCCGGTGAATTCTTGTATTCGTCGTATGCTGTTATAGACGCTGGAGAAATAGTCCATAACTACAGGCGTATCAGCCGTGGATGGAAAGAGTATGACAGGACAGACGACCATTACTGCGAGGGCTGTGATATAGAGGAGTTTTCTTTTCGCGGTAAAAAGATAATGACCGGTCTCTGCGGAGATTTATGGGATTATCCGGAGAAATTTAAGACAAAGAATCTGCTTCTTTGGCCGGTATATGTTAATTTCGAACTTGGTGAATGGGAACAAGAGATTCTTGAATATGCAGAACAGGCTTCCTGTATTGCTGATGATACCTTGATGATCAACCCGATAGATAACGATCCTGTGAATCATGGCGGAGCCTTTTATTTTCACAAGGGGAAACTGGTAGAAAGAAGCCCTTTTGATCAGGAGAGGGTTTTGATTATAGATATTGAAAAATAATACGGGAGTAGATATGAGTGTTACAAATGTTACGGATGCTCTTGAGTATCAGGATTTTATAAATAGTTTTATAGAGGATAAGAATTATTCCGATCCGCATCTGATCGCAAGAATAGAAGCCGGTGAAAGCCTTGATGATATGATAGCAAAGAAAGATCACCACTGCTTTGTGACGGATGATAGAGGGGAAATAACAGGCCTGTATATTCTTCTGATCATTCCGGAAGAAAAATACCTGGAGATGCTTATAGGGATAACAAGAAAAGGAAGCTCTGCAGAGGAATTACTTTCTTTTTTGGAAAAGAACTACCCTGAATATGAAGCCGATTTCGTTTTCAATCCTCGTAATCATCTGATCAAAAATAGCCTTGAGAAACGTGGCGCGAATTTTGACAAAGAACAGATCAAAATGGTTTATACGCATATATTACCTGAATGTGAAACGGCGGGTATAGAACCACTTTCTGATGACTATACTGACCAGTATCTGGAAATGCACAGTAAAGATGTGTATTGGACCGGTGACAAAGTAATTAAGGCGCCGGACCGATTTAAGATTTTCATTGCCTTAGAAAATGGTATTGTAACCGGATACATTGATGTTACGCATTGTTTTGCGGAGAACGAGCCGTACGATATTTTGGTTAAAAAGGAATATCGTGGAAAAGGATACGGAAGACAGCTGCTGGCTATGGCATTACGGGAGAACGAACCTAAAGATATGATGTTGTTGGTAGATTTTGATAATGTACCAGCTATCAACTTATATGAATCTATGGGGTTCGTGAAAAAAGAAAACGGGAATTTGCTGACAGCATATTGGCGTATCCCAGAAGCATAAACAAATATAGGGTATTTTGATCGATTAAGTCGGATAAAACAATATAAAGTGTGAAGGTATTTAGGATGCAGAATCATATTATGAACTTGACTCCTTCTCCGCTACACATGATTAGGGCGGGAAAGAAGACAATAGAACTTCGCTTATATGATGAGAAGCGGAAAGCAATATCGGTGGGAGATACAATAACTTTTTTGAACACGGAAGATGCTACAGATACTTTGACAGTAAAAGTAAAAGAACTGTACATTTTTGATTCATTTGAGGATTTGTATCAGAATCTACCGTTGCTTGAATGTGGCTATACGGACGAAGACATAGCAACAGCATCACCGACTGATATGGAAATGTATTATTCAAAAGAAAAGCAGGCCCAATATGGTGTCGTGGGGATAAAGATAGATTTGCTTTAGGGATGAATAGGAGAATAATTATGGAACTATGGGATGCCTATGATGAAAAACTAAATAAGATTGAGGGAATGACCTTAGTCCGGGGAGAAGACGTCCCGGACGGAGTTTTTCATCTTGTATGCGAAATTATAGTAAGACATGCCGATGGGACTTATTTGCTTATGCAAAGAGACCATAGGAAGCATTTGGGCGGAATGTGGGAAGCTACAGCAGGAGGATCTGCACTACAAGGAGAAGATCCGATGATATGTGCGTTAAGGGAGCTTTCTGAAGAGACAGGGATCAAGGCTGATAAACTCACAGAGGTCGGGCGTGTTCTGCATCATCTGCATAGGTCGATATATGTGGATTATCTGTGTGAGACAGATGTTGACAAGGACAGCATTGTGCTGCAGGTTGGCGAGACATCGGGGTATAAATGGGTTACGGCAGAGGAATTACGCTCAATGACACGTAAAGAGCTGGCTACACAGAGGATATTGAATTTCATAGAAGAATTGAAATGAAGGGCATGGAAATGGACAGATATGAAATAACCAAAGACGATCATCAGTTAATTCAAAAAGGGCTGGAAGTTCTGGAAAAGAATTTTGATGACGGTATATATAATCACACCGTTGGATGTGCAATTCGCTGCACAAACGGGAATGTATATACCGGAGTCAACTGTGACGGTATACACGGGTCTTGTGCCGAGTATGTGACAATTGGTATGGCTATTTCTGCAGGTGAGAGGGAATTTGATACAATTGTTGCCGTACATGATAAGCACTTGAATTGTGTCATACCGCCTTGTGGAAATTGCCGCCAGATGCTTTACGAGTATTGCCCGGATATTATGGTAATCGTAAATGATGAGACCGGAAAACTGATAAAAGTTAAAGCACGTGACCTGCTGCCTTTTGCATGGCAGTCAGTTGTCGTAGAATAGGCATAGCGCTTGCTGGGAGATTGAAAAATGCTTGTATTAAAGAAATATAACACAGATATCGAAAAAGAATGGGCCTTTGTGCGTGATATGCCGGAGGATGAAAACGGACTGACAAATTCCCTGCACGGTGTTTCCAAAGAGGATTTTGAGAAAAAGGCTGTTCCCGAGATGATAAACCAGGAAAAAGGCGTGGACATGCCGGATTGGATGGTGCCGCAAACGATCCTATATTTATGGGAAAATGACAAGATCGTCGGTCAGTTCAGGATCCGCCATTATCTGACGGAAGCACTAAGGAACGGAGCCGGACACATAGGGTATTTTATCAAGAAGGAATACCGCGGCAAGGGTTATGCAACGGAAGGACTTCGGCTCACGCTTGATGTAGCAAGAGATATAGTCCCGGAGACTGAGTTTTATCTGCGTGTGAACAAAGATAATCCCGCGTCACTTCGTGTTATGCAGAAAAACGGAGGAAAGATCGTGGGCGAAGATGAGGGGCACTTTTTCGTCAGGATAGCAAATCTCGGGAAAATCGCAGGATCCATTTGGAAGAAGTAGATCCCGGCAATTGGCGTGAAGAAGATGAAGATGAAATAGTAATGGTAAAAGAACTTATGTAATAGCTTGCGATTAGCAGATTCTCTTTTGCAACGATCGGTGTGGGTATTCGGAGAGCAACAGCCCCATGATCATGACAAAACTTAATCGGAAAGGGTATTATACCAAAAGGTTATGAAGATCAAGTGCGAATATTGCGGTTCCATGATCGAGGATTCACTGGAAAAGTGTCCCAATTGCGGAGCAACAAATTTAAATGTAAAAAGAACGGTAGAGCATACACCCAAGACCATCGAAGAACTTAAGGAATGGTACGAAGCTCGCAAACTTCCGCCTTATGAGATTACCAGGTTCTTTATCGGCACAGACTGCCGGGAACCCAAAGCGTTCGGTATATTCCGGGACGGAAGTGAGCTTGTGGTCTATAAGAATAAAACTGACGGTTCACGCGCGGTCCGTTACAGGGGTACCGATGAGGCCTACGCGGTCAATGAGATCTATCTCAAACTTAAGTCCGAGATCCTTAACCAGAAAGCAAATAATGTCAAAAACTCCGGCAGAGGTACAGGGACTCCCCGTGCAAAATCTCCGAGTGAACTGGTGGATCGTACTGAAAGCAAGTTTAAGACGGTCATGGGCATTTTCGCGGGTTTCCTGTGTGTGGGGATGGTCGGACTTCTCAAATACAGGATCATATTCGCGATCCTTCTTTTTGCTGCGCTTGTTTTAGCAGTCTGCCTTATTACCCGCCTTCTTGTTAAGCTGCATATAAAAAAGAACGGCGGCGATGCTGCCGGCTTCGTAAGCGCTCATCCGAATCTTTCCAAGTGGCTGTATTTTCACTGGACAGATTGCATAGGCCTTAACAGGACCACATTCATACTGGTTTTCCTGACCATGTTCATTGCGGGTCAGTATTTTGCGGTATACAACAAGCCGCACTATTACAGGCCTGAAAGCGGAGATGCCGTCTATGTAAACTACCGGGATGACTGGTACATATACAATGACGAATATGATGATTACTACTCGGTAGACTATGAGGCGCTTCCTGTCGAGATCCGGAACTATCCTGCGGATTACGAGTTTGACTGGAACGGCGCTGAGTGGAACGGATCAATGACCGAATTCAAGGATTCCGCGACTTATGAAGACAATTACCGAAACAGTGACAGCTCGGACTGGGGAGATTCGGACTGGGGAGATTCGGACAATGATTATGACTGGGACAGCGGGAGCGACAGCTGGGACAGTGGCGGAGGCGACTGGGACAGCGACTGGTGATATGATCACCTGCTGCATAGACTTTTGCATCATAACAAGGTGATTACCTGAATCGGATTATGAAGATCAATAGAAATGCATTGAAATATATTGCGATTATCGCAATGGTTATCGATCATATAGCCTGGTCGTTTGTTCCAACCTACTCGGTATTGGGACAGATTCTCCATTTCATCGGGCGGCTTACCGGTCCGATCATGGCATATATGCTTTACGAAGGATATGTTCATACCCGCAACATAAAGAAATATGCTCTGAGGCTCGGAATCTTTGCACTGGTGTCGTGGGTTGCGTACAGTCTTTACGAAACACACAGATGGCCGACCATGCAGTTTGGCGTTATCTATACTTTGTTTCTCGCGCTGCTGACCATCTGGATGTGGGATAAGGCAAACATCCAAAAAGGCTTTAAGATTGCATTGGTCGTGCTGGCATGCGGTCTGTCGTTTTTAGGCGATTGGCCTATATTTGATGTTTTGTGGCCGTTATTGCTGTTTATCAATAGAGACGATCCCCGTAAGAAATGGAGAAGCTTTATAATAATTACTGCCGTCGAGGTGCTGGGCGCACAGTTTATGTCAATAACATCCGATCGGCCTTTCAGGCAGGTTTTTCAGTTCGGCGCATTCCTTGTGCCGCCGATCCTCATGTATATGTATAACGGTGAGCCGGGAAGCCGCAAGGCATTTCACAAATGGTTTTTCTATATTTTTTATCCGCTGCATCTGATCGTTCTGATGCTGTTGGAGGTATATGTATTCTAAGGACTGTTGGGAGATTTGAGATGGAATTTACAGAGATCAGCACTAATGACTATCCGTTGTTTCATGACCTGCTGAATGATTATTACCGTGAGGGAGAGGACGAAGGGACCGAGCAGGAAGTGATCGATTCCTTCATAAAGCTGTTGTTTGACAAAGTGACCGGCCGGGAGATAGACGGCTGCATCGTTAAAGAAAACGAAGAAGCGTTGGGATTTGCCCTTTGGGCGGTAGACAGGGAAGATTTCGAATTTAGTGAAATGCCCGGCTATGGAACTGTTTGGGAGATAGGAATAGTTAAACAGTACCGTAATCGCAGGTATGGCGTAAAGCTGATGTCTTATATTGAGGATAAACTGCTTGAAAAAGGGATTACGGATTGTTATGTATCTGCATACGGTCCGGCTCAGGCGTTCTGGAGCCGATGCGGTTTTGAAGACAGTGGCAGAACTGCCGGTAACGGACTGCCTATCATGACAAAGTCGATAAAGAAACCAGAAAACCCTCGCGCAGTTCTCAAATCTTTATAAAACACTAAAGGCAGGTTCATTGAACCTGCCTCTTTAATGCATATAAACTTAAATTACATGGATGTATAACCGCCGTCAACAGGAAGTGCAATGCCTGTTACGTAGCTGGATTCGGAGGATGCAAGGAATACTGCGGCTGCGTCAAGTTCACCTTCCATGCCGTATCTTTCCATGGGAATTACGGTTTTTGCGTATTCCTGGAAGTAGTCCGAGTCAAGGGTTTCTTTGGTCAAAGGAGTGTAGAAGTAACCGGGGCAGATGGAGTTAACTGTAATATTGTATTTGCCCCATTCGCCGGCGAGGGCCTTGGTAAGGTTTACGACACCGCCCTTTGCTGCATGGTAGGGAGAAGAGGGAGCAATCTTGTTACCTACAAGTCCGTACATGGATGCGATGTTAATTACACGGCCGTACTTGGCGGGAATCATGGCTTTTTTGGCAACGGCTCTGGCAACCTTGAAGGTGCCGAAGAGGTCGATTTCCAATTCGTTTTTGAACTGTTCGTCTGTAATGTCCTCTGCGGGAGCAACTGCGCCTGTGCCTGCGTTGTTGATAAGGATGTCTATTCTGCCGAAATGACTGAGGGCTTCGTCCACTGCCTTTTCAACGTTTTCTGTATCTGTAATATCGCATTTGATGGCAAGGGCATCTACGCCGTAGGTGTCACGAATATCTCTGGCTACTTCATCAATAAGTTCCTGTCTTCTGGCAAGAGCGATGATGGATGCGCCCTGACGCGCAAGTGCTTTGGCCATCTGAACGCCGAGGCCGGTAGAGCAGCCTGTTACAAGTGCAACTTTTCCTGATAAATCAAACATTCTATTCATTTCTAAAGTTTCCTTTCTCTTTTTATTTAATATAACACGATTTCTTGCTGTGTGCACACACTATAACACAAAATTGAATTGTATGCAATCGATTTATAAAAATATAATAATTTGAAAAACCGCCATATACCATGTACAATAATGAGTGCAGTCACCGACAGGAGCTGCTTCGTTGCGTCTTTTTACCCATTATCAAGAGCAGGTTTATTGCAAAAAAACATGGTAAATCACGACATAAAGGAGATAAAGATATGAAACAAACCGTACTTCGTAAATATGCAAAACTCATCGCCCGAATGGGCATCAACATACAGAAGGGGCAGGATGTAATCATCTATTGCCAGCTAGACCAGCCGAGATTCGTGGAGATGCTGGTGGACGAGTGCTACAAAGCCGGAGCCGGATACGTAAAGGTGGAGTTTAGGCATCAGCCTATTTATAAGCTGGACGTCAGACATCAGACAGTCACCAGAATGGCCAGGGTCGAGGAATGGGAAAAGGCTCGTCTGCAGCACTATGCAGACATTCTGCCTTGTGAAATTTCCCTGATTTCAGCCGACCCGGACGGACTGAAAGGCGTCAATCAGGAGAAGATTGCCAAGGCTGACCAAAAGAGCTGGCCTATCCTCAAGCCCTACTATGACAAGATGGAAAACAAGCAGCAGTGGTGCGTCGCAGCCGTTCCCGGAGCAGCCTGGGCAAAGAAAGTGTTCCCGAACCTTAAAAAGAACCAAGCCATCGAAAAACTCTGGGAAGCAATTCTTTTTACTTCCCGTGCGGATGGCGATGACCCTATAGCCACATGGAAGGCTCATAATGCGAACCTGAAAAAGCGTTGCGACTATCTGAACGGGTTAGATATCAAAGAGCTGCATTACAAAGGCGATAACGGTACGGACCTGACTGTGGGTCTTATCCCTGAAGGTTCTTTCCTCGGCGGAGAGGATACCACCGTAGGAGGCATTTCTTTTGACGCCAACATACCCAGCGAGGAGTGCTTCACTTCCCCCATGCGTGGCAAGGCTGAGGGAATCGTCTACGCTACCAGGCCCCTCAGTTATAACGGAGAACTCATAGAGGATTTCTGGGTACGTTTCGAGGGTGGCAAGGCCGTGGAGGTTCACGCGGAAAAGAATCAGGCACTGTTAGAACAGATGATTTCCATGGATGAGGGCTCCGCTTATCTGGGCGAGTGCGCATTTGTTCCTGTGGACTCACCTATTTCGGAGTCCGGTATCCTGTTCTATGAGACTCTTTTCGACGAAAACGCATCCTGCCACCTTGCCCTTGGTATGGGCTACACCAACACCATCCGCGGCTTTGAGAATAAGACAGTGGATGAGTGTCGTGCCCTTGGCATAAACGACTCCATGGAGCACAACGATTTCATGATTGGCTATGAGGGACTTGATGTTTACGCTGTGACCAATAAAGGCAAAACCGTTCCCATCTTCCGTCGCGGCAAATGGGCCTTTGAAGTTTAAAAGTTAATAAAACATTGTGTTAATTGCACCGTAGTACATTATGACTGGATTAAATCTAATCAAGTCATATCAAAGGAGTTTAAACAGTTCGGATGTTATACTCTGTACTTCCTGCATTAGCCCTTATACTTAACTTAATACTGAACATAGACACCATTAAGAATGTCAGACGCGGCAATTCCAAAGAAAATAAGAAACAGTCGTTAGACTTTCATTACGGTCATTTTCTTATGTCTGCCAACTTGTATTTCCTGGTGGATAGCGCATGGGGAATTATGTACGAGCGCAAAGATGTTCAGGCGTTGTTTCCCTATATATACACGTGCACCGTTTTCTACTTCCTGCTGATGCTTCTGATAATGTTAATGTGGACAAGATTTGTGGTGGTCTACATTGACAAGGGCGGGCAACGCAGCTTTATAATGCAACTGGCGGTATGGATTATGTTCGTACTCGGTGTTATCGGCTTAATGATAAACAGGTTTAAACCATTTATCTTTATTTATAATGAAAACCATGAATATATAGAGCTGCCGGGCAGATACATAGTTGCTGCACTTCAGATTGTTTTTTATACGGTGATATCCATCTATATGCTGTACGTTGCGCACAAAACTACGGGGCAGCAGCGTGTAAGATACAGCGCAGTGGCATGGACGAGCGTTGTTATGGAATTTGCCCTTACCGGTCAGATTTTCCACGCATATTTGCCCATATGTGCCGCAGGACTCATAATCTGCATAAGTCTAGTGCACTGTTTTGTGGAAGTCGGTGAAAAGAAGGAAAAAGAAATACATGACCATATAGCTTCCGTAATGGCGGAAGATTATGAGGCCATATTCTATATTGATGTTGATACGGGTGCCTTTTTGGAGTTTTCGAAAAGCCGTCAGTACAGTGATATGAATGTGCCTGTAAATGGTACGGATTTTTTTGCCGAGACGCTTGAAACCATTGAAACCTACGTTTATCCGGAAGACAGGGAATACGCAAGAGGCTTTTACAGCAAAGAGACAATGTTAAAGAATCTTGAGGGAAGACGTTCGTTTTCCTTTAAATACAGGGTTCTGGTTAAGAACGTGCCCAGATTTTTTCTTTTTACCGTAATGCCCGATAACAACGGACAGTACCTTATCTTCTATGAAAAGGATATAGAAGACGAACTTAAGGCGGAAAAGAAACAGAAAGAGAATCAAAAGAAGACCGTTACCTTCGGTCAGATAGCCGAAAGCTTAGCGTCCAACTACGATGAAATTTACTACGTAAATATAGAAGATGAATCCTTCGTAAGATACGAAGTCAACAACATTTTCGGTCAGCTTGAGACCAGCAAATCGGGAGACGATTTCTTTGGCGAATCCATAGAAACCATGCCCCAGATTGTTCACAAGCAGGACTGTGACAAAGTGGAGGCGTTTTTAAATAAAGATTACCTGATTTCCACTTTGGAACAGCATAAGAACGTATGCCTGGATTACCGCATAGTTGTGTCGGGAAAGACCCGCTATGTAAGGATGACGGCACATAAAACCAGTGATGGCACTCATTTTATTATAGGTGTGGAGAATGTGGATGCCGAGATTAAGAAAGAAAAACAGCGTCTTAAAGAGTTAAACAACGAGAAAGAACTGGCAAGGCGCGATGAAATGACCGGAGTCAAGAACAAGACTGCGTACAAGGAACTGATGGAATCCGTACAAAGAAATATTGACAACGGTATGGATTATCTGTCCTTTGCCATTATCGTTTGCGATGCCAACAACTTAAAGCAGATAAACGATACTCAGGGTCATGCGGCAGGCGACGAATATATTAAGGCTTCCGCCCGCACCTTGTGCGATATCTTCGTTCACAGCCCCGTATTCAGAGTAGGCGGCGATGAATTTGTGATTTTCCTGCGTGGCAACGATTACGTATCAAGGCATGAACTGATGGGCAAATTGCGAACCAACAGCCTTAAGAATCAAAGAGCGGGCACGGGAGTAGTGCTGGCCTCCGGTATGTCTGATTACATCCCGGACAAAGACGATCTGGCCGATGACGTATTCGACCGTGCAGACAAAGAAATGTACGAAAACAAGCGCATGCTTAAGAGTGAAACAGAATAGTTTTTTTTAAAACCCTCGACGGTAATCGCCGGGGGTTTTATATTGCCCCGAAAGGCGACAAAACAGAATAGGCAGATGAGCCGATTAATGTTATAATAACTGACATATAGTTTTGCACTTTACAGTCGTGCAGAACAGTTTTATATACGGAGGAAATTACATTGGAGCATTTCATAGACGAGAAGACCGTCATGCGGTTCTATCTTGAATGTATGGATAAGGATGAGATAGTTTTTTTGCAGGGCAAGGATGAGTTAAAGACAAGCATCCGTAAGGCCCTTGAAGCACTTATAGAAGAATCCAAGATGAACAATAAGATTCAGCTTGCGATCGGGCTTTGGAAGAACCTTTTTGAGGCTGCCATGAGCTATATTTCTCCCAACAAAAAAGGTTATGACAAGATATTTAAATACTTTGATTCCTATGTTGAGTTTGAGGAGCTTATTTTTGCGTCGGATTCTTTTTACAGAGACCATACCCTGCATTGCCTGTGGGTATACTTCCTGGGAGAGTACCTTTACAGAAAGCCTGAGTTTTCTGAACTTTACAGGCTTGAGCGGGAGGTTATTGAGTCTCATAAGCTGATGGAGAAACTTAGCGAAAGTTTTCACGTAGTTGAGGGTATCAATGCCAGAGCGTTGAAAAACGTTTTGAAAGGCGAAGAGGAGACAGAGAATCTCAAGGATTCTGTCAGATGCATTGCGGCTCTTACCCACGACCTCGGTTATCCCCTTAAAAAGATTGAAAAGATTAATAAGTCCATTAATAAGGTGCTTCCCTTTTTTGCCATCAACAATTTTGAAAATTTCAGTTTTGAATATGAGAACATTCAGCAGGAATTCGTAAATCACTTTATCGATTTTATTTCGAGGCGCGTGATTATAAATATATCAACCAAGGATGACTTGAGTGAAGAGGCAAGAAATGTGCTTAATAAAGTGCTTACGTCTTCGGAATACCGGGATAGTGATGTGGCCGTTTTTTTGGATGGATTGAATGCACTTACGGAAAAAGAAAAGGAACTTATAAAGGGCAGCTTTGAAACGGAGGTTTTATTCCACGTACCTTTCGGCCAGAGGGTTTCTTATTACAATGATTTCGAAGCCTATCAGCACGGCATTATGAGCGCCTTTCTTTTGATGAAAAATATGCAGGCTTTTCAGGAAATCGACTATTGTGTGCCCGGAAGCCTGACGCCCCTTCCCAATGCCACTGCATTATCCCTTCATACCATATTGTCATCGATTTCCGACCATACCAGTGACAGCTATCGTATCGACCACATTGATGATGATTCGTTTTTGACCTTTGTGGATGAGCTTGAAGAGTTTTCAAGAATCTCCAGAGCCAGCCAGAACAGAGAATATGTTGAAGAGTTCTGCGATACGGCTTTGTATATGGAAGACGGCTGGTTAAATGTGGTTTTTGAGTTTAACAATACCAATCTCGACAATCTTGACCCGGAGATTTCTTTCAAGGGAAGATGTAAGAGATTTTTGTCGCTGTTTGATATTGGGAATCTGGATAAGTACTTAAAAATCAGGGTGACCATAGTGGGCAAGCTTCCCACGGATCAAAACGAGTACGTTCTTGAAATCGCCAGAAACTACGCGGATATAAGAATCAACGGAGAATCGAAAAACATTCCCAAGTATTTAAAATCCACACAGTTTTTGACAAAAGAAGAATATTCTCGCAATGCTTAATTGTGACAGGGTATATGGGGGGACTCCACGGAAAGTGGGGTCTCTTTTTGAGTGTTTCAAAAAAAGACTTGCTTTTTTTGTACGTGTGAGATATATTATATTGCGTACAATCTAATTGTGCTTTTAAAGAGGAGAAATATTATGAACAACAGATCGTTTAAAGCAGTAGATATGACTGTAGGAGAACCCTGGAAACAGATACTCAGGTTCACCATGCCCATGCTGCTTGGTAATATAGCCCAACAGCTATACAGTACGGTGGACAGTGTTGTTGTGGGAAAATATGTGGGCGACAATGCCCTTGCCGCAGTGGGAAGCGCGGCTCCGATTTTTAATTTGTTACTGGTTCTTTTTATCGGTGTAAGTATCGGTGCTACCATAATGGTGGCACAGTACCTGGGCGCCAGAAACAGGGAAGCCCTTTCCTGGACTGTGGGAAACAGCTTTACCCTTATTTTTGTTGCATCCGTTGTGATGAAAATTTTGGGCGTGGCAGTGGCGAGACCGATGCTGGTTCTTTTGAAAACACCAGAGAGTCTCCTTGACTGGAGCGCAAGCTACTTAAGGCTTCTTTTTATCGGCTCCCTGGGACTTGGTTTCTACAATATATTAAGCGGTGTATTAAGAGGACTGGGAGATGCGGTATCCGCCCTTATTTACCTTATTGTGGCAAGTGTGGTCAATATAGGCCTTGATATTCTTTTTGTGGCCAAGTTTGGCATGGGAGTGTCGGGCGTTGCCCTTGCAACGGTAATAGCTCAGGCCATTTCGGCAATCCTTTGTATCAACAGACTTCGCAAAATGAGCGACGTATTTGACTTTGGCAGGAAATACTTTAAGTGGCAGGGAAAATATGCGGGCCAGATTATCAGGCTCGGACTTCCCTCGGGTATTACTCAGGCCATCTTTTCCATGTCAATCGTGCTGGTGCAGGCTCTTACCAATACTTTCGGAGAGGACCTCATTACGGCCAGCGTAATCCTCCAGCGTGTG
>JAEEGI010019788.1_pt1 | contig 13542 bp, 13 predicted proteins | sample 8958751 | NCBI WGS metagenome assembly JAEEGI01 (sample SAMN16246545, study PRJNA631951) | gut metagenome | biome: gut microbiome; feature: rumen; material: KS-attached | host: Bos | place: Iran: Karaj | collected 2018-10
AAGTTCGAGGCCACGCACTGCAAGAACCTGTTTTTCAGGAACCACAAGGGCAACAAGCACTACCTCGTCATCTTCGAGTGCATGCACCAGATGGACATCCACGACCTCGAGCAACGCCTGCACCAAGGCAAGCTCACCTTCGCCTCGGAGGCCCGCATGGAGAAATACCTCGGCCTGAAGCCCGGCAGCGTCTCCCCCTTCGGTCTTATCAACGACGAGAACCACGAGGTGCACCTCTTCATCGACAAGAACCTCTTGAATGCCCCTCGTTTGAGCTTCCATCCCAATGACAACACGGGGACGATTATCATTAGCCAGGAGGACTTTATCAAGTTTTTGGAGGCTATGGGGAATAGTTATGAGTTTGTGGAGTTGTATGAATAATAGTAGGTTAAATGACCTCCTACATATTTAGTTCCTCATATATTTTGGCAATCTTTCCATCTAACGATTTGTCCCAAAAGGATAGTTGGTGGCAATGTACAACATAAGCTTTGCCAAACAAATCGGTTTTGAGTTTCTCGTCATTATTAATCGCTTTTGCATAAGGTCCGCAAGCCAAAATTACGACCTTGAACTGATTGAAATAGTTTGTTCTGCGCATCCAGTCGAACCTTTCCCTGATGTGTTCTTGGATTTCCTGATGTTGTTCCTTGCTTATATCTCTGTCATTGCGACGGCAAATGTCATTCAATTCGGTAATGAAACAATCCTTAAAAAAGTCTATGTGTTCTGTGCTTTTATAATTAGGATTTGCCAATTGCCGTATTTTGTCAACCAAACGTTGATAGTAATAGTATGTCGCACTAGTTGCGTTTTTTCTATTGCGTTGCTGGTAAAATGGGAAGATAGGATGGAAATTACCGTTGTCGAAATCGTATGGAAGTTTTCCGCTGTTGAAGCCGAATCCGTGTCCTTCAAAACTCTCTTTCCAATGAATGAAGTTTGGTATATAAAACTTTTTCCATTCCTCACTACCTTCTGAGGATGCACATTCCTTACCAACAATCAGCAATCTGGCATCGGGATTGCCATAACCAATAAAAGGATGAAGATTCATCCCATCCAAGTCAAGAATAAGTTGTTTGAGTTTTTCGTACATCATTACAATGTTATGAATTGTTCTTTCTCATATCCAGCACGTCACGCCGAAGATACTTCAATTCATACTCATACACCAAGGCTAATTTTACGTTACCCAATTTATGCAAACAATCTACCATTTTTTCCATCGCATATAGACGTTGCCATGTGTATTCCGGATTCCTTATTTCCAATGTACGATAAATAGGCAATACTTTTTCTAATAAGGCCAAAGCATTCGCATAATCATTACGTTTCATGAAAAGATCTGCCAGATTATCCATAGGTGCAGCATATTCATCGAGAAAAGCCGGTGTGTCAAGCAAAATATCCCCCTCACCTTCGCTACAATTGGGCAATGTCCCTTTAGAATGGTCTATCACATCTGTACTCAATAATCCATGCAACTCCTCTAATTCTTCTTCGCTTTCGCAAAGATTGACAAGCTTTTGGTAAAGGTAAAACTCTTCATCTGTTCCTTTTTCACATTGTTGAAGATCATCTATTAATTTCAAATAATCCGACATAATTTCAGTTTTGGTTCACATCTTGCAAATATACAAATTATTCCGAAATCATCCCCGTGAAGTTCTGTGCAATCTGTTAGGCATTCAAGATTTCTCTCCCACTTCCCAATGGCCGACTTTGTCAGGACCAATTCGACGGATGATACCCTCAGCTTTCATTTTTTTGATATGATAATACACCCCATCTTCAGTTATTTCACATAACGTAGCTAATTCTTTATTGGTGATTGACGGGTTTTCTTTTATCAGTCTAAGAATTTTCTCCGTAGTTTTCTCCGTAGTTTTCTGGGTAGTTTCTGTACCACTTTCCATTTCCTGACCACTTTTCTGCGATGTGCCATTATTAATCGCCACAAACCGCTCCCTTGGGATGGTCGCCAACATGCCGCCACGCACCTGCTCGAATGTGAGGAACTGCAGCCGCTTGAATTCTATGTTTTGTGTTTCTTTCATACATTATACAATCACCTCAAAAATCCGCTTTCCATTCCATTCAATCCATTGTGGCTCTATGTCTTGCTTGTTTTTCGAGAAGTCGAAGGTGACCAAATAGCCTTCATCCATACCACGAGTGGCGAGATAGCATGAAAGTTGGTCGCGGCCAAGTTCCTCGTATTTGTCGCCATGCCAAATCTTCAACTCCACGATATACTCCTGTTTGTCGTAGGTCACCACCAAGTCCATACGGCGGTTGTCGCGGGTCTGCGGCTCCACATAATAGAATCCAATCCCGTTGATGATGGGTTTGAGGAAGGTGAGAAACAGCAGACGGCCTTCTTTTTCGAGGTATGGCTCGGTGCTTTCGCGGTACTCCTCTCGCATCAGGTCGCGGAAACGAGTGACCACGTGCTCCATATTGAGTTTGCCATTTTGCACATAGTTCAGCACAAAAGGAGAGATTTTTGTCCCCTGTTCGCGCATGGTCTTGTTTCCGAAATAAACGAACAAAGCCTCCTCGAAAATCAGGTTGTGGATTATCGTCTTGCCACGTTGGTTCTCACGGATATAGGAAAACATGTTGGCCAAGCGCACAATCGGGTCAACCATCGAATAGCTGTATTCCTGTCCGTTCACGACGATGGAATAAAGGAAATCACGCAGTTCGGCGTTGTTCTCGATATTCTTGGAAAGGTCATCAATCAATGTGACATTCTCGCCTTTTGCAATGATTTTCACGGCTTTCTGCACGTTGTCAAGCGTCCATTCCGCCTCCAAGCGTTCATCGATAATCTTACAAATCGCACTCCCCAAATAAGGATAGCCCGTTGTGTATTTGTAAATCTCCTCGCTGATGGCCTTAATGTCCATACCCGAATGCACATCGTTCTCGTAATCATTGAGCATCTGGGCGATTTCTTCGGGATGGAAGGTCATATCCACGTTGAAATCGGCGGCAATGTTCCAAGGCGAATTGTATTTCTTTTCCGCATCGGGACGAAGTTTCAGTTTGAGGTTCTTGATGTCGTAAACGCCTGCGAGAACGACGCTGTGGAAAGTATAGTTCATGCCTTTGTCGTCACGTTTAAGATACAAATCTCGTAACATTCCGATAAAGCCTACAAAAAGTTGGTTGTTGCTACTTTTGTCCACCTCGTCAATAAGGACGATAACTGGCCGTGGAAACAATTGACAAAAAGTAGTGATTGCCTTAGAGAGAGCATCTAAATCTACTATCCCATTATCTTTCCATACATCAATGAATTTCTCATCCTCGTTCTTATAAGCCAACTCGTATGCCATTTGTCTGGCAAACATTCTTGCGAACGATTCCTCGTTCTTAAAAGGCTCATCTCCAATCCCTTCAAAACTAATTTTGATAACCAGATATTTGTCTGAAAGCCTACGGCGAATGGTTTGCAACATCGTCGTCTTCCCATACTGCCGTGCTCGGTTGATGGTGAAATAATTCCCTCTATCTATCAGGTTTTCAACGGATTTAAAGCGTTTCTCCGTATCAACCATATAATGTCTTTGCGGATTGCAACTTCCTGTGACATTGAATTCTTTCCTCATACTGACTCCGTTTTTATCTTGACTTTGCAAAAATACACATTTTCATCCATCTTTCATCAAATCAATCTTTTTTCACTAACTTTGCGCCTGAAATACAATCTTGAAATCTTGAAATTTTAAATCTTGAAATCCATGAATACCGAAAAAATCAAGCAAGCCGCCGAGATCCTCTCCAAGGCGAAGAACATCGTGGGCTTCACCGGCGCCGGCACTTCCGCCGAGAGCGGCATCCCGCCTTTCCGTGGCGAGGGCGGCATCTGGAACCAGTACGACCCCAACTCCCTCGACATCGACTTCTACTATCGCCACACCAAGGAGTCGTGGAAGATCATCCGCGAGGTGTTCTATAACTTTTTCAGCAACAAGGACATCAAACCCAATCCCGGGCATCTCGTCCTGGCCAAATGGGAGAAGGAAGGCCGCCTGAGCAGCGTCATCACCCAGAACATCGACGACCTGCACACCGTGGCGGGCAACAGCGTGGTGTATGAGTTCCACGGCAACATGTCGCGCTTCGTGTGCACCAAATGCGGCCATAAGGTCGACGCCAAGAGCCTGACACTCACTGAGGAGCCGCCCCGTTGCGCCCAGTGCGGTGGCCTGATGAAGCCCGACTTCATCTTCTTCGGCGAAGGCATTCCTGAGGACGCCTATTATGGCTCGGTACGCGCTGCCGAGAACTGCGACGCCTTTGTCATCATCGGCACTTCGGGACAGGTCAGCCCGGCCAACATGATTCCCGGCATTGCCAAACGAAACGGCGCCAAAATCATCGAAATCAACATGGAGCCTTCGACTTATACGAACTACATCACGGACATCTATCTCGAAGGCAAGTCGGGTGAGATCCTGCCCGCGATTGATGCTTTGATGACGCGATGATTTAACTCTAACCGAACGTATCCGAAAAACCAGAAAAGAAATCGGATTGTTTCGGGTTCTTTCGGTTAGAGACTATTTCGGTTAGATATTCGTCCCACCAAACACTGCCTCAAACATCCTGCGATAAGCTTCAACCTTTTTATCAAATGACAAAGGATAAGCGCGTGAGGATGAAGGTAATCTATAAAGCGTTAATCCTTCCCTTAGGGTGATTTGTTCATTAGGCGAAGGAATAGAATTCTTATTGTAATAAGCGCATACTTCCATGGTGGCTTTTTCCCCCGTCGTGGCGATGGCGTGGCATTGCGGTATCTGTTTCAAAAGTGCTTCTATATCGGTATGTTCCACAATCTCTAAGAAGGCATCCGAGGCGTTGTCTTTCAGCCTGTTGACTGCTATGGCCGTATCGAATAGTGCTATGCCTTTCTCGTTTAGAAATGCGATGATTTCATTCATTTTGAAGCATTTGCGCTCGGTATCCACGAAATGGTTCTTGTCGCCAAACCAAATCTGTCCTTCGATGCGCCAGTGGTCGTTGATAAAGTTGGGGTAGAAAAAGTCCATGCACCAGCGCTTCTTCGGTGGTGGGAAGCTGCCGAGGAATAGTACTTTGCCGTTTGATGGCAAGAACGGTTTCAATGGATGATTTTCAATCATAAGTTGTCTTTTTGCTATGACTAGTGACTATGACAATGACCGCTTTCACGCCCATGGGCAAGCTGTCATAGTCATTGTCACAAGTCATTGTACTAAAAATGCTCCAACCTTATTAATACATAATGTCCCCTTAAACACCTTAAACCTAATTCTTAGCTTATCAGCCTTAACAGTCTGGAAACGAAGCAGTCGCTTGTAACCGATTGTCGTAGTGGGTTCGTTGGTTTCAATAGGCAACCATTTGCCATTAAAGTAATAGTCTAAATAAAATGCGTCAACATTCTGTCCTAAAGGAATATACTCTTGCAATAACAAGCGGTTGAAAGACGTAGTTTTCGGGAAATCAAAGATGAGTTCAGCTTGGTGAACTTCGTCCTCAGTCGCCCAGTAGCGGGCGTAATCGTCACAAAGCACATTTTTGGCCTTGAACCTATATCCTCTTGTGCTGCTGGCGGTCACTTTGCAACCTTTAAGCAGGTTGTTGGCAAAATCTTTTTGCAACTTCTGGTACCATTGAACGGCATTGGCTGAGTCGATACTGGGTATCCTACCCTCTTGATTCACAGGGAAATTGAGCAAGAGATTGGTATTATGGCCCACGCTTTGGTAATACAAATCCATAAGTTGTTCCACAGTCTTCACTTGACCATCCTCGCTTTCATGATAGAACCATCCCGGACGAATGGAGACATCCACCTCGGCAGGTAGCCAGGCCTCACCGTCACGAAAGCCTTGTTGCAAGGCCTTTTCATCGTTAAGCGACTCAAAGTCAGTTTTATACATGCACCATTGCGTGGCATTGGCCTTGCCTTCCTCGTTGCCTATCCATCGCAAGGTCGGGACTGTGCCACCAAAGATGCTCGCTTCGGGGCTATATTTCCACACGATGTCCCTCGCCTTTTCATAGTCGTAGTATTGCTCAGCTACGATGGAGCGCATTTCATCGGCACCCCCATACCATCCACTACCGCCATTGGCACCATCGAACCAGAACTCAAACAGCGGTCCGTAGTTACTCACAAGTTCCTCAATTTGTTTATGATAGATGTCCACATAACCTTTGTAGCCGTACTCGGGTTGGTTGCGGTCCCAAGGCGAGAGATATAACCCGAACTTCAAGCCGTGCTTTTTGCAGGCCTCCGAAAGCTCGCGCACCAAGTCTCCCTCCCCATTCTTATAATAGGTGTTCTTGATGGAATAATCGGTGGTCTCGGTCGGCCAAAGGCAGAATCCGTCATGGTGTTTCGCGGTTAGGATCACGCCTTTCATACCGGCGGCTTTTAAGGTCAAGACCCACTGTTCGCAATCCAAATTGGTGGGGTTGAAAGTAAAGGATGGCGTGTTGCCATAGCCCCATTCCATATTATTAAACGTGTTTAAGCCGAAGTGTATAAACGCATAGTTTTCAAGCTGTTGCCATTCAAGTTGTTGGCGGCTTGGAATGGGGTCACTTGGCTCGGGACTGTGGGCGCAAGAAGCCAACATCAGTCCGCCCATTAACACCCATATCAAATACCTAAGATTCATTGTTTCACAAATTTACGAGTCTCACCATTCGCGCGAAGCACATACATGCCCTTGGACAAGTCGCTGATGCCGATTCTGTTCACCTCGTTTTTGAGTTGAACCGTCATCACGACCTTTCCGTTCAAATCAAGGATTTCAGCCTTTTCATTCGCTTGATTGACAAACACATCGATGAAATCCGTAGCCGGATTAGGACACACACGAAGCGACGGTTCGGGCTGCAGATGCTCTGATTTCACTGCAACTGGGCTATCGGAATGCGCTTCAATCACAGCTTCAATTGTTCTGTTGCAAACGGCACAGAAAGGGGCATAATTACGCATCATGCAGTTACGTTGCGGCCGATACATGCCTTCCGTCAAATAGCCTCCGCCTTCAAAAGCTCCAACTACATTGTTATATTGATTCGTGTTCGGCGTGGGAATAGGTGTACCAGGGACTACGAGGTCGGCCCATTTCGATTCAAAATCCACCAAAGTGGTAATGTTAGGTTCCCATGGCTCCACATTCAGGTTGTAGAGCAAGGCCAGAGGATTGTCAGGCTCCTCATATTCGTCGGCCAAACCTGCGAAAGCATGGCCAAACTCATGCACGATGACGCTGGAAGACGACATATTGCCTGCCGTACTCATCGAATAGAAATTATAAAATCCACCTCCACCATACTGACTGCTGTTCACCAAAATGTAAATCTGGTCGTAGGGTGCGTTGGCTGCCACATCTTTCACTGAGAAATAATCGCGTGTTGTGCAATATCGATCAATATAAAAGGTGTAGAAATGCGAATTGAGAATGGTGCGCTTCCAGATATGGGAGGCTGGAATGTCGACACCACTTTCCTCAGAAGGTGCGAGCACCGCGCGGAAATTGAAGTCGTTGATATGGCTTGCAAACGGCTCCGCTTGAGTAAACACATTGGCTAAATACTGGCAATCCTGAAGGAATTGGTCCATTTCATCAGCGATATAGCCTTCAGGCAAAATCACAATGTCCACCTTGCTTTCGGGCGAGCCGCTGACCATAATGTCTTGAACGGGAAACACATAGCGTTGCTCGGTGGTATTGAACATTTCATTAGGCTCATAAAGCTTTGAGAAAATCTCTTCAAACTCGCCATCGAAATTCCTGATTTCAAGGATGATATATGCCTCATTGCGCGGCAGTGGAACACTCACTGATTCCTCATAGCAGCGTTCCATCACTCGGGCTTCATCGGTGGTTTGCCATTCCTGGAACAAGGTATTGTATCCCTTTGAATAAATGAGCGTATTGGTTTGTGCATCAATGACTTTCACACGATTCGTTCCAAAATTGAACGGGTCGATCAAATTGACCTTGGAGCCACCAAAATACGGCTCGATGACAAAACGCTCAAACACATAGTGCGAACTATCGGCAGTGCCGCATTGGAAGACATCCATGCGCAACGAGCCTTCATTGAGGAAATACTGCTCGAAATTGACATCTTGCGCTCTCGAAACCAACGAAAACGCGATGGCAAACAGGAAAACAAAGGTCTTTTTCATTTTTAATAGGTTTATTTTGTTAGGAATCTGAAAGTTTGAATGGGCAAAAATACAAAATTATCAGTCAGTTGAGGCGGGGTGAAAGTTTTTTTAATTAACGCTCGAATTGAAACAACGGGAAACGACCCATAAAAAAAGCGGCCTCGAAAAAGTCTCCGAGGCCACCAAAAAAATGTCACACTTGTTTTCTTTTATTGTTTGGCGTTGTATAGTGTTTGTATTTCAGATGCCGTCAAAGCACGATTGTAACTGCGGAAGTTGTCGAGCTTGCCAGTGAAGTAGCCCCAAGCACCGCCATATCCATCATCTGTACCAAAGTAACTAACGGTTACAGATGAACCCCATGCCATACTGTTAGAGGCTTTCGAATCAAACAGCGCCCCATCAACATAAATCATAAGAATAGTACCATCATAGGTCACGGTTACCATGTGCCACTGATTGTCCAAACAATTTGAAACGGTTCCGTTGGTGGTAAGGGTAGTGCCGCTTCCTGAGACATACTTAATATTGCCATTACTTGAAAACATCAACACTGCCCGTGTGCCTGCTCCTGTTGCTCGATTTGATCCAACCAAAGGTTGATTGGCATTAGCTGTCTTGAACCAAATGTTCATCGAGAATGTGTTGCCTCCAGGAACAATATTACTTTGGACAACAACTGATGAACTACCATTAAACTGCAAGGATTGTCCTTCTCCACTCGGCGTGTCCATTGAAAAGGTTGCACCTGCACTGATGCCTGTATAGTTGCCGAAATAGTCCACAATCTCGTCACCGTCGAAGTTAAAGAAACAAGACAGACCGTCAGCAATCACCAAGCTGTTGTCGACATAGCTGGCCGAAACGTTAAGATTGGCACTGTTGTTGGTGCCGTTCACAGTTACGGTGGTCGAGACAGGACCGTGAATCTTGTCGCGGTCAATCATGGCTGTCACGAGGGTGCCGCTACCAGCACTGGTGCTGCCCGACATCGGGGTAAGCGTCAGCCAATCAACGTTAACAGGATTGATACTCCAGCTCAGCGTGGTGCCAGCAGAACCCACGTTTTTCACTTGGAAACTCATGGAAGTGGCAGTCTCGCCAAAGTCTAACGAGCCTTCACTCAGTTGTAGGATGGCCGTACCCGTACCGCTTGAAGCCGCACTGAAGGTGATGGTAGAAGAGCTACCTGCACCGCTTACGCTGACCGAGGTGGAAACCATGCCTTCAAACTTCGAGCGGTCGATGGTAGCGGTCACCATGGAGCTGGCGCCACCTGCCGTGTTGCCCGAAGTAGGCGTCAGGGTCAGCCAATCCACGTTGATGTTGGAGCACACCCAATTCAAAGAAGTGTTTGACGGACCTGTGTTCATCACATAGAAAGTCAAGCTGTTGGCAGAGGTGCCAAAGTCGATGGAATTCTCGCTGAGTTGAAGCTGTGGGCCATTGTTGCCCGCCACAGTGACATTCACTGGGAGCACATTGCTTTGGTCGCTGCTGCGTACGATGATATTAGCCGTGGTGCTCTGTTGGATTTGACTGCGGTCGATATTCACCGAAACGGTGGTTTCTTGGCCACCTTGCAAGTTGCCCGAATTTGGGGTAGCTGTCAGCCAGTTCAAGCTTTCCTCGATTTCCCAACTCAAGGGCATGGTCTGGCTGGCATTGATGATTTTGAATTGCAACTGCGAGAAGCTCTCACCAAAATCAAGGGTCTGCACATTGAGGGTGAAGCCGCTCACCATGGGCTTCATCGTCATGTCGCCCGATGAAATGTTGCCCGCCACTATGGTGATGTTCTTGGTATTGCTCTCATAACCCTCTTTCATGCCTTGAACGGTGTATTGTCCAGGTTCGAGGTTGTTGAACTCGTAGCGGCCATCGCTACCTGTAACAGCAGAGAGGCCCGTCGGACTGAGTGAGATGTTAACGCTCTTAATAGGTTCGCCAGTGGTGGAATTGGTAACAATTCCTTGGATCTTGCCAGTGGCAATTGGCTTTTCCTTTTCGCATGATGTCATCATGCACAGCGCAAAGGCAAAGACAATGCCTAAGGCCAATTGGATTCTTGATTTCATCATTATTTGTAGTTTTGTTAATTGAGTTAAAGTTGAATTATTCCTTTGGTGTCAACTGCATATCGCCTCTGACTATTTCACCTGCCAGCACAGTCACTGTCTTTGTGTCAGTCTTGTAATTGGCATGGCGAGCTTGCATCTTGTATTGAACGACTTCAAGGTCGTTAAATTCAAATATGCCGTCAGAGCCCGTTGTAGCGGATTTTCCCGAAGGTGAAAGGGTCATTGTTACATTGCTGATCGGTTCGCCCGTGGTGGCATCGGTCACCGTACCTATTACCTTGCCAAACAAGGTGTACTCATCCTCTGTGCAGCCTGCAAACATCAGAGCAAACAGAGCGAAAAGAAATAGTTTTTTCATAGTCAATCAGAATTATTTACTGTTTTGCTTGATACAAGGATTGCACTTCTAATGCACTCAACGAACGATTGTAGCTGCGGAAATTATCCAATTTGCCATTGAATTTTCCTGCGTGGTTATTGTTAACAGCCGATCCGATAAAGGTCATGGTTACATTGCTGCCCCAACTCCAACCATTATTACCATAACTTTGCGTTGACTCAAACAACACACCATCAAGATAAATCATAGCCAAGTTTCCATTATTTACTACAGAGATTGTCAACATGTGCCATTGATTATCAAGATAATTGGAAATGGGATTATTTGTCGTTGTTGGATAGATTGGAGAGTCGGCTATGTAATTAATGCAGGAAGATTCTGTCAGATTTAAACTATAACATGGCCAATCAAGGTACAAAACATCTGTACCAAGTAAATATTGGGCATTTGTTTCAGTCTTAAACCACAAATTTATGGTATATGAAGATCCCGATGGAACGATATTATCTTCTATAAATAGGAGCGAGTTGCCATTAAATTGTCTGGATTTGCCTTCACCAGAAGGAGTGTCGGTAGAGGTGGTCGTGCCACTATTAATGCCTATGTAATTGCCCTGCCAGTCCACAACCTCTTCGTCATCAAAATCGAAATAACAGAACAGCCCATCGTCAACCACCACACCAGTATTCTTGTAATCGGCAGATACCGAGAGGTTTGCACTATTGTTAGTGCCATTTACGGTAACCGTGGTCGAAACATGGCTAGTAATCTTATTGCGGTCGATAACGGCTGTCACTTGTGTGCTTCCGCCTGCATTGGTGCTGCCCGACATTGGGGTAAGCGTCAGCCAGTCTACCGAAAGAGCTGCAATGGTCCAGTCAAGTGTGGTGCCGTTGGAGCCGACATTCTTCACTTGGAAGGTCTTTGAGGTCTCTTCATCGCCAAAATCCAACGCACCATCGCTCAGTTGTAGAATGGCCGATCCCGAACCTTCTGATGAGGCAGTGAAAGTAATGGTGGAAGTGTTGCCTGCACCGCTCACAGTGACCGAAGTGGTAACCATGCCGTTAATTTTTGTGCGGTCGATGCTGGCAATCACCTCAGTGCTACCGCCGCCGGAAGTCGTACCCGATGTGGGATTCAGTACTAACCAATCCACAGCGACGTTGGAGCAGAACCAGTTCAACGAAGTGTTTGAAGGCCCGCCATTCATCACATAGAAAGTGAGACTATTAGCGGAAATTCCGAAATCAAGCGAGGTCTCGCTCAGTTGAAGTTGGGGGCTGGAAGTGCTGCCGGGAACTGTCACATTGATTGGCAATACCACCGTTTGATTGCCACTTCTGACGGTAAGGAATGCACTCGTGCTTTGATCGATTTGAGAGCGGTCGATTTCAACCGTGACCGTTGTCTCCTGACTGCCTTCCAAGTTGCCTGTCGAAGGATTGGCGGTCAGCCAGTTCATGCTTTCCACGATTTCCCAATTCATCGGCTGTGTCTCGTTGTTGTTGATGATCTTGAACTGCAACTGCGAGAAGTTGGTGCCGAAGTCGAGGTATTCCACGTTAAGGCGGAAGCCATTCGTCATGCGTGTCAACATCATGTCGCCCGATGCAATCTTGCCACCTACGATGGTGATTCTCTTCGTGTTGCTCTCAAAACCCGATTTCATGGCTTGAACGGTGTATTGTCCAGCCTCAAGGTCGTTGAACTCATAGCGTCCGTCGCTGCCTGTTACGGCGGAGAGGCCAGTAGGACTGAGAGAAATGTTGACGCCTTGGATAGGTTCATTGGTGGAGGCATTGGTCACAATTCCTTGAATTTGGCCGTATGGCTCCTCTTTTTTGCAAGACCAAAACATGCACAATGCGCAGGCGATTATTACGCATAGAATTAGTTTAGCTGTTTTCATAAGAATAACGATTTGATTTAGATTTAGTTAATTAATGTTTATTGTTTGCTGCTATAAATCAATGTTTTAGAAATGATAAGCCACCGTAAGTCCCATGCCGTCAGCAGTGGCTGTCGGATAAAACGAAAGCTCTCCACTGGTGGTCTTCAGCCAGCGGGCACCTGGTGCGGCAATGGCATCAATCAGGTTGTAGACATAGACTGCTGCGGCACCCGCGATGAAGCCATTGCGGATGTTCTTACAGTTGCTGGCTTTTGAGGCATATTGCTGAGCATATTGCGGTTGAGTGTGGATTTTGGCGACATAGCTGGAGCGCATACTCTCGAAAGCCACTATTCCACCGACAGCGACCACTTCGGCACCGAGGATGGCAATACCTTTTCCTGTGCTGCCTTTGTACATCTGTCCCCAGCCTGGTATAATCGCTGACCGCCATAGCCCTTTCGCTCCGTATTTATCCGTAATCTGCACTCTATCAAAGTTCACCGAAGAAGCTTTGGGATTGCCGACGGCACACAGAAAGTAATAAACCCCTTGACCGTCTTTGGCCTCATGGTATTCATCGATGATTTTGACCACCACATTCACAGGATCACCTTCCACAATGGCCATCATATTAAAACTGATTTCCTCTGAAACATCGCCATTATGATTCTCTGAAGTTATCTTCGATACTGAGGTGATTTGAACTTTTTGTGTTGTCTCGACATAACTCGTGACTTCTCTCGGCACTAACCCTTTGGCTTCTGATGCCGTCTGCGCATAGACGGTAATGACTTTATATTCAAATGTGCCATTAGACGCGGCCGGCACTTCAGACAGCCAGCGGGGTCTTCTGCCGTCATTTTCCCCATATACATAGGCTAGGGTAAGCACCAAATAAATAAGCAGGGCGATTATTCTTTTCATTTCTCATCTCCTCGTTATATCCCATCAGGACATCGGTTTATTCATTCGCGCGAAGCACATACACGCCATTCGACAAGGTATTAGGTTAGGCTTTGCTAACGGT
>JAEEGI010019790.1_pt1 | contig 13541 bp, 8 predicted proteins | sample 8958751 | NCBI WGS metagenome assembly JAEEGI01 (sample SAMN16246545, study PRJNA631951) | gut metagenome | biome: gut microbiome; feature: rumen; material: KS-attached | host: Bos | place: Iran: Karaj | collected 2018-10
GGTCTTCCCCTGAAAGGGGAGCTGTCAGCAAGCTTGCGATGCTGACTGAGGGGTCTTCCCCTGAAAGGGGAGCTGTCAGCAAGCTTGCGATGCTGACTGAGGGGTCTTCCCATATCTCCGACCCCTTCGCCTCGCTTCGCTCGGCACCTCCCCTTTCAGGGGAGGCTTTTCTGCGGCCGCTTCTTCATTTCTTCAATATCTTCTCATACCCCTGCCTCGCGGGGTCGTGGCCGTCGTTGACCTTCACCAGGATGTTCCCCCGGTAGCGGTAGCCGTTTTCCCGCAGCAGGCGCTGCATGGGCTTGTTCTTTTTGTGGGTGTCCGCGCGGATGCAGCGCAGGCCGTATGCCCGGGCCCGCTCCTCCACGCACTTCATGAGGAAGGCGGCCAGCTCCCCGCCCCGGTACTTCCGGGCCACCGCGGCCCGGTGGAGCGTGCAATAGGCCATGCCCTCGGTCCATTTGCCGTCGGTGATGGCGGCATAGCTCGCCTCCTCCCGGGTGGAGAGGGTGAAGAAGCCCGCGATCTCCTGGCCGTGGAGCACGGCGAAAAGCTCCCCCCGTTCCAGATCGAAGCGGAGATTCTCCTCCCGGGGGTAGCCATCCTGCCACTGATCCACCTTGTGCTTTTTGAGACTGGCCTGAGCCTCGGAAACGATCTGCATGATCGCGGGCAGATCCGCCTCCCCCGCTGGGCGGCAGTCCAGCGGCTCCGTGAGCTTCGCGCGGGAGGCCTCCTTTTCCAATTCGGCCAGGAGCGCTTGATCCTCCTTGTCCGTCAGCGCCAGCTTCGCAAAGAGGTCGGGGCGCTTGTCCCGGGTGCGCAGAAGCTGCTGCTTGCGCCGCCAGCGCTCCACCTTCTCGTGGTCGCCCCGGAGCAGCACCTCCGGCACGGCCCGGCCCTCCCAGAGCTCCGGTCGGGTATACTGGGGGTACTCCAGCAGCCCGTCCCAGTGGCTCTCGCCGGTGTAGCAGGCCTCGTCCGCCAGCACCCCGGGCACCAGGCGGCAGACGGAATCCGCCACCGCCATGGCCGCGATCTCGCCCCCGGTGAGCACAAAGTCCCCCAGGGAGATCTCCTCGTCCACGCAGGCCTCGATGAAGCGCTCGTCTACGCCCTCGTAGTGGCCGCAGACCAGCACCAGGTGCTCATAGTCCCGCCTGAGGCGCTTGGCGGTCTCCTGGGTATAGGGCTGCCCCTGGGGGCTCAGGTAGATCACCCGGCGGCGGCGCTCTCCGGCGCTCTCCAGCACCGCGTCCAGACAGGCCTTCAGGGGCTGGGCCATCATCACGCAGCCGTAGCCGCCGCCATAGGGGTAGTCGTCCACCTGGTTCTGCTTGTTGTCGGTATAGTCCCGGATCTGGACGCAGTTGATCTCCACGATGCCCTTTTTGGCCGCGCGGCCGATGATGCTCTCGTGCAGCACCGCGTGCACCGTGTCCGGAAACAGGGTCAGAATGTCGATCCTCATCACATGCCCTCGATCAGATGTACGGTAATCACGCCCGCGTCCACATCGGTGTTCAGGACGAAGGCCGGCACCGCGGGGATCAGATGCTCCGTCTCCCCCCGCACCACATAGACCCTGGAGGCGGGCCGCTCCAGCACCTCGGTGAGCTTGCCGATCTCGTTGCCCTGCTCGTCCCGCACGCTGGCGCCCAGGATATCCTGAATGAAGTAGCCGCCCTTGGGCAGTCTGGCGTCCTCCCGGGCGATGGAGAGCTCCCGGCCCTTGAGGGCCATGGCGGCGTTCAGATCCTCCACGCCCTCCAGCTTCGCGATGAGAAAGTCCTTCTGCACCTTGGCGGACTCGATTTTCCGCTCCCGGCCGTCCAGAAACACCCGACCGCAGCGCCGCAGGAACTGGGGGCTGTCCAGCCAGACCTCGATCTTCACCTCGCCGCTGACGCCGTGGGTGTTCACAATGCGCCCGGCCTCGATAAACGCGCTCTTTTCCATGGGAAGCCTCCCCTTCTTCGCAGTCATAACTGTATTAGTATAGCATAGCCGCGTCAAATAAACAAGAGCGGCGTCCTTCGGGACGCCGCTCTCATTGCTTTTTTGCTTTTTTGCGCTATGCTCAGGAATTGGTGACCGACTCGGGAATGGTCACGGTGACCTGGTCGAAGCGGGAGAGGGTGACAGAGATCTTCACCTGGGTGGCGTTGATCTCCAGACCCGCGCTTTCCTTATCCATGCCGTAAGTCTGCAGGAGGCTCTCCATCATGCGCTGCATCATGGTCGACATGGCGGAGGTCATGTCCATTTCGTAGTAGACCATCACGCCGCTCTGCTCGTCAAAGGCGACGGTAACAGGAATGGGATCCAGATCCTTGAAGAGCTCGGCCGAGGCGTCGCCGCCCAGGAGTTCCCCGACGGAATCCAGCGCGCCGGAGGACTCCATGGCCTGCTGGACGAAATCGCCCTGCAGCTCACCCTTGTACACGATGGCGGAAACGCCGCCGATGGTCTCCTTCCCGCTCTCCTGGAAGCTGTCGGCGCAGGCCATGAACATCTCCATGTTCTCCTCGGGGTTCTGCTGGAGGCCCTCCGGGCTGTCCTTGATCTCCTTCTGCCAGGTCTTGCCCTCGTCCGAGGAGCTGTAGGTCACATACTGGCTGCCGTCCTGGAGGATGTAGGTGAGGATCTTCTGGTTCTGGGACTGGCCCGCCGCATTGACGTCCATCTCCATTTCGATCGCGCTCTTGAGGGGGTTGTTCTCCGTATCCCCCTGCATGGTGATATGCATGTCGATGTCCGCGGATTCGCCCAAGATCGCGAGGCTCATGCGCATATCCATGCCCATGTCCATCTGAAAGCTCTTGACATCCTGCATGGCCTTGTCGGCGCGGGCGATGCGGGTCTCGAAGGTCTCGGGCACGGGCTCCGGCGTGGGCTCGGTGGTTCCGGCGCCGTCTCCGGCCGCACCGGCGTTATTCTGGGCTGCGGGATTGGTTTTGGTTTCGCCGCAGGCCGTCAGACACAGAAGCATGCACAGGGCCAGCAGCATTGCAAGGTACTTTTTCATCTTTTCTTTCTCCTTTCGGAATGGTGTTTTCAGTATACGTGTTATTCCGCATTTTTTCAAGTAGGATCTTTCGACGCGGAAGCCGAAGGGACGGCGGGATTTCGACACGGCAGCCGCCGGATCCGGCTATTGGACGCAGAAGCCGGAAAAAAGTTCCGTCCGTTCGCCGTCAAGCGCCCGCTATTGCCCCCCTCTCCCCCGTAGGGACGGGCATTGCCCGTCCGCAATCCCCCGTCTACGCCGGTCTCCCCCGGCGGGAGGGGCAAGCCCCTCCCCTACGACCCTAAGCCTCGCAGCGTTCGCGCCCGCAGGCGCGAATGTGCTTCCCCCAGGGGGGGAAGCTCCCCCAGTGCGCACACTGGGGGTGATGAGGGAGAACGTTTGCCACGCACCGTTTCTTCCGACATTGCCGCTTTTGCGGCCTTCTCCCTCACCTGTCAGCTTTGCTGACATCCTCCCCCGCTGGGGGAGGAACACTTTCCGCCCCTGCATATGCAAAAAAGCAGAGGCTTGGACGCCTCCCGGTCGGGAGGTTCCAAGCCTCTGCTTTTTTCGGGTCCCGTATCAATCCAGGATCTCCACGGAGACCTTTTTGCCCTTCTTCTGGGCGACGGCCCGCATGAGAACGCGGATCTGCTTCACGATCCTGCCCTGCCGGCCAATGACCTTGCCCATATCGCCGTCGGCGACGCGGACCTCCAGGATCGTCTCGCCGTCGGCCTTGCGCTCGGTCACAGAGACCTCGTCGGGATGATCGACCAGGCTCTGTACGATGTAGGTCAAAAGTTCTTTCATGCCGGTAGAAACTCCTTTTTACTCCCCGACCTTTTTCAGCAGGCCGCGGACGGTATCGGTGGGCTGTGCGCCGTTGGACATCCAGTACTGCACGCGCTCCTGGTCGACCTTCAGCTTCTCGCCGTCGGCCATGGGATCGTAAGTGCCGATCTCCTCGATAAAGCGGCCGTCACGGGGGCTGCGGGAATCAGCCACGACGATGCGGTAGTAAGGCGCCTTCTTGGCACCGACTCTGCGAAGACGGATTTTAACCATTGTATGATTCACCTCCATAAATTAGATCATAATGAATAATGAATAATGAAAAATTGTGGTGTGCCGCTGCGCGGCACAGATTGAACTCCGCCGCCGAAGGCGGCACCGCAATTGTTCACGATTCACTATTAATTATTCATTCTTAAAACAGGCCGCCCAGGCCGGGGAAGCCGCCTTTTCCTCCGAGGCCTCCCATGCCGCCCATCTTGCCCATTTTTTTCTGCAGCTTCTTCATGTTCTTGCCGGAAAACTGCTTCATCATCTGCTGCATGGCCTCGAACTGCTTGAGCAGCCGGTTCACGTCCACCACATTGGTGCCGGAGCCCATGGCGATGCGCTTTTTGCGGCTGGAGTTCAGCATGCCGGGGTTATCCCGCTCGGCCTGGGTCATGGAGAGGATGATGGCCTCCTGGCGAGCCAGGGCCTTCTCGTCCATCTTGGCGCCCTTCAGGGCCTTGGCGTCCACCCCGGGGATCATGCCGGCCAGGCTCTCCAGATCGCCCATGCCGCGCAGCTGCTTCATCTGATCCAGATAGTCGCTGAGGGAGAAGCGGTTGGCCCGGAGCTTTTCCGCGGCCTCCAGGGCCTTCTTCTCGTCAAAGCTCTGCTCGGCCTTCTCGATGAGGGTCAGCACGTCGCCCATGCCCAGGATGCGGGAGGCCATGCGATCCGGATGGAAGGGCTCGATGGCGTCCAGCTTCTCGCCCACGCCCATGAACTTGATGGGCTTGCCGGTGGCCGCCCGGATGGACAGGGCCGCGCCGCCGCGGGCGTCGCCGTCCAGCTTGGAGAGCATGACGCCGGTGATGTCCAGGGCCTGGTCAAAGGCGCTGGCGGCGTTCACCGCGTCCTGGCCGGTCATGGCGTCCACCACCAGCAGGATCTCCGCCGGCTCCACCGCGGCCTTGATGTTCTGAAGCTCCTGCATCAGCGCCTCGTCGATGTGGAGGCGGCCGGCGGTGTCCAGGAACACCAGGTCGTTGCCGTGCTTTTTGGCGTGCTCGATGCCCGCCCTGGCGATGTCCACGGGGTCGATCTGCCCCATCTGGAACACGGGGATGTTGAGCTGGGCGCCCACGGTCTCCAGCGGCTTGATGGCGGCGGGGCGGTACACGTCGCAGGCCACCAGGAGGGGGCGCTTGCCCTGCTTGCGCATGTAGCCGGCCAGCTTGGCGCCGTTGGTGGTTTTGCCCGCGCCCTGCAGGCCCACCAGCATTACCACGCTGGGGCTCTTGGAGGAGATGTTCAGCTTCTGGTTCTGGCCGCCCATGAGGGCGCAGAGCTCCTCGTTGACGATCTTGATGACCATCTGGGCTGGGTTCAGGGCCTCCAGCACGTCGGTGCCCACGGCCCGGTCGGTGACCTTCTTGGTGAAGTCCTTGACCACCTTGTAGCTGACGTCGGCCTCCAGCAGCGCCATGCGCACCTCGCGCATGGCCTCCTTCACGTCGCCGGAGGTCAGCCGTCCCTTGCCGCGCAGGCGCTTGAACGCGGCGTTCAGTTTATCGGATAAGCTCTCAAATGCCATACTCTATCCTCAATCCAGCAGCCTTTCCACTGCGTCCGCGGCTTGTTCGGCCAGTTCCCTCGCGCGGCCCTGTGTCTCTCCCCGCAGCTCCTCCAACAGGCCCCGCAGGGCCTCCAGACCCCGGCGGGCCTCGGTGAAGCGGCGGATCAGGCCGGTTTTCGCCTCCATCTCCTGCAGGGCCGCCTCGGCGCGGCGGATATTGTCCCACACGCCCTGGCGGGAGACCCCCGCCTGCTCGGCGATCTCGGAGAGGGAGAGATCCTCGTTGTAGTGCAGATCGTAGCACTCCCGCTGCTTTTCTGTCAGGAGCTCCCCGTAGAAATCCAGCAGCATGGACTGCATCAGTCGGCCTTCTTCCACGGCGATCCCTCCTGTCAAGTTTCACAGCTTTACAGACTATACACCAGGAAAACGGCGCTGTCAAGTGTTTTTTCTTAACAGCGCCGTTTTTTGTGTGGTTTTTCCCTTCGGGGCAATTCAGTCCCCGTACTCGATGTAGAACCAGCAGGGCGAAATGCGCACATAGTACAAATAATTGTCGCTTCCGTCGATTTCACCCAGGAAACCCTCGCGGAAGGCGTCAAAATGCATACGATCCGAATAGAAGAACGCGTCTTCGATCCTGTCCGCGGGGATGTAATCGATTTCGGCATACGAGCTTGAGCCCATTCCAATGCTGTCCACCAGAAAAACAATACTGCGCACAGCTCCGTCCTCACTCCACACGAAGATTTTTTTGATTTTTCCCGTGCGAAACAGCTCGGACAGCCGGTCGCTGTTGATCTCCGTCCTGGTCGCTTCCCGGTCTGTCGTGTTTTCGCATAGGAAAAGACGGGCGTCTTCGGAGAAAAACAAGGTCGACCGCCAGCCGTTCGAGAGGTATTCCGAACAGATTTCCTTTGTGCATTGCGCCAACAGCGCCGCGTTGTCCCGCGCAAATTGAATGGTCGGCTTTTCGTCGAAGCACAATCCGTTTCCGCAGGCGCAGAGCATCAAAGACAGTAGCAACGCAAAAAGCAATGCGAATATTCTTTTCATGCTTTATCCCCCCGGGTTCCCTATCTTCTTCAGTCGTTTTTCGACTCTCCCGTGTAACAGATGAGAAAAACGAAAACCGTACAAGAAGAATATACGATAAACGGTAGATTTTTACAACAAGGACTTCTCCTTTCCGCACAGAATGGAGAAAATGGCTCCGGCTTTCTCCAAAAAAAGATGCGCTTCTCTGCCCGTACCGTTTTTTGTATAGAATTGCCAGGGCCGGGAAAACTTTTCCCGATGACTGGATAAAGGAGAAGTCTATCCATGGACAGTATTTGGAACGCGCCCTATGTGGAGGATGAAAAGCTCCCGGCCTGCGCTGTCTCCGCGGCGAGGCTCCTGCAGCCCGCGGGAGAATGCGGCGGAAAGCGGATGCTCCCGCGGCTGCGGCGCTGGGGCCGGGAGCTCCGCCGCTGCTGCGTCCTGCTGCAGCGGCGGGCGGAAAACAGCGCGGAGCCGCCCGCGGCCTGGGAGTGGCTGCTGGACAACGCCTATCTGGCCCGGCGGGAGCAGCTCAGCGCCGCCGGGGATTTCGCGGGCGCATCTCATCTGCGCCGCTGCGAGGAGGGGCCTCTGATCGCGGCGCTGGCCCGGACGCTGCTGCTTGCCGGACGGGGCAGGGTCACGGAGGAGCGGGCCCGGCTCTTTCTGGAGGGCTTTCAGACCGTGACCCCTCTGCGGCGGGCGGAGCTGCTGCTCTTTCCCGCCGCCCTGCGCGCCGCCGTGCTGGAGGAGCTGGCCGGGATCTGCGGGGCGCTGCGGCGCAGCGACGAGCCCGCCGGCTTCAGCGCGCCGCTGGAGGCGCTGTTCACGACGCTGCGCCTCTTTTCCGTGCTGGATACGGAGGCGCTTTTGCGCAGTGTGGATCTGACGGACGCCATCCTCTGCGGCGACCCCACCGGGGAGTATCCGCGCATGGACGACGCCACGCGCCGGGACTATCTGCAGCGGCTGGCCCTGCAGGCCCGCCGGGCGGGCATGGAGGAGCGGGACTGGGCCGCGGAGCTGCTCGCCAAGGCCGAGGCCGGAGGGCGCCACGTGGGCTTCTTCCTCTTTCAGGAGCCCGGCCCCCGGCGGGCGCGGCTGTTTCTTGCCTCCAACCTGCTGCTGACGCTGTTTCTCTCCCTGTGGATCGCCTTATGCTCCGGCGGGCCGGGGGCGGCGCTTTTGCTGCTGCTGCCCCTTTCCCAGCTCGTCAAAAGCGGGCTGGAGCTGCTGTTCTCCCGCTTCTTTCCGCCCCGCCGCACGCCACGGATGGATCTGTCCAAGGGCGTCCCCCGGGAGGGCCGGACACTCTGCGTGATCTCCGCCCTGCTGGGAAGCGCGGAGGAGGCCGCCCGGCTCTGTCGGCGGCTGGAGGAGCTGCGGCTGCTCTGCCGCAGCGAGGGGGAAGAACTGCGCTTCGGCCTGTTGGCGGATCTGCCGGAGGCGGAGGCCCCCGCCGTGCCGGAGGACGAGGCGATCCTGGCCGCCGCCGGGACGGGGATCCGCGCGCTGAACGCGCGCTATGGCGGCGGCTTCTATCTCTTTACCCGGCCCCGTAGCCCCGGAGACGGGCGCTGGAGCGGCCGGGAGCGCAAGCGGGGCGCGCTGCTGGCGCTGGCGAAGCTCTGCCTCGGGGAGCCGTGCGAGCTGGAGACGGAGGGCGACCGGGAGGCTCTCTCCGGGACGGTCTTCCTGCTGACCCTGGACAGCGACACCCGTCTCGAGCCGGGCGCCGCCGGAGAGCTCATCGGCGCCATGCTCCATCCCCTGAACCGCCCGGAGCTGGACGAGGAGCGGGGCGTGGTGCGCAGCGGCCACGGCGTACTGCAGCCGCGGCTCTCCCCCACGCTGGAGAGCGCCAACGCCACGGATTTCTCCCTGATCTTCGCGGGCCCCGGCGGCGGCGATCCCTATGCCGGACTCAGCGGAGAGCTGTACTGGGACGCCTTTGGCAGCGGCGGCTTCGCAGGCAAGGGCCTGCTGGAGCTCCGGGCCCTTCTGCGCTGCAGCGAGCGGCACATCCCCGAGGGGCTCGTGCTGTCCCACGACGCGGTGGAGGGGGCGCTGCTGCGGGGAGGTCTGCTGAGCGACGTGAGCGCGGCGGACGCCTTCCCCGCCCGGCCTCTCAGCTACTACAAGCGCCTGCATCGCTGGATCCGGGGCGACTGGCAAAACGCCCCCTTCCTCTTTCGCCGGGAGCTGCCGGCCATCGAGCGCTGGCGGCTGCTGGACAGCATCCGGCGCAGCCTCCTGCCGCCAAGCTGCCTGCTGGCGATCCTGGCTGGCTTCTTCCTGCCGGGGCGGCCGCTGGCGCTGTCGGCCTGGGCGGCGCTGCTGGCGCTGCTGGATCGGCTGCTGCTGTCCCTCCCGGCGGAGAGCCGGCGGCGCGCAGGTCGGCTGCGCCGCTTTACCCGGCTGCTCACCGGGCTGGGCGGCGCCATCGTACAGACCCTGCTGCGGCTCTGGCTGCTGCCCGTCGAGGCCTGGGTCTGCCTCTCGGCGGCCCTCACCGCCCTCTGGCGCATGGCGGTGTCCCGCCGGAACCTGCTCCAATGGCAGACCGCCGCCCAGACGGAGCGCAGCGGCAGCGGTCTGGAGACCCATCTGCTGGCCCTGTGGCCTGCCGCCGCGCTGGGACTGCTCTGTCTGCTGCTGTCTCCGGCGGTGATCGGCCGCTCGGCGGGACTGCTGTGGCTGCTGTCTCCGGCGGCCGCCTTTGCGCTGGCCCTCCCCGCCCGAAAATGTCCCGCGCTCTCCGATGCGGATCGGAGCGAGCTCCGGGACTATACCGAGGCCGGTCTCCGCTATTTCCGGGACTTCTGCGGCCCGGAGGATCACGGTCTGCCGCCGGACAACGTGCAGGAGCAGCCCCCCGCCGGGGCGGCGCACCGCAGCTCCCCCACCAACATCGGCCTGGCCATGCTCTCGGCCGCCGCCGGGGCCGAGCTGGGCCTGCAAAGCCGTGAGGAGGCCCTGGCCCGGCTTGCCCGGGTCACGGACACCCTGGAGGCGCTGCCCCGCTGCCGGGGGCACTTTTACAACTGGTACGATACCCGCACCCTGGCGCCGCTGCTGCCGGCCAGCGTCTCCACCGTGGACAGCGGCAACCTCTGCGCCTGTCTGATCGCCCTGCGCCAGGCCCTGCGGAGCTGGGGCGAGGAAGCCCTGGCCGCCCGGCTGGACAGGCTGATCGGGGAGATGGACTTCTCCCCTCTCTACGACAGCCGCCGGGGGCTCTTCTATATTTCCTGGGATCCGGAACGGCAGCGGGGCGTAGGCGGATGGTACGACCTGCTGGCAAGCGAGGCCATGCTCACCAGCTACCTGGCCATCGCCCGGGGGGACGCGCCCAGGAAGCACTGGCGCAAGCTCAGCCGCGCCCTGCTGCAGAAGGACGGTTACCGGGGCCTGGCGAGCTGGACGGGCACCATGTTCGAGTACCTGATGCCCGCGCTGTTCCTCCCCTATGAGACGGGGAGCCTGCTGCACGAAAGCGCCCGCTTCTGTCTCTATGTGCAGAAGCGGCGGAGGCGGCCCGGCAAGCCCTGGGGCGTCTCCGAGAGCGCCTTCTACGAGCTGGACGCCTCTCTCCACTATCGCTACAAGGCCAACGGCTGCGGGGAGCTGGCCCTGAAGCGCGGTCAGGACGGCGATCTGGTCACCGCGCCCTACGCCGCCTTCCTGGCGCTGGCCGTGGATCCCGACGCCGCCATGCGCGACCTGCGGCTGTTCCGGCGTTTTGGCGCCCTGGGGCGGCGGGGCTTTTACGAGGCCCTGGATTTTACCCCCCGGCGCTGTCGGGGAGCCGAGGCGGAGCTGGTGCGCTGCCAGATGGCCCACCACACGGGCATGAGCGTGCTGGCCGCCGCCAACGCCCTGGACGAGGGCCTGATCCGGCGCTGGTTCCTCTCCGACCCGGCCATGGCGGCCTATCTGCCGCTGCTGCGGGAGCGGATGCCGGAGGACGCCGCGGTGCTCCGCCGGGAAACGCGCGCACAGGAGGAGGCGCAGCCGCCCCGCTGCCCGGAGGAGCGCTGGTCGGCGCAGGGCAGCGCGGAGGACTGGGATGAAAAGCGCTGTCTGCTCACAAACGGCGCCTACTCCCTGCTGCTCTCCCGCTCCGGGGCCGCCCGGGCCCTCTGGAATGGGCGCTGCGTCTACGGTCTGCCGGATCTGGAGCAGCCCGGCGCGGCGCTCTCCCTGCGCTGGAACGGCGAGGACTTTTCTCTCCCGGCGCGGGCGGAGCGCTGGGAACTTTCGGAGTGTCGGGGCCTTTGGGCAGGGGAGACGGCGGGGCTCCGCTTTCAGGCGGAGGCCTTTGTCGCCGCCGCGGAGCCGGGAGAGGCCCGCTGTCTGACACTCCGCGCCGCACGGGCGGGCAGCGGGAGTCTGTCGCTCCGATTGCGGCCGATCCTCGCGGACTGGCGGGACTACAAGGCCCATCCCGCCTACTGGGAGCTGGGCGTGGAGCAGCTTCGGGCGGGGGACGCGCTGCTGCTGCGCCGTCTGCCCCGAGGAAGCGCCGCCGGGCTCTGGCTGTGCCTCGCCGCGTCCGAGCCCGCCGCGGTTCTGTCGGGGCGGGAGCCCGGTCTGGCGCTGTCCCTCTCGTTGGAGGCCGGGGAAAGCCGGGAGCTGCGTTTTGCTCTCTGCCTGGGTGAAAGCCGGGAGCAGGCCCTGACCGGCGCCGCCCGGATCCTGACCGGGCACGACCGGGCCAAGCTCACCGGCGCCTTCGCCCAGCGTCTGGGGATGGGCGCGGAGGAGCTGGGCGCCGCCATGGGACTGCTGCCCATGCTGCAGCGGCCCCTGCACGCCGCCGCGCCCAAGCGGGCGCTCTGGCCCTACGGCATCTCCGGGGACTATCCCCTGCTGGTCTGCGACGGGCGGGCCAAGGAGGCCATGCCCCTGCTGCGGCGCTTCCTGCTGCTGCTGAGCTGCGGGCAGGAGGCCGAGCTCTGCTATCTCAGCGACGAGGAGGGCGAATACCGCCAGCCGCTGCGCCGGAAGATCGAGGAGCTGCTGGAAGGCTGGGGCCTGGGGGCGCTGCTGGACGTGCGGGGGGGCGTGCACTTCGCGCCCCGAGAGGCGGAGCAGACGCTCCGCAGCCGGGCCAGCATCAGCGTGGGAGATCCGCTCTGGCGCTTCCCCCGGGCCGAGGCCCCCTTGCTCAGCGCTCCGCGGGAGAGCGGGCCCGTGCCGGACTGCGCCTGGGAGGAAGACGCCTTCCGTTTTTCGGCCTCTCCCCTGCCGCCCCGGGTCTGGCAGCACGTCCTCAGCAACGGCAGGCTCGGCGCCATTGCGGCGGACTGCGGCCCGGCCGCCCTCTGGCTGGACAACGCCCGGGAGCTGCGCCTGATCCCGCCCATGGAGGATCTGCGCGGCACAGCGCCCTCGGAGCGGCTCTGGGCCGAGATAGATGGGCGCGCCGTAAGTCTTTTCGCCGCCAACGACGGCTTTCCCTGCCGGGTGTGCTTTGCCCCGGGCCGGGCGAGCTGGGAAAAGGAGCTGCCCGGACGCCGCGTCAGCACGGAGCTCTTTCTTCCCCCCTGGCAGAACGCCCGGGTGCTGCTGATCCGGGGCGCCCAGGGGCTCAGCCTGCGCTGGCTGCTGCAGCCCCAGCTCGCGCCGGAGGACGCCGCCTCCCTGCGGGTGGACTGGTCGGATGGCCTGTTCCGGGCGGAAAATCCCGAGAGCGAGCGGGAGGGTCTGCGCTTCCTGGCCGGCTGCAGCGTCCCCGCCCGGTGCAGGACGGACTTCACGCCGCCCGCCATGCTGCTGCGGCTGGAGGCGGAGGAGCTGACCGTCCTGTGCTGCGGCTGCTGCACGGAGGCGGAGCTGCGGCAGCTTCTCCGGCCGGGAGCGGCCCTCTCCGCGGGGGCGGACGCCCGGGGCCAGTGGGAGCGGCTCCTGGGCGGGCTGCGCCTGAAAACCGGCATCCCCGCCTTGGATCGCTATCTGAACCCCTGGGCCCTGTACCAGACGCTGGCCTGCCGCCTGATGGGGCGCAGCAGCCTCTATCAGAGCGGCGGCGCCTACGGCTTCCGCGACCAGCTCCAGGACGCGGCGAACCTCCTGCTGCTGGAGCCCTCCTACGCCCGGGAGCGGATCCTGGACGCCTGTCGGCACCAGTACGAGGAGGGGGACGTGATGCACTGGTGGCACCCCCTGCCCGCGGGGGACAAGGGCGTGCGCACCCGCTGCGCGGACGATCTGCTGTGGCTGCCCTGGGCCCTGTGCGAATACGTCCGGGCCACGGGAGACACGGGCATCTGCGCCCGGGAGGAGCCCTTCTGCGCGTCTGCGCCCCTCCGGCCCGAGGAGCGGGATCGCTATGAAACGCCGGCGCGGGGCAGGGATGCCTCCGTGCTGGCCCACGGCCGGGCCGCCTTCGCCTGCTTTCTCCGGCGGGAAACGGGCCCTCACGGGCTGCCCCGCTTCGGCGCCGGCGACTGGAACGACGCCATGGACGCGGTGGACGGGGAGAGCGTGTGGATGGGCTGGTTCCTGGCAGCCTGCGCCGGACGTTTCGCCGCGCTGCTGGACCGGCTGGACCGGCCGGGAGCGGAGCGGTACCGGGAAGCCGCCCGGGCCGCGGGCCGGGCCGCCGAAGCCTCCTGGAACGGACGCTTCTACCCCCGGGGCTATTGGGCGGACGGAACGCCTCTGGGCGGGGAGGCGCGGATCGACCTGCTGCCCCAGGCCTTCGCCGCCATGAGCCCCTGGGCCGATCCCGGGCATGCCCGGGCCTCCCTGGACGCCGCGCTGGAGCGCCTGGTAGACGAAAAGCATGGCGTCATCAAGCTCTTTGACCCGCCCTTTGGGGAGGACGAGCGCAGCCCCGGCAGCATCGTGGGCTACGGCCGGGGCTGGCGGGAAAACGGCGGCCAGTACACCCACGCTGCCATTTGG
>JAEEGI010019791.1_pt1 | contig 13541 bp, 10 predicted proteins | sample 8958751 | NCBI WGS metagenome assembly JAEEGI01 (sample SAMN16246545, study PRJNA631951) | gut metagenome | biome: gut microbiome; feature: rumen; material: KS-attached | host: Bos | place: Iran: Karaj | collected 2018-10
CCGCTACATTCTCGACCCGCTCATGAGGCTTTCGGAACTCGAGGACGAATTCGGCGTGGAACTTGTCCCGCCCGAAGGTTCGCATGTCGAGACTCTTTCGGGCCTAATCCAGGCGACACTTGGCGTGATTCCCTCCCCGGGTGCAGAGGTCAAGCTCAAGGGCTATACCTTCCGCGTGCTCAAGATGGACGGCACCCGCATGGAGAAGGTCATGATGATTCTCCCTCCGGGCGAAGTTTCGCCGACCGGCAAGTTCAAGGCCGTCGGGAAGTAATTCCCTGCATTCTGCCAACTAAGTTCTAGAGATACATAGCCTCAATCTGCTGGGAATAGACTTCCTCGGCAACCTTGCGGCGTATCTTTAGCGTGGGCGTAAGCAGCCCGGATTCTACGGTGAGTTCGTCACCGACGAGGGTCCACTTGCGGATCTGTTCCCAGTGGTTCAGCTTCTTGTTGACTCGGGTGATATGCCTGTTGATGGCCTCGCGCACGCGTTCCGACTGCATTGCGCGCTCTACGCTGAATTCCTCTTTCTGGAATTTCAGGAGCCTGCGGGCGCCTTCGGGGTTGAGCCACACGACCGCAGAGGCGAACTTGCGGTTGTTCGCAATCACGAGCGCCTGCTCGATTACGGGGTGCCGGCTGATTTCGAGCTCGATGGGGCTCGGGCATACGTACTTTCCGGTGCTCGTTTTCAGGAGTTCCTTTATGCGGCCCGTGAAGTTGAGGAAGTCATCGCTGTCGAAGAATCCCTGGTCGCCTGTTTTGAAGAAACCGTCCTCGGTAAAGACTCTCTTGTTGGTTACAGGATCGTTGTGGTAGCCGACAAACACGCTGTCGCCTTTCACCCAGATTTCGCTGTTGTCTCCAATCTTTACTTCGAGCAGCGAGAGGGGTTTCCCGATGGTGCCCGCCTTCGAGACCTTCGGGCAGTTCGCAGAAACGACCGGGCTGCATTCCGTCATCCCGTAGCCTTCGTACACGGGGAGCCCGATGTTCAGGAGGAACCTGAGGATGGACTTGTTGAGTGCGCAGCTTCCGCTCACGATAAGTTTGAACTTTCCACCGAGGGCATCGCGCATCTTGCGGTACACGAGCCTGTCGTAAATGCGCTGCATTAAGGACCTGCCCTTCCCGGGTTCGCTGATTTTTGCGAGCTTGACCGCATTCTGGATAACGAGGCGCTTGAATCCCTTCGCCTTGTCGCCAATCATGGTCATGCTTTCGTACAGGCGTTCCAGTATGCGCGGCACCACGATCATCACGGTGGGGTGGACCTCAGTAAGCATCGTGGCCACGTTTTTCGGTGTGTCGCCGAAGTAGATGCGCACTCCGTTCAGCATGTAGAAGTAGACCGCCATGCGTTCGAGGATGTGGGCGACCGGCAAAATCGTGAGGCAGACGTCTTCTTCGCTATTTAGCGGGAAGAGTTCCATCAGGTTCTGGATTTGTGCCAGCATGTTGCGCTGCGAGAGGTCAACACCTTTCGGGGAACCCAGGGAACCGCTCGTGTAGATGATGCTGAAGAGGTCGTCGGGGCGAATGGACTGAATCTGGTCATCGACCCAGCTGAAGTAGCGGTTGCTTTCGGCGAGATCCTTGCCCTCGTCGATAAGGTTGTTCCAGTAGATGCCGTTTTCGGGCAGTTCCGATGCCGGATTGATGCAGATGATAAGCTTGAACCGGGGTAGGAACTTGTGTAGAGGCTCGTCCAGTTCGGCGATGGTGTTCACGAAGAGAATCTGTGCGCCCGAATCGTCGCACTGGAACGTGAAATTCTCGGAAGAGATGTTCGGGAATAGCGGGGCCACCTGCGCGTGGTTGATTTGCGTCGCGATATCCGCGATGAACCATTCCGGAGAGCTCGGGGCGATAATGCTCACGCTGTCGTGCGGTTTTAGCCCGCGGTTGTTGAGCGCTATGGAAAGGTAGATGGCGCTATCCCTCAAGAAATCGCGCGAGTAGTGGAGCCACTGGCCGTCGGTGCGCTTGTACCACCCGCCAAAGTCGTCGCGGGAACATGTTGCAAAGAACATTGAGACAAGCGATGTGTACTGTAGCGACTCCATACCCAAAAAATACTATTCTATTTTTGGAACGTACATAAAAAATCGTTATTTTTTACTTTAATTTGTAACGGAAGGGTTGAATATGCTGAAAAAATTGCGGGATTACGAGCAAAGTCTGCAAAAAAGGCTTGAGGAAGGCACCCCGGTGAGCGATGCCGAACTGCTTTCGGTGCGGACCCGCATCGCCTTTTTCCAGCATGAACGGCTCGCGCACGAGTTCGTGATGATCCTGTTTGCGCTTTTGAGTGTGGGCGGGGTGTTCTTCTTCGTGGCGTTCCCCGAAATCCCGATTTTCTGCCTGGACGTGCTGTTCTTTGCGCTCCTCGTGCCCTACATAAAGCACTATTACGGGCTCGAGAACGGCGTGCAGCGCCTGTACGACCTGTACGCAGAACTCGAAAACCTATAAAAAGAACGCGCCCTTTCAGGCGCGTTCTTCACTTATACTCGTGTATGTGCGAGCGGTCTCTTGTGAGCCGTAGGCGACTCATCTTAATGAGTCGTCGTCCTAATCCTCTTCGCACCCGGAAGCGGAACACTTGTACGTTTCCCCATCGTCGGTGCAGTAGTACGTGGTGTACGAACCCGAAACAGATACCTTTTCGTAGAAATGGCAGTAGCTGTCGATGGTTGTGCCCATGCGGGGGCTCGTGATGGTGCTGTTGTCTGCGGCGGAACAGGCAGAGAGTGCGGCTATCGCCATGGAGCCGAGTAATGTTGCAATCGCTTTTTTCATGATTTATCCTCCTGCCTAGAAGTAGATGAATGCGCCGAAGTTAGCGATGAAGTCGTTGTTCGTGTCGCTAAACCCGGTGAACGGGTTGGAGTAGAAGTTGTCCTCGATGGAGGCTTCCACGGCGAAGCTTGCATACTGGAAACGTGCGCCGAGGCTAGCCGTCGCGACTCCGGTACGGGAAGACATCCTGGTGATGCTGCTCTTCACGATATCGAGTTCGTCGTTGTAGTCGGTAATGAACTCTTCCGATTCCATGGAGAACACTGCCCAGGTGTAGTTAGCTCCGCCAAAGACGCGCCAGCAGTTGCCGAGCTTGAGTTCGGCAAAGATGTTCGGTGTGGCGTAAACGCCCATCGTGAAGTAGCTGTCCTTGTTGTGGTTGCTTTCATCCTTGAACTCGTCGTAGAATATAAAGGGCGCGCGGCTGTTCACGCCGAGCAACACGCGGGCGAATTCGTTACGGAGAATCGTGCCACCGATGTTGAAGGAGGGCTGGATGTAGATGTGCGCGTCCTTGCCCGTGGTTTCGGTCTTGGTGGACGACGAACCGGACTTTGTTTCGCGGTAGTAGGAATTCTCGTGACGGGTGAAGTTCACGCCCGCATTCCAGAAGATGTTCTTTGCGGAGGGGTCGTTACTGATGGCGACCGTTGCGCCGAGATCCCAGTAGTCGTATTCGGTTTCGGTGGTTGACTTGCTGTCGGCGTCCTTCTGTTCGGTATCGGTCGAGGTTTCGTTCTGGTAGGTGAGCCAGAATGCGGATGCATTGATGTCGAAGGCTCCGAGGGGGAGGGCCAAGCGCAGGCGCAGAATGTCGTTCGCGCCAACGGTGTAGGTGTCCTCGTCTTCTTTCTCGTAGGGGTCCTTCGTCTCGGTGAAGGTGAGTTCCTTGGCGAGCGCGTAGCTAAGAGAAATACCCAGGCCCCTGCTGGCAAGACCGACGGTAGCCATGGCGAGGTTGTTGTAGTTCTCGAAGGAAATGAACTTCGTGTTGCCCGAACCGAATGCCACCGCGCTGAATTCGCTCGTGGGTTCCATGTACACGAGGTTGATGCCTGCCATCTTGTAGGGCTTGTCGAGGTTGTCGCGGATGGTGGGGCTTGCCGCGGGGTTACCCACGTTGTTGTAGGCGATGCCGTGCGGTTTTGCTGGCGCCTTGGCCGTGGTCGCTGTGTCCACTGCAGGTGCAGGCTTTGCTGCGGGGGCAGGAGCGGGAGCCGCCTTTGCGGTAGCTGCGGTTGTCTGGCTTGTCGAAACTTCGGCGGCAGGAGCGGAATTCTGTTCCGGTGCGGCCTGTGCCGTATCGCCTTCTTGGGCCATGGCGCTCGCGATGGCGAATGCCGCAGTCAAGGTAATCAGTTTGATATCCATTGTTTTTCCTTTTGTTATTGTTTTAAACTTCACTGCTGGAGGATTCTGCGAGATCTTCGCTGCTCGAAGAACTTTCTGCATCCTCGCTGCTGGACGATTCAAATGTATCGCTCGAGGAACTGTCTATCTCGAACGAAGAACTGGATACCTCTTCGCTGGACGAGCTTTCGATAGCGTCGCTGCTGGAGGATTCCGCGAAGTCGCTCGAGGAACTTTCCGTAACATCGCTGCTGGAAGATTCTGCGATATCGCTCGAAGAGCTTTCTGCAACTTCGGAGGAACTGGATTCCGGAGCGCTGCTCGAACTACTCACGGAACTTGAAGAGGCGATGCTGCTCGAACTGCTCACGGAACTCGAGGATGCCGTGCTCGACGAACTTTCTTCCTCGTCGGAACTGGAAGAACTAGAGTAGCTGCTCGAAGACTTTGCCGAAGAACTCGAACTTTCTGCGCTGCTCGACGAACTCTTTTTCGAGGAGCTGCTCCGGAGGCTCGTGTCCCCGTGCGGGGTCTTGCTGTTGTGCGGCCCCGTGATGGTGGAATCCGTGGAGCACGCAATTACGAAGGCGAAAACCAGGCTAATAACGAGAATGACTGCTTTTTTCATGGCTATCCTCCCGGCTAGAATGTTACGGTCCCGCTGAAGTCCATAAGCATGGAACCTCCGTCGAAACCTCTAAAGGGGTTGCGGTACAGCGCAGACTGGATGCCCGCTTCAAGTATCAGTTTCTTGTACTTGAAAAGCAGGCCCGTGCTCAAACCGAGCGTGTTTGTCTTTGTCGAAATCTGCGTAAGGTAGTTCTTTATCGAGAAGTCCTTGTCCTCGTCTTCGACTACGTATGCCTCCTGGTATTCTTCGCGGTTGAAGGAATTGCTCCAGGTGTAGTAGGAACCGCCCCAAATCATCCAGTTCTCGTTGAATGCATATTCTGCAAGGATGTGGGGAGTGAGGTAGAGGTTGCTCTGTATGTAGAAGTCCTTGCGGCGGTTATCATTGTCCTTGACGCGGTCGTAGATGTATGCGTTAACGGAAGTGTTGTTGCCGACGTGGACGCGTGCGTTTGCGGATCGCAGGACGATGTAGCCGAAGTTGTAGAAAAAGGATGCGTAGATGTAGTTCGAGGTCCCCCGGAGCTTTTCCTTGTAGTTGTCGTCGGGGTCGATGGAGCTTTTCAAGGAGGTTTTTACGGTTTCGATGTTGCGGGCGGCGGTTCCTCCGGTGCTCCAGGAGAAGTCCTTGGCGGAAGGCTTGTTTGTGAAGGTGACTGACCCGGAAATATAGTGGTCGTGGCTATGGTATTCCTTCTTTATTTTGCCTTCGCTGTCGGCGTACTCGACCTTGGCGAGGGAATCGTTGTATTGGCTGTACCGCAGGGTGGCCAGGAAGTCGGTGGTTTGGAAGGGGAGCGAAAAGCGGAAGGTAAATTCGTTGCCATGACCGCTGACAGATGTCCTTTCGTCCTTGTGATAGGCGTCCTTTTCGTCAAAAAATTCCACTTTTTCGTCGAGATCGAGCGAAAAACTAAAACCGAATGACTTGGTGGCGATGCCGAGCATGGCACGGCTGTTCAGGTAGGCGAAAAACGACGTGTGCTCGCCAGACGCGTAACTGGCAACGGCCTGGTTGTCCGATGGAGCGAGATATACCAGGCTGTTTCCGTACATGAGGTATGGGGTGTAGAGGTTCCTCAATACGGAGGGCGCTTCGCCCGGCGTTCTCGCTGTGGTGTAGTATGCGTTTCCGTGAAGAACGTTGAAATTTGCGGTATCTGACGGAGTTTCCGCAATTGCGGCTGCGACAATCGTTGCTAACGCGAAAAGGTGCAGTTTTAATCTCATAATTTGTCCGAAATGTTTTCTCCAGCAACAAAGATAACTTAACGAAGGGAGTTTGCGGGGATTATAATGAAATTAAAAATGTTATGTTTTACAACAATTTTGTAAATTTTGAGAACAATTTGTGTTTAAAAACCTTGTTTTTGTAAAAAATTTAGAAAAATTGTTGCTTTTTGCTTGAATTGTGATTATATTTAGTGAGAACAATAAAAAGGGATGTGATTATGAAATCTTGTACGACAGTTCTCGCTTGCCTCGGTTTGGTGACCGTGGCGGGTGCCCAGGTGACCCTCGGCGATGCCGGTGGCTGGCTCGAATCTGCCTATGCCCAGTGGGCCTCGGACGGCTCCGACAGTTACAACGTGTATTACTCGGGTAATGGCAAGAGCAATGTTAAGGTCGATGCGGAACTTGTCCGCAAGTACGGCTCTACCTGGCGCGTAGACGTTCCGGGGCTCAAGGCGGGTGACTACACGCTCAAGATTGTGGGCGTGAAGAGCGGCAAGGAAGGCGCTTCTGCCACTACAAAGACGCTTTCGGTAAAGGCGCACGACCGCAGCGGTTTTGCTTTTGCCAACGGGCGCGTTCCCGGTGCGTACAAGGCCGACGGCACGCTCAAGGATGGCGCCGTGGTACTCTACATTACCGAAAGCACCAAGAATACCGTGACGATGGACGTGGCTACAAGTTCAAAGGGTACAAAGACAACTTGCAAGAGCTTCCAGGGCATATTGAACTGCTACAAGAAGGGCTACGAGACGACTCCGCTTGACCTGCGCTTTGTCGGCAACGTGACGGATTCCGACTCGCTCGTGCAGGGCGACATGGTGATTGACCTCGGCAAGTCTGAAACCTCCTACGTGACGGTGGAAGGTGTCGGGCCCGATGCTACGGTGAACGGCTGGGGCATTCGTGTCAAGAACGCGCAGAACGTGGAAATCCGTAATCTCGGAATCATGAACGTGAACAGCGATGAAGGCGACAACGTTGGCCTGCAGCAGAACAACCAGTACGTGTGGGTGCACAACTGCGACTTCTTCTACGGCGATGCGGGCAGCGACAAGGACCAGGTGAAGGGCGATGGCGCGCTTGACTGCAAACTTTCCACGTACATTACGTTCAGCTACAACCATTTCTGGGACAACGGTAAGTCGAACTTGCTTGGCCTTAAGGAAGGTACGAACGATGGCTACTACATCACGTATCACCACAACTGGTACGACCATTCCGACAGCCGCCACCCGCGCGTGCGCTACTACAGCGCCCACGTGTACAACAACTACTACGACGGCAATGCGAAGTATGGCGCGGGCTCTACGCTGGGTTCCTCGGTGTTCATGGAAAACAACTACTTCCGCAACTGCAAGTACCCGATGCTCACGTCGATGCAGGGGACTGACGTGTATGCGAGCGGCACCAAGCGCGACCCGACGAACAACGGCACGTTCAGCAAGGAAGCGGGCGGTACCATCAAGGCTTACGGCAACCATTTTGAAGGTTCCTACACGTTCATTCCGTATGGCGCGACTTCGTACAAGGTAAAGGGAGTGGAAACGACGGCGGCAAGCCAGGGAATCAACACCTCCGAGGATTTCGATGCGTACGTTGTGGATAGCCGCGACACGAAGGTCCCCTCTACGGTCAAGTCGTATGACGGCGCAAACACCTACAACAACTTTGATACCGACAATTCCGTGATGTACAGCTACAAGGCGGACGATGCCGCAACGGCTAGAGACAACGTTGTCCGGTATGCGGGCCGTGTGCAGGGCGGCGATTTTAAGTGGACTTTCGACAATTCTGTTGATGATGCTTCTTCTGATGTGAACCAGCCGCTCAAGGATGCGCTCGTAGCGTACAAGGGCTGGAACGGGAATGTTGTGCCGGTTTCTTCGTCATCCTCGACTCTCGCTTCTTCGTCATCCTCGGCACCGGTCGAGAATCTGTCCAGCAGTTCTCTTGCCTCGTCATCCTCGGCACCGGTCGAGGATCTGTCTAGCAGCAGTTCTTCTAGCGTCACACCGCAGTCGAGCGACAGCGAGACAAGCGTGTCCATTGCAGAATCCTTGCGCGCCCCCGCAATGCGCTACATCGCCGCTGATCGCCGTCTTGAAATCGGCGTTGCAGGCTCGTTCCGTGTAGATGTCGTGCGAATGGACGGAACCAGGGTTCTTGCGAGTTCTGCCCGCGTTGTCGACCTCTCGGGCCTGCGTGCGGGAGTGTACGTTGTCCGCCTGGTGTCGGCGGGCTCTGCGCTCCAGTTAAAAATCCTGAAGTCCGCGCCATAGAATTCCGCACCGAAGGTGCGCATGCTAAGGTCGCTTCGGCGGCCTTTTTCTGTATATCCGGGTAAGGACAGCGATGGCCATGATGAAAATTGCTATATTACTTCGTATGAACATCAGACTTTCCGTGGCCGCTACGGCCCTTGCGCTTGCATTTTCGTTTGGTACTTCCTTCGCTGCCGACCCCCGCATAGAACAGGGGGCGATTTTCGAGGCCAAGGGCGAATACGAAATGGCCCTCGGTGAATACAGGGCTATCCTTGCGGAACAGCCGCAGAATTCCGAGGCGTATTTCCTTGCTGCGGAAGTCTACCTCAAGATGCCCAAGCAGGACTTGGCTCGCGCCCTTGCCAACTACCGCCTGGCGTACAAGTTTACCCCGACGATGAGCAAGGCGTACGAGGGTGCCGCGAGGGTCTACGAACTGATGGGCAAGAAGGCGAAGGCCGAAGAGGAACGCGCGAAGGACCCGAAGAACAAGCCTACGGAAGAGGTTACTGCCCCGGCGGTGGAACTTTCGGAAGCTCCGTCTGCGGAATCCAAGGCCGCTGAACCTGCGAAGCCTGCCGAGACGAAGATTGCCGAACCTGCAAAGCCGGAAAGTGCGCCGGCAGCGGTCGAAACGAAGGCCGCGGAAAAGGCTCCGGAACCCGCGAAGGTTGCCGAACCCGCAAAGCCCGCCGCAGAACCGGCAAAGACTGCAGAACCTGCGAAGGCAGAAACTGTGGTGCCGACAGACCCGTTTGAAAAGGGCAAGATGCTGCTTGCCGAGGGCAAGTACAAGGATGCCGCCCCGCTCTGGCGCGAGGTGCTCGCCAAGAAGCCCGGCGACAAGGGTGCCTATTTTTACGCCGGCGTTACGCGCTACTACATGGGCGAGTACGACAAGGCGGAATTCAACCTGAAGAAGGGCCTTGAATACAAGGAAGAGGGCAACGATGCCAACTACTACCTTGCGTTAATTTATCAGAAAGGCAAGAAGAACGACCTTGAAAAGAAGGCCCTGGCCGCCTACCTGAAGAAGGCCGCTCCGGATGCCAAGTTCCGCAAGCCCGCGGAAGATCGCCTTGCCGAGATGAAGGCTGCCGCCGATTCTGCGAAGGTGGCGAGTGCAGCCCCTGCAACAGAAGCTGCTGCGCCTGCTAAGGAATCTGCTCCTGTTGCCGAGAAGGCTGCTCCGGTGGAAACCGCCTCCGTTGCGCCCGCGCCTGTGGCGAGCGAAGCGAAGGGACCGTCCGATACGCCGACGATTGCGAACGCGAACCTGCTTTTCAAGGCGGGGAGTTACGAGGCCGCGCTCCAGATGTACAAGGCTCTCCTCGAAACGGAAATTTCGCCTGACGAACGTTACTTTGCCACGCTCCAGATGGGCAACATCTACCGCGAACTGCGCGACTTCCATAGCGCTGTGACCCGCTACCGCACCGTGGTGCAGCAGTACCCGGAATCGGACTGGGCGACCGAGGCGGAACGCGCCCTCGAAGATGCCGTATGGCTCGAGAAGCATGCGTCCGAGCTCCCGCGCCGCACAAGATAAACGTTTAAAAAAGTTTTCTTGAAAATGCCCCTAAATAGGGGCATTTTTGCGTTTGTGCGGGGGCGCTCTATTGCGTTTTTGTACAAAAGAGTATAGATTAAGCGAGGTAATAAAAGGTGGGATGTCGGAAATAAAGTTTGGATGAGGTTGGATTAGGATATGAAAAGAAAAATCTTGGTTCTCGCGGGTGCGGTTGCAGCAACGCTAGCTTTTGCAGACCCGCCGGCGAACTTCAGCGGTTGGGAGAAGGTGTTCGAGGACAACTTCGATGGTACTTCTCTTGACAAGAAGAAATGGAACCCCACGTACAACTGGGGCCCGACGCACAACCACCGTGCTTACTGTGCCGAGGAGAACGTGATTGTCTCTGACGGTACGCTCAAGCTGAAGGGCGAAAAGAAGGTGCACCCGGATGCCAACGGGCGCAAGGCAAAGTTCAACAACAAGGAAATCCCGGTCGACTATACGAGCGGCGCGATTGACACGAAGGGCCATTTCGAGGTGAAGTACGGCTACATCGAGGGGCGCTTCAAGGCCCCGTGGCAGAAGGGGACCTGGCCCGCGTTCTGGACCCTGCAGGACGGCTGGCCTCCGGAAATCGACATTCTCGAAATCCCTGCGTCGCGCAAGCAGCACCACTACTACCTGCACTACACCGACCCGAGCTGGTATAGCAGTCACGGCTCTGCATGGGATCACGAGGCGTCCTTCGGCGGACACAAGGACGATGACGTGGACCGTTCCGCGGGTTTCCACAACTACGGCGTGGAATGGGACGAGTCGACCCTCAGTTTTTACTTTGACGACAAGCGGTTTGCAAGCTACACGCGCCCGACAGAAATCAAGCAGCTTGCGGCGCAGTACATCATCGTGAACCTCGCCATCGGCGGCTGGGCGGGCGATGACATCGAGATTACCTCTGACAAGCCGGCGTATTTCGAGGCGGACTGGGTGCGCGTGTGGCAGGCCAAGCCCGCGAAGCCCGATACGGTGCGCATCATGTCGATGAATTTCGGTACCTGCATGGTGCGTACATCCGAAGACAAGCTTGCTCTCGGCGATTGCAATGGCGATAATGCTGTTGCGACGGTTACGCCGCTATCTTCGACGACGTTCCGCATCAACTTCGGCGACATTTCTCTCGATACCCCGAACGAATCTACGGATGCGGGCATCACGATGGGTCTTTACAAGTGGAATGGGGGCGCTCACCAGAAGGTGGTAATGGAAAAGCAGTCCGGTTACGAGGGCTCCGTGGTGCGCATGAAGATGCAACACAGCAACATGTACCTGCGTGCAACTACCGATGGCGAACGCGTGGTGCAGAGCTGGGCCGACGACTGGGAATGGAACCAGATGTGGCGCCTGGTGGGCAAGGACGATGTTGTTCCCTCGAAGGATACGACGAAGAAGGATACGACAAAAACCGACACGGGTACGACTACGCTGGGTAATTTCGCAAGCGTGTACGGAACTTCGGTCCATTACGCAGGCAACCATCTGTTTGTAGAACTCGGAAGCACGTTTATTGATGGTGCGACGGTGCGCATTCTTGACCTGCAGGGGCGCGAAGTCATGCGCAAGCAGGCGGTGCGATCTACTGCATTCAACGTACAGGCCTTGCCCGCGGGCATTTACCACGTTGCCGTGCAGAACAAGAACCGCACGGAAATCCGGCGGTTCAAGAAATAAGAAGCAACTTTCGCGAGCCCGCTGTCGTGCTCGCTCAAACGTTGTCATGCCCGATCAAGTCGGGCATCTTCTGTTTTAAGAGAATGGTTAAACGATCTGAACGAGCAATCCCTTGAGGTACTGACCTTCGGGGAAGGCTGTATTTACGGGATGGTCGGCGGGTTGGCCGAAGCGTTCAATGATTTGAACGCGCCGGTGTGCATCGGCGGCGGCATCCGCGATAATCTTCTGGAACAGGTCCATCTCCATGAGCCCGGAGCAACTGAAGGTCGCGAGCATGCCGCCCTCGGCCAACAGCTTCATTGCAAGTAGATTGATGTCCTTGTACCCGCGGGCGCCCTTCTGCAGGTTATCCTTGCTTTCCACGAACTTGGGCGGGTCCAGCACGATGAGGTCGAACGTTTCCGCCTTGTCGCGGCACTTGCGCAGGTACTGGAATACATCCGCTTCTACGTGCGTGGCATGTGCGGTGCTGAGCTTGTTCCGCATGATGCCTTCCTTCGCGAGCTTGAGGGCGTCTTTCGAGACGTCCACCTGGTAAACCTTCTCGCAACCGCCACGGAGGGCGTATAGCCCGAACCCGCCGGTATAGCAGAAGCAGTTCAGGACCTTCTTGCCCTTTGAAAGTTCGCCAATGCGGCGGCGGGCGTCGCGCTGGTCCAGATAGTAACCCGTCTTGTGACCGTTCTTCACGTCGATGGGGAAGAGGATGCCGTTCTCGTTGATGATTACGGGCTCGTCGCTCACTTCGCCATAAACTACACCCGTGCGCAGTTGCAGGCCTTCCTTGCGGCGCACCTCGGAATCGCAGCGCTCGTAGATGCCCTTGCAGTGCGTCTTTTCGGCAAGCAACTCGTAAATCGTTTCGCGGTGGACTTCCGCACCGGCTGCAAGGATTTCGACAGAATAGATGTCGGCGTACTTGTCGATGATGCAGCCCGGAATGCCATCGTTCTCGGCGTTAATCAAGCGGAATGCACTTTCCTTGTCTTCAATGTCAAAACCGCGGCTCTTGCGGGCGGCAATCGCTCGGTCCAGCAGGTCGCTGAAAAATTCGCGGTCGATGTTCGCCTTCTCGCCGAACGTCCAGAAGCGCCCGCGTATCTGGGACTTGGGCGAGTACGCCGCAAGACCCAGAAAATCGCTCCGGTAGCTGTACACCTCGACGGTATCGCCGAGTTCCGGGTCGCCGACAACTTCGTCGACGGCCCCGCTAAAAATCCACGGGTGGTAACGCAATGCGGACTTCTCGCGTCCGGCCTTCAGAGTAATCGCTTTCATGCATACAAATGTAGAAAAATGGCAGTTTGGGCGGGGCGTTTTTTTATATTTGGCGTCAAGATGTTTGAAAGCCTTTTTGACAAGTACCCGTTTTTCCGTGCCGTTCCCGCTGTTCTCTGCATGGCGATAATCTTCAAGATATCTTCGCTCACAAACGAGCAACTGGAAGATTTTCCGCAGGTCTGGGACAAGCTGGCGCATTTCTGCGAATACGCGACTCTTGCCGGTTGCTATGCCATGCTCTGGTCCCGCGCTGAGTGGTCCAAGCGGCAGTGGCTGCGCGTACTTGTTGTGGGCGTACTCGCGCTTGCATACGGTTGCACGGATGAATTCCACCAGAGTTTCGTGGATGGTCGCGAAAGCAGCGTGTTCGACCTCGTGGCCGACCTTACCGGTGGCTTGATTGGCGGAATTGTCTATGCGGTTGTTGTCCGCATCCTGAACCGCTTTGATCCGGTCCCACCTCCGCCCGAAGAAAAGTAGCCCGAACAAGGCGACTTTACAAAGTAGCCCGAACAACGTTACTTTATATATTGCTCTAGAATGTACGAGAGAATCATTGCCGGTACGGCAAAGAGCGTTGCTGCCTTTGAGCATTTCGCGTAATCTTCTGCACTGTAGTCCGGTGCGAGCCTTTTCATGATGAATGCTGAAGTATAGCCGCAGAGTAAAAGGTAGACGAGCGCTTGCCCGAGTGTCGTAAAGGCCTGGAGAATGCTTGCCGAGTTCCCGTG
>JAEEGI010019795.1_pt1 | contig 13540 bp, 16 predicted proteins | sample 8958751 | NCBI WGS metagenome assembly JAEEGI01 (sample SAMN16246545, study PRJNA631951) | gut metagenome | biome: gut microbiome; feature: rumen; material: KS-attached | host: Bos | place: Iran: Karaj | collected 2018-10
TCCTCATCATCTATGACAGTCTTAAATGATGTATTTCTTTGAGTAATTATTTTATTCAAAATATCTTCTGGAATCTTCATTACAGTAGCTTTATCCATATTACTCAAGACTTCATATAATTCTTCATATACATCTTCAATTGGCATATGTTACTCCTTTTACTTACCCTTGTTGTTTAAGTTCTTCTGGAATAGGCGTTTGAAAAGCTTTTGGCATAGCTGTTAGATTAGGGACTTTAGCTTGCCTTTCTGGCGAAACTGCATCCTCAAATGATGTAGCATCTGGTCTTGTTTTCTTTGCTTTTTTAAAATTTGATACTACACTCTTAAATCTATCAACCTTCCCTAATTTAGCTGTAGATTCTCCATAAAAATAATCTAAAATATCTTGATTAAATGCTCGATCGATGATTAATTCTTGATATCGATTTTGGGCTCTCATATCTTTTTCTTCTGGCATTCTCCAATATGGTTTAACAGCCTTCTCTAACAAATCAGCAGGATAATACTCTGCTAAAATACCATATACTCTATCAAAAAAATCTTGATCAACTTCTGATCTTTCAATTAATTGTTTATCCATTCTAGGATATACTGTATTTAAAATAGATCTTATTTTACTTACTTGTTCTCCCTTTTCAGAACCATTTGTGCGAGTATAAACTTTTAAACCATTAAAATGAAATTGTTTTTGATGAACAATATAATCAAACTCTTTATCTATTTCTAAAGCAGCATACAATCCCATAGCATAAGCTTGGTTATCTATGCTTTCGTCAAAAAGATATTTATTATTTTCCATAAATACTGGTATTTCAATTTTAGGATCTACTAATTTAAAATTTTCGAAACCGGGAAAAGCTTCTGCATAAAATCTTTCCTTATGATTTATGATTGTATCTTTCAACTCTTCTATTTTAGGATATATCATTTTTCCACCACAAAAATGTGTGATTCTTCTTCCTTTAGATTCAATATTTCCAGCTTGTTTATCACCTAATGCAAATCTTAAAATATCTGGAGCAAAAAAACCTACTGTTACAGCTCTAAAAAATTTTTCATCTTCAATTGGCCACCCATACTCTTTAGCGGCCTCTAAAAATAATAAATATGAAGCGGTAAGACTTGCCATAATTCCTCCTAAAATTCTATATCAATTATTATATTATTAATAATTATTTATTTCAATAAAAAAAGAAGTCCCCCGCCGGTTGGGGGACTCCTTAAAAGAGACGATATTCAGTTGTTATGCCTTTACAATCTGATCACCTTTCAGATAGTAGAGGCAGCCGTGCTGGTAAGCAAGTTTCTTGACATACCAGTCTTCATACTCATTCCATACATCAGGTCTGTCGTGCAGCTTGCACGCGTTGAGAACCTGACTGCGGTTGGCAGTGGCATCCAGACCGATCTCAGAGAGATCCGGAGCCGCTTCGTTGAAAGGAATCTGATTCGGGAGCCATTCCTCCTTCGGAATAGCGACGCTGTCAATCAAAGTCCCCAGTGCCGCAGCTTCGGGAATAAATTCCAGAACCTTGCCTGCAGGGACGGTCATCTTCAGCGCACTGCTGTACAGATCCTTCTCCCACTGCTTTCCCCATGTCGGAAACCATGCGTGGAAAACCAACTTTCCTGTATCCACCAGTTCTTTGACCGCATCAATGTTGTCCAAAAACACGCGGATGTCCACAGTGTTCGAGACTACAAAGATGCAATCCTTGGAGTCCCGGATTATCTCCAGGATATTCTGAGGAATTGATGTTGTGTTCAACCAAACTTTCATTTATATCTCCTTTCTTAAACTAAGCCGTATTACCGACCTAGCCCACTACCCCTTTATAGGCAGTGTGAAAACATACAACAATCAGGCTTCTTTTCCCTTTCGCGAATACGACCGGCACACCACCCACAAGGAGCAGTAAACATATTCAGTTGTTAAGGTACTTTTACCCAATCAACGTTTATTATACCACATTTTACATAATAAATCAAATTTTCATTATTTTATATACTTATTTTTAATACAATTCTTTAATCTTTCGAGTAAATAAATTGTATTATCATTCATAGTGTAGCCATTTTCATGATTTTTAACAATATTAATTAATTCATCAATGTCATACCATTTTACTTCTGTCAATTCAGATTCTTGTATTATAAATTCATCTTCCTTTTTGTCACAATATGTATAATAAAATCTTCTAACGTTAGAATTTATATCTATTATATTTAATTCTTTTTCTTCTAAAATATGTAAATCCTCTGGATTACATTTTATTCCTAATTCTTCCTCAAGCTCTCTTAAAGCTGCATGAATCAATTCTTCACCAGCATCCACATGTCCAGAGCATACTCCCCAATAATTTGGATAAAAGACTTTATCCTTACTTCTCTTTTGAAGCAATGTTTGACCTTTGTTATTAACTAATAAAATAACCACTTCCCAATGTGGAATGTTTAGTTTATGTATTTTGCCTCTTTCTTCAATTTGTCCTGTATAATTTCCTTCTTTATCTAATACATCTAAGAATTCCATCTAGTAACATTCCTCCAAAAATTCTAGTAAATCTCTCAAACTTCTCACTTTATTATTTTACAATATTTTCCTACGAGCTCTTTGCCAACATTTAGTTCATAATACTTGAAAAACATTTTATCTATTTCTTTTTTTGTATATTTTTTAGATGTACAGACAACTGGATTATATAAATGTTTATCTAACTCATAGATTGTATCTAAAACTTCAAATCCGACTTTTTGATAAAATTTGCTGCGCTTTATAGTTTGTTCATTTTCTTCATTTACTTCTTCTATCTCAGCCAAAAGTCCTTCTTCATGACAAATTCTATCTATTATGTTTTTTAAAACTATAGAACCATATCCTTTATTTTGATACTTTTCAAAAATAGCAAAATAATCTAAATAATATGGATATCCATCAATTTTTTCTAACAGAAAAAATCCAATATCTTTTTTTTCTAGTTTAATAACATATATTAATTCATGGCCCGAATGCCAAGTCTCAGATATTGTTTTTAAACTTCGACGCTCATTAGCAGGAAATAATTCTCTATAATTCTCATATATTCTTTCTCTAAATTCGTTCATTGTTATTTTGCTCAATATAATTTTCATACTAACACCTTCTAATCAATGTTATACTTTTCTAATAAATATTGATTTGCAGTATCTTTTTCTAATTTCACTTCAATTACTCCAGCAGCACCTGTTGCTATATCATATTTATGATAGTTAATATGTATTCCATCACCTAAGATACCGAAACTACCATGGCTTTGCATTTTTTCAACTAACAAGATATCTACACCAATTTTTTCTGTATCATCTATTTGAATTTGATTTGCTTTTGCTTGTTCCTTAGTCCTTTCACCTAATAATACTTTTAAAGATTCTGAATTTGTTGAAACATTATTTAATGTTAATAATTCGCCTGTTTGTGCATCATAAGAATAGAGCTCATATTGATTCCATGATACTCCTCCAAAATCCCCATCTAGTTTAATAGAAAAAGTTATTACATTGTCACTTTGATATTCCAAATTAACAAAATATTTCACACCCAGAATATCTTCATCAGCATCACGTACTTTGACTTCTTCTGAAGTAACTTTAATATCATTTTCCCAAAAATCATCCATTATTGTTCTTAAATCTGATTCAATTACTTTTGCAGAATCAGGATTGTTTGGATTTACAATTGTTGGTATATTTCTTTCGCTACTACATACTCTTTCGTTTTTTTCATTATATGAAGAAAAATATTCGGTTGAAAAAGTAACATCATATCTAGAAGTATTATTTTGACTATCAGTAGCATTTATTACTGAAATGGCTGTATCAGTTACCATATTATTTTGAACTTCATTTACTATATTTTCTTCTTGTTTTTCTTCTTTATTCTTCGCCATTGATACACCAATTAATAATGCTATTATAATAATAACAATTACTAAGTATTTTAATTCTTTTTTCATTTTGTACTCCTTTTTATTCCTCCGTATATTACTAGAGATCATTCTGTAATTTGTTTCATATAGTATTCCACTTCTATTTTTTCACCATTTGGATACTCCATGATTTGTGTTTTTATATATTTAGTAAATCCAAATTTTAGATAAATAGATTTATTTAGATAATCGTCTTTTTCTACACCTAATGTAAATTGCGTATATCCTCTTTTTATCAAATCATCAATCATGAAGTTAAATAATTTAGAAAAGAATCCTTGATTTCTATATTCTTTATTTGTTCTAAAAGCTGATAAATACGCTGTTTTTTCATCAATCAAATCTTTAGAATTCTTAACAAAATAACTCTCTGGACTAATTGATGCTGTTGCCTCAACAATTATTTCATTATTTAAAAATCCATAATAAGTAATTGATCTATTTGAAAGAACATCTTGTATCAATTTTTCTTTCCATATAATCCAATTACTTTGGTCATTATCATTATGAATACTAATCTCATAATCCCATCTTTTATTTATTTGTTCTAATGTTGGAATCTTGCATTCATAATTTGAATCTATCACTTCCATTTTTAATCCTTATTGGTTTTTATTATAACTAATCTATATTATTGTATCATAAATATCAATAGGTTTATATATAAAAAGCCCTAATCATTAAACACATAGTTTAACAATTAGGGTTATACTTCTTTTATAATCTATATTGATTTGTATCAGCTCTTTCATCCATTTTTCTATCATACTCTGAATTGTTGTAATACCAATCCGTTTTACTGGTTCCAGAGAACAGTTTCCTATTCTTAATCAACCAACAATCTATAAAATTCAAGAACGGAATTAGTATTCCTAGAGCATATACGAAATATGTTGTAATAGATAGTGTCATTGCACCTGAATCACGGAAATGTTGTACTGCTTCATATAAAGCTGTACCAAAATACATAGTATATGTAGCAAAAAATAAAGCTCCACCTAATGTACTTCTTTTAAAAATCATAACAAAACAAATTAAAGAAAAGAATAATAATGCAATTTCAACCCCTAAATTAATTGGAGCTGTAAAAAATTCTTCTTTATTTGTACTCATGATACAAACAATAACTCTAAAAAGCCAATATCCTATTCCCGAAAAGCTTATTAAATAACTTAACATTTTAATTCCTCCTATCCTATGTACACATCTATTTTATTTCTATCTAAATAAAAAATCAATTACATTTAAAATACATTTTTAGAAATTTATATTTTTGAATTCAAACAAAAAAAGCATGCCTAAACATGCTTTTAATTGTCAATCACAAAATTATTCTGCATCTTCTTCTACAGATTCTGAATCTACTGGATCTTCAGCATTTTCATATTCTGCTAAGATAGCATCTTGAATTTTTTGTCTTCCTTCTGGATTAATAGGATGAGCAACATCTCTAAATTCTCCATTTTGGATTTTTTTGCTAGGCATAGCAATAAATAATCCATTTTGTCCTTCAATAACTTTGATATCATGAACAACAAATTCCTTATCAATAGTTACTGATGCAACGGCTCTTAATTTTCCGTCTGAATTAACTTTTCTTAAACGTACCTCTGTAATTTCCATATTGTTTAAGCTCCTCTTTCTCTGTATTTATACATAAAAAATATGTACAATTATAATATTCTACATAAAAAGATTTTTTCCTTTTTTATTTTTATATTTTTTTTATTTGTATAAAAACATTAGTTTTGTTGAAAAAAAAATTTGTAGGATATATAATTGCTATCAATATCAAACTATTTTTAGGAGCGTTATTATGGAAGTAAATGAAGATAATTTATCAGAATTTAAAAGAATCCACTTACTTGGAATTGGTGGTGTTAGTATGAGTGCTATAGCAGAAACACTACATTCATGGGGCCACATTGTCACAGGTTCTGATTTAAAATCAAGTTCAATAACAGATAAATTAATTGATGATGGAATAAATATAACAATTGGGCATGGACTAGATGATTGCAAAAAAGCTGATTTAGTTATTTATTCAGCAGCAATAAAACAATCTGATCCAGAAATGATTTGCGCAAAAGAAAATAATATTCCAACTATAATAAGAGGAGAATTTGTTGGAATTCTTACCAAATTATATGAACATACCATATGTATTGCAGGAACTCATGGTAAAACAACTGTTACATCTATGATTTCTTCATGTTTTATGCATGCTAAAAAAGAACCAACCATCCAAGTTGGTGCATATTTTAAAGAAATCGATGGCAATTACAAAATTGATAGTAAAGATTATTTTATTCTTGAATCATGCGAATATAATGGAAGCTTTTTAAATTTCCATCCAGATTCTGCTGTTATACTAAATATAGATAATGATCATTTGGATTATTATAAAAACTTTGAAAATGTAATTAAAGCATTTCATAAATTTGCATCAATTACCAATCCTAATGGAATTATAGTAACTAATATGGATGACCCAAATTGCAAGATTATAAAAGAGCAATTAGATAATGTTTTATTATACAGCCTTGAAAATGATGAAGCAGATTTTGTTGCAAAAAATATTAGATTTGATGAAGATGGATTTGGACATTTTGATGTTTATAAAAATAAAAATCTTTTATCTCATATAGATTTATCTATTACAGGTAAACACAACATCTCAAATGCACTTGCATGTATAGCTTTGTGTGATTTTTATAAAATCGATATTGCTGTAATCCGTGATTCCCTAGCAAAATTTGGTGGTGCTGAACGTCGTCAAGAATATAAAGGAACTTTCAATGGAGTAAAAGTTTATGATGATTATGGTCATCATCCTACGGAAATAAAGGCTACAGCAGATGCGATAAATTGTAAGCAATTTAATCAATCATGGGTAATATTCCAATCTCATACTTTTTCTAGAACTAAAGAACACTTACAAAATTTTGCAAAAGTATTAACTGAATTCGATAATATAATAATTGCAAAAATCTATCCTGCTAGGGAAACAGACGATTTGGGGATTTCTGGTCAAAGTATTGTAGATGAAATTAAATCTCGTGGTAAAGATGCTATATATATTCCCGAATTTGAAGATATAGCAAATTATATAAAAGAACATGCAAAACCTGGTGATTTAGTACTTACTTTAGGTGCTGGAAATGTAAATCAAATTGCTGATCTATTGTTAGATAAATAAAAAATTTATCCCAATACGAATCAATCGTATTGGGATATTTTTTATTTATATGTTACTTTAACTCCTATACATTTACCATAAACAAATGAATTAGCTTCAACATCTTCAATAAGTATATTAAATTCATTTAGAGTGCTATTATCTGTTGCATGACATCTAGCTCTAATTGTTAAATTAGTTCCATTAGCCTCAGCAAGATTTGAATAGCCTCTTTGGCCAACCCAAATATCATTGCCACCTTCATCTTTTCCATAAAGCTCTAATTGCTGATTTTGTGTTGGACTGGTTGCAGAAATTTTTACAACAATTGAATTTCCTACAGAAACTTGGAATGACTTTAGATAAATCTCAATTTCACTAACATCTTTTAAGGTTTTACCTGCAGCTAAATTTACATGTTCTACCGGAGTATTAGTATTAGATGAAAAATACTCATCTGCAAACTTTTGATATGTATATCCTGATGAAGTCGTCAAGGCATTGGTTTTATATAGCCTTTGACGTTGCTCTGCAATTCCTGTATAATATGCTGTCCTTCTATTAGAATTTAGAGCATCATCTCCAACCCATTTACTTGGATCTAATCTTTGTACTTCTGCTTCTGTTCCACCAATTGTATAGTTTTTCTCTCTTAAGTTTTTATTAATTATACAACTATAATCTAATAAATTTCTAAAATTATATTCATATATACCTTTATTTTTATTATAGATTCCATCGTATTTTACATCATTAGATTTCATTGAAACATATGGTGAACAATTTACTCCATATGGACCACTACTATATCCGTCTGGGAATGACTCACAATCAACTCTATGAGCATATATAGTTCCATTTGTTGGGTCACCTTCATCATTAAATCTATTAGTTGGTATATAATAAATCTCTGATGGAATTACAGTCAATTCATTATTAGTACTGTTTACAATAGAATATGAACTAAAGTTTTTGGTTCCACATGGGATTCCTTGTAAAAATGAAACTATTGAAACATTTGTTATAATTCTTTCCCATTCAGTATCTGAAATAACTGGCATTTGGAATGACAGATTTCCACCATACATCTCAGTATATGAAGAAAAAGCTAAATTCAAATTATATTGAATAGAATTTCTAATTACACCATCTTTGTGATTAGCAAAATTAGATTCTAAATCTGGATCTTGACCTCTTTTGAATATACAAGAGTTATCTCCCTCAAAATTTTGAAATAATGTGTCAAAAGATGCTGTTTTAGTTGAATAATTATTTCCAATTGAAGAAGCATATTCTGAAACAGTATTGCTTATTATATCATTTTGAATATCTGAAGCTTTGATACCTATATTAGCATCTGAACCAGTTGGATCATCTCCTAAATTATCATAAACCCATTTTGAAAAAATTGAATTTCTTACGTAGTAAGCTATCGCACGCATATTCGCCAATTCAGATTCTTCTGTTTGAATTCTATTTAATAGATTACTTCCAGTTGGATTAAGCGGATATGAGTTATTATGCCAATTTCCATAATCGGCAGCAAGTTGACTTTGAATTTCATCCTCTCTAGCCCCTGATGAATTAATTATATTATTAGGATCGCCATCTAATTCTTGTGGATTAGAAACTATAGTAACTTGATCAAATGTACCATCATTCTTTTTACTTCTGCAATTAATTGTTAAAGATATTCTATATTTACCTGACAAACATAACTCCTCAGCCTCATCTTCATTTAAAGCCATAAGATAATTATTATCAATTACCTTACCAAGTGCATCATGAGCAGGTGTTCCATCAGGATTTGTAATTACTAATTTTGCTTCATCTACAACATCACTTGGAAGTAAATATCCTGTTTTAGCATAATATATACCATTTATATTTCCTACAATATTCATATAATTATCTAAAGTATAATTTATAGTAATATCATGCGTTGTATTACCAGCTGCACCATCTTTATGAACATATCTTGCAGTATATGGCATATATGATTTTAACATATACTCTAATTTATATGATATCTTACCAGCACTTTCATCACTTAATTCTGCAGTATAATAGTTATTACCAATTTTATAATCTTTATCTTCTTCTTGTGCACCACTCTTTACCTTATATACAAATCTTCCATCTTTAGTATAGATTGGTTGTCCACCATTCCCTTCTACGTTAGCTCGAGTAATAATTATTTTATCTTTATTTTGATTTGAATTACCTGGAAGATACTCCTTACTATCCTCTGTAGCACTAAATAATCCACCATTTTCAGCAACCATCCAATCTTGATATGTTAATAATTCTGGCTGTTTTGTTGGTGTATATATATAATATCCATCATATAAAGTATATAAAATTGCTGGAGTATATGCTTGAAATAAAGATTTATTAGCATTGCTCATACCAAAATTTGATGCAAGACTATCAAAAAAGACACTGTTGGAAGCTTCAATAATACTTCTTAATGAATCTGCAACTGTAGACAAATTTTCATTTGCTGTGTTCATCTCAAATGCCAACATAGAATCATATGTTGAATCATTTAATTTAGATTTATAAGAAGTTTGAAGCGCAACAGTATCTACTGATAATTGAATATAATAAGATAAAATTATTATTACTGGTAATATAATTATTGCAAATACTATTCCTAACCCTTGTAATTTCATAAAATTTATCCTTGTCTATATTAAAAAATTCTTTAGTTTGATCCGTTTGCTTGAACCATTCCTGATGCTTGTGAAGCAATAGAATAATTGTCACTACCTGTAACTGAATAAAAAGCTCCACGAATTGTTTGCGCTAATGTTTTATTAGTATTCTTTACACGAACTATAAAAGTATCTCCTTCTTTTAAGCTGTATGAACCTTTTTCTTGGATTTCTTCAACAATTTGTGATGTTCCTACTGAATAACTACTATTCTCTCCTATTACGGTACCTGTTGTCCAAGCAGATTTTTTTCCAATATTTTCGTCTAATATTTTAACTTCCATTTCAACATCATATGAATTTCCTGTAGCTGATAATGTACTTATTAATTTTTGATAATCAGCCAATGAAATTCTTCCTGTTGTTGTAACAGCATTAGCAAATTCAGATGTTGCTGTTTGAACTGTTAATTGTGAAATATCATCACTTCTTTCTGAAACAGACATTAATGGAAAAATAAACATTAATATAGTTCCTAAAAAAATTGCTACAATTGTTATAACTGTATCATTCATGAGATTCCTCCTTGAAATTTAATTTTTCTATCTTTGGTATCGTATTTATATATTATTTTCTTTTAATTGTATACGTTATCTCTACTTTAGAATCTGGAATTTTATTTCCTGTAAGAGTTTCTATATTTTCTCCCTCACCTACTGAAATGGTATCACCACTATAATTATATTGAACAAATCTTTCTTCTATTTCTAAATTATCACTCTGTTCCATATAATATTTTAAATTGGCTGGATGCACTCCAGCTTCTGGTTGATAACCCGGATTGTATGAATAGTCTACTAAAACATTATTGATATATCCCAATGAACCATTTACAAAGAAGTCTACTCTTTGTTTAGCATATACTAAAGCATTGGTATTCCACGGTGAGCCAAATAAGAATGTAAGGCGATCTTTACCATATTCTTCTAATAATAATTTTTCTTCTTTGTTAATATTATTTGAATTGATATTTCCATTTGATTTTCTATATGCCGCATTTACCTTGTTTTCTGTTGTTATATCAAAAACTTGAATCAATGTGCCCAAACCTGTTGTATTAGTTGTTTTATCATATATTTTAACACTAAAATTTTCTTTATAATACCTATATAATGTTGGGATAACTGTGTCAAATCCAACTTTACGAACTGTTGTCGTCTCATCTTTAATACTTATATTATCGTAATAATTGGCTTCATCAGAATAATAAACAATTGCTTGTGCTGTATTTCCACATATGGAAAAAATGTACATTGAAGTAGTTAATGCTAGTGCAAATATGAACATTGAAAAACCCATTCGAATAGCTTGTACCGCATTCTCCATAGTTTATTAATCCTTCCTTTGTATTCTAAGATATATTAGTTAACATTTGGTTTAAATGATGCTTTAGTACTCTCTCTATATTTAATAATAACACCTGTTATATTACCATTAGCTCTTGAATATAAGTATGAAACAAAATATGAATGTCTACTAGATATTTTATCTCTTGCCACTTCTAATTCAGCAACATTAGGATTTTCAACCGTTGAAGTTACCAAAACAAATTCCCCATTTTCTTCTGGTTGATAATACAAATCAGGTAATTTAGTAGCATCACTACCATTTTTTTGCGCATTTGAAATTAATTTAGAAATTAAAGCTCTAACATCATTTCCTAATTGTGACCCTTTATTTGTTGCAAAAAGATTGTTAAACTCATTATTAATTCTAGGAGCTTCTTCAGTAGAAGATTGTCTCCTAGATGTAGAAATATTAATAATTACTAGGGCAATTACAAATAGTATTAATACAGTAATTCCAACAACTTTTAAAACATTTAGTATTGGTCTTTCTCCCATATTCACTCCTTAATGCTTGTAACCCCTGTACAATATCTAATTTTAGCATATTTTTAGGCATTTGGCAAGGATTTACATAATTTTATTTAAAATAAATTAATTGATTAATGACTATAATTAATAAGTATTCTATTAATTATTCCTCTCGTTGAAAATTCAAAACTAACATAGTATATGTGTCTTGTTTCAATAGCATTTCTCACTAATACAAATGCTCTTTCTGCAAGATCTGGTTTTAACCTTTCGTCATATCGTGTATTAATTAAATCATAGTATGTATTCCCAATATCAGTAGCAGTATTATTATTAAGCACAGTAACAGTAACTTTCATATCATTAGCTGCATCAGCACACGCTTTATCTATTGTAAGACCAGGTAATCTTGCCTGTTCTTCTGAATTAGTAACACAATTTTGAATCATTCTTCTAAGCAAATCTTTAACAGAATCACCAGTCTGCTCACCATCATAATATGTCCATTGTTGGTTAAAAGATAAGATTTCTTGCTCACTTAATGACTCACCTGTTGATTTTAGCAAGCCTTGAGATGTTCCATATATAAATAAACCAACACTCATAAGTAAAACCGTTATTATAACAGCTCCTATTATTATCATGGCTTTTGATGCATTCTCCATCAATCAATCTCCCTATATATAAATCTATTCTCCTCTTGATTAATTGTCAATATTATCATCATTTTCATATCTTATAATTATTTTATTTACCAATGATGTCTTTGAGTCATATTCTATTTGAACGTGGTATGTGTGTCTAGCATCTATTTTATTCCTCAAGGTCTGTAATTCTCGAACAGATTCTTCAACGTTCTCTGATGTAATAATAATCTCAGTTTTCTCATCATCTTCAGTAGCCCTAGAGCATACAACATCTACAAGTCTTTGTTCTTCTTGTGCATTTGTATTACAATTTGCTATTAACTTTTGTAAAACAGCTTTAATATTATTACCACCTTGAGCTCCCTCATATGTATTCCATTGTTGGTTAAAACTTATTATTTCTTGTTGAGCAATTTGTGAACCTGCTTCTGAAATAGAATTACGCGAATTCCTATAAATACTACTTGAAACATTCATTCCTACAATCATAATCATTACCAATAAAGGTATCATAATTGGTCCAGAACCTTTAGACATACTTTCCATCATATTTCTCCTATAATACTTTTTCTATCCGACTTGTCCGTCATCTATAAAATCATTTTCTTCATATCTAATAATAATTTTATTTACTAACGAAGTCTTTGGATCATACTCCAATTGAACATAGTATGTATGACGAGGTTCAATAAAATTTCTTAAAGTAGTTAATTCTTGAATTGAATCCTCAACATTATCGACTCCAATATCGATATTTTTTTGACTAAAACCAGTATTTTTTGGTCTTGAGCAAACAACATCCACTAATCTTTGTTCTTCTTGTGCATTTGTATTGCAATTTCCTATTACTTTTTGTAATAATGCTTTAACATTATTACCCCCTTGAGCTCCTTCATATGTATTCCATTGTTGATTAAAGCTTGTTTTTTCTTGCTCACTTATTTGTGAACCAGCCTCAGATATAGAATTATGCGAACTTGTATAAATATACATTCCTATAGCGATTATCAAAATTGATAATAAGATAGCTCCTGCGATAATTAATGCTTTAGACGCATTCTCCATACATTTCTCCTATAATTAATCTAATTTTGGAAGTGGTGTACTAAATTCATCACTTTCTTCATATTTAATAATAATTCTATTTAGTAAACGAGTTTTTTCATTAATCTCTGTATATACATAATAAGTATGTCTAGGTTCAATCTCATTTC
>JAEEGI010019799.1_pt1 | contig 13537 bp, 11 predicted proteins | sample 8958751 | NCBI WGS metagenome assembly JAEEGI01 (sample SAMN16246545, study PRJNA631951) | gut metagenome | biome: gut microbiome; feature: rumen; material: KS-attached | host: Bos | place: Iran: Karaj | collected 2018-10
TGTTAATCGAAGTGTCGGAGCTGACTTCCAATTCGCCCCATTTGCCGTTGCGGAAATAGCAGCGGACATTGTAATTCGTTGGATAATAACCGAATGTTAAATTTGCCCAATCGATGTTTTGCATGATTCTTATAATTTATAGTTGATTGATTACTGTCGTTTTCTAAAAGTCCACGAAATTACAAATAATTTCTTTATCAAAGTACGTTTTTGTAGAATAATTTATAGCGCATACCTATAGATCACCAAATCAGTCTTCCCTTCCTTGTTGGTCTCAATCGCATTCCACCTAAAGCACTTGTTCTCTTTATCGTAAACCGCTTGAAAAGGAATCGAATTCGTCACTTTCACTCCATCAATTTCAACACCTTTCTGGCCAGTAACATAGGACAACTTATGCATTCCGTTAAACGAATACTTTTCGATGGCGAGATTGTCAATCAAATCATCCGTGTACAAAATGGAATTGGACTCTTTGTTCACACTGTTAATCTGTCCATTCTCATACACATACCATTGTCCAGCGGCAAGGAAATGGAATCTCAGTTTCTGCTGGGCATTTAGGGCAAAATGGCCAATGATGACTTGCCGACGAATGATTTCCCCATTCATCACTAGCGTTTCACCTTTATCCTCCTCCCCAATTTTCGATGCTTTGTAAATATAGTCTCCATCGTTAGTAATAAGGAAATCCGAAATAGTGTAGCCTTCTACGGATTTCATCTTCCCATCCACCCAAATGCGATCTTTTCCTACCGCCATCCAATGCCAGCCATCATTGGAATATTTCAGCCTGAAATTCTCATCTGTATACTCGTCGAACAACTCAACCAGTTTTCCATCGACCACCAATACTGTGTAAGGCATATATTGATCGCGGTAAAGGTAATAGTAATGTAAATTGTCCTTGTCTTTTCCCAAACTGCAATAATAGACATCTCCCTCAGAAAGCCTACACCCCAATGCGCCTACCGAAAGCATCGTGCTGTCAGTTTCCTTAAAGGTTCGTCTTTCTGGCCATACAATTTGAGATACCTGCCTCTGTTGGGTTGTTACATCTTTATATGTGCTATGGTAATAAACATCATTCAACTTATAGACATATCCATCATCCGTCATGCTGATAATACTGTCGCACAAATTCTGGAGCACACCATAAGCATAAACTGTCTCCACACCATTACCAACTCCATTTACATCATCCTCATAATACTTGACGGCAAAAACGCATTCATTCCATTTATTAGCCATCTTAAAGGTTCTAACCTTATAATCCAAAGGGATTACCACTGTTCCATTGGAACAGATGATGGATAAACCCGAGTTTTTATTCTTCGCAACATAAACATAATTGTAATAAGCTGACATCGAATGCGTGGTTGCATTGGGCAAAAGGTTGTACTCCGCTTGAAATTCGCCAGGATTCACACTAAGATATCCTTCCAGAGTCTCCACGCAAATACGGCTCAGATTATTATTAGGCAACTGCGCAATTGACCATTGAAAAAGCGAAGTCAGTATAAGCACTAAAAAAGTTAACCTTTTCATAATCAACAATTATTGATAACTACATTTTGATCTGCCAAATTCTCCCAAATGGAAGCCTATGCCAAAATCGACGCAAAGATGACGTTCTCCAAACAAATCCGATTCATGTAAGAAAACGGTCAAGGGGAAGCGCCATATATTAAGAATGGTTCCCAACTCTAGACCGACACCTTGAAAACGGTCTTTCAATCCTTTGATGTTTACAGTTCCAGATACACCTACACACATGTCTATCAATCCATTAGCAGGAGTAAAGATGAGACCAAGGCCACCTTCAACATTTCTGACCGCAAGGCTGTCGGAAGAATTAGCGGTCGGCAAATAAAGTGCTTTAAGATATGCACGAACCTTATCCTTACCCATATCGCCAACCATAAATCCTTTACCATTTTCAGATGGACGAAACACATAATTCAACGAGACCCATCGACGACTGTCGCTTGAGCAGTAACCCAATTGGGTATCATAATACCGCTTCAAATAGCCTCCCATGCCCAGCATGAATTGGGTAGTTTTCATAGAAGAACTGATTCGTGTGGTATGGAAACCCATCGTAAGCATAAAGTGCTTATAAAAACCCATGATTCCCGCTTCATAATCAAGGCCAACATGAGGCTCTGCCACATAACCACCTATTCCAACACCCGCATAGGCTCCAATAAAAGGAAATCCATTGGGGCAGTATACTGGACCGAAAGTCATACTATACCCTGCCTGCTGATCCTCACCAGAAAAGGTAGTGACCAAAGGTGTGTTAGCCTGAAAATGCGCAAACGCTCCCCAAGATTGAGATCCTACATAGCCACTCATCATGCCAAACGTGGTTTTCGGCGACCATGTTATCGTGGCAAAGCGCAACCCAGGCTTAAAAAGGACGTCTTGTTGTCGTTCGTTGGCAAACACTTCTCGACGCTCAAGCCCCATAATCAAGGAATAATGCCCATAATCAATGGGCAAATCAAAAGGTGTGTATCTTACACTTGACTCTTCTCCATCATCTATTATAGTGACTTTCAAGTCGTTAGGTATACTATTCACCATAATAGCCCCTTTTGATTCTCCGTCATTACTAATTTCCGACTTCAATACTGGAGTTTCTGAGGTAAAAGCATACTGATGGACTAGCACTTTGCAAAATCTACTGCCTGATCCAATTTTGACCCATCCATGCCGACTAAACAATGATTCATTCTGCTGCACCTGCACAGTAACGGTATCCTTATTGACAGAGGCAAGAATCCAATCGTTAGAGGTCACGATTTGCCAATCGTTAAAATTGCTTCCCACCGACAAGAAGTTCCGTGTCTCAGCACTTGGGAAAACCAATTCTTCCTTATTAACGGTTATTGTCGTGTCAGATTGAGCTTGACAGACAAAGATAGGAAACCAATCATCAGCTACAGCTATATATAGCGTTGCTTCACGACTCTCGACATGATTGTTTTGCATGCTACGGAGATACAACACGCTATCGCTTGATTGGTACTCAATCCAATCAGGGATCGAGTCCACTCGCCATGAATCCGCATTTGTAAAGATGGAAATCTCCACCGTATCGCACATTTTGGTGAAAAACACCGAATCCGGAATGGCTTCAAAATCAAGCTCTCCTCCCAATTGATACACGCCAAACGATACAATTCTACCATCAGCCATTACAGAAACGATGGCATTACGAGGATTGGGGGTGTCATTGTTCTCACATGAAACAGAAATGGTATTGCCTTTCTTACCCACCTTGCACCATTTTGAGTTGCTGCTTGCCTTGAAGGTCGACGCATTCACTTTAACAGTGACATTCTTTGTTCGCCCACCGAATGATTCAAACTCCAAGTTGTTTTCCGATAGGCTTATCGTCGTGCACTCCCTGATCATTTTATCGAGGTCGTTGTCCTCAGGTATGCCGCCTTTACATATCACCTTGATTTTCTTGAACTTTTCTTTGGCTTCAACAAGTTTCCCCTCGTTTTTCAGTTTGACTGCCTCTTCGTGAAAATAATTGTATCTGTCATAGTTTTGGGCAATTACAGCCAATTGACATAACAAAACAACAAGGACCGTCAAAAGAATACCTTTTTTCATGTGCTATTCCCTTATACTGTTTTCAATAATTGCTTCTATGGAATCAAGTCTTTGCTTTTCCTCAGGGAACTCCAACAGCTTTGCAATTTCCAAATCCTGACGTGCAAACACTGCTCCATCCTCATCAAGCAACACTTCAATATCCTCCATAATGGCATTATAATAACCTCGTCTAAGGCCAAGCAAGGCTTTTCTTTTGGATTCAATCTCATAGGTGTCATTGATGCGACCCCCACATTGTTCCTTCAACATCAAGGCTGAATCGCACTCTGCGATGCTTTCCATCAATTTCATGAATGGAACCTTATCCGAAACCATTTGCAAGAAATTCTTCCTGAATTCATTGGTGTCAGGCAAAGACTGTGTCAATAACAATGCTTTCTGGGCATGATACTCAAACATTTGAGCATCGGAGCTGGCTGTTTCTTGTACTTTTTGTATTTCAACATTATCGGATGAAGACTTTTTCGTCAAAAGGACTATCCCAGCTATTATCAATCCCAAGATGATGGGTATCAAAGCCAATCTAATTATACGCTTCCTTTTTTTTCTTAGCTTTGTCGAAACTAGGTTCTCTTCAATCTTAGCAAACGACGCTGCGCGATATTCATGAGTCCACAAAAAAACCTGTCGCATAGGAAGCGTTCGCAAAGGTATAGGCAAAGCCTCAGCATCAGGCATAACGAATCCAGGGAGTCCAACACCAATAATGTTTTTGTTGAAGTCTTGAGCCAAAACGATTTCGCGACGAACCCAATCCTCCTCTTCAGCACAACGGTCGAGGGTACCTGGAGCCAACACAAGCAGGAAATCCTCACATTCCTCAATCGCTTGTTTGATTTGATTGGGGAACTGACCACTACCTATTTCATCGACATCAAGGAAAACTTTGTAGCCAAGATTTTCAAACTTGGCCTGCAACTCGCCCGCCACGCCAGCACCTGCGCCTTTCCTTCTGTAACTGATGAAGATATCGTAAGCCATAAACTTATTCTGGAATAATCAAGATTGCAAAATTAGCAAATTATTCAATTACTTTAACACGACAAAACACAAAGTAATTACCTTAAGAGCAATTTTGTTTCAAGATAATGCTTCGCGATACCATACTGGGTCTTCAAACCGGCAATTTGCTGCAGAATTTTCGGGTCTTTTGCGCTTTTCGACGCCTTCCTTCCAACCAGCAACACATTCTTCGGTGTGTGCTCCATCTCGATGAACTCCATGATTTGGGTCTTATAGCCGAAATACTCCAAAACCAAGGCGCGGATGGTGTCGGTGATCATCACAGCTTGGCGCTCAAGGAAGATACCATATCGCGTAATGGCGTCCACCTTGCCCGAGCGTTCCATCTCCTGTCGAATCTGCTTGTGGCAGCACGGCGCGCAAACAATCAACTCCGCCCCCGCTTTGATGCCCGAGGCAATGGCATCGTCGGTGGCCGTATTGCAGGCATGAAGCGCAATCAGCACATCCAACTTTTCGGGATGAAAGGCTTCGATACTGCTCTCCACGAACTCCAAACCTTTCAAGCTGTCCACCTTGATAATCTCGTTGATTTTCAGCACCAAGTCGGGACGGATTTCCACGCCTTTGATATCCACGTCAAGGTTCATGCGTTGGGTCAGCAGCTCGTGCAAGGCAAAGGTGAGATACCCCTTCCCTGCCCCCATGTCGGCGATGTGAACCGTCCCATCAAACTTCATCGGCTTGATAAGACTCTCAACGATTTCAGCGTACTTATAAATCTGTTTGAACTTATGTTGCATGTCGGCGGTAATCTTGCCCTCTCGCGTCGTCAAGCCAAGCTGATACCACCACGGATTTGCCGGGTTGATGAGACGGGCTTTCTGCTTGTCGTGCTCCAAGTTCTGCTCACGGCATTCCTGCACCTTTTTGGTTTGAATCGTTGCCTTACCTTTGGAAGAGACCAGCAATGTGATATCTTCGTCAACGGTAAACAACACAGCATTCAGGAAACGATTGGGGAGCATCTCCTTCAGCATATCAAGCATCTGCGTGGCATCATAGTTCTTCACTTCGTCGCGACGCTCGTAATGGTAAGTGAAGGCAAACAGGCGTTTTTCCTTTATTAATACGGGCTTCACATAGATGTTGCGTAAATCTTCATACTTCTGCACGGGCTTGCTCAACGTCATTTTCACCAATGTGCCTTGCTCCGCGGCATCAGCTATTCGGTTGAGGAATTTATCGAGATTGTCCGACATGGTTTAAGTTTTCGGCAAATTACTAACCTATACATCATTCCGGCAATGCCACGGCAGGCCAGCCATAGTCTTGCACCATCTTGACCGGAAGATTGTGTTTTTTCACATAGTCGGCGATGAAGTGCAGCCTGACATCCTCGCGCTTCTCTTGATTACTGTTGAGCTCCCAGAAAGCATCAAAGTTATCGCCGAAAATCCGCTTGGCGCTTTCCATGTTGCCGGCACCGTCCTCTACGGCATCGAAGCCAGTCACCTCAAAGCCCTTGTCGGTCTTCTTCAAGTGCATCAGTCCAGGATGGTTGCCGCCCGAAACGGTCTTCAACGTGTCGCCAGCAACGTCGTAGTTGAATACCCAAAAGTCGCCCCACATCAGAATATCATCCTTATTTGCATCGTTTGTGCTGATAATCATTGGGCAAGGGATGCAATGCTCAGCCTCAGCGTAATTCTTTCCAATCACGTTCACCAAGTAATCCTCAACGGTCGCAGCACACGCCACTGCATCCGGCACTTTGACTTCGACAGGAGTGTTTTCCACTTGGGTTTCCTTTGGTTCTTCTTTGGCTTTCTTGTTGCCACAGCCAACCAAACTAACGCCGCAAATCAGGATGGCGGCCATCATCCACATTTTCATAGTTTTCTTCATTTTATTAATAGATTTTACAATGATTCAATTGATTGTGCAAAGGTAAGGGTTATTCTCTAATTGGCAAAACTTATTCCACGGATTCACTTCTCCAGCCACTCCAAACCGAAGTTATAGAACACCATCGAGTAGCCCAGTGTATCACCGTCGGATTCCTCCACATAGAGGCCGATGCTGTGGTCGGGCAAGATGCAAAGCGAGGAATAAGCCGCATCATAAGGCACAATGCACTTGCTCACGGGCCAAGTCTGCCCTTCGTCATAACTAACGTAAACCATAACGTTCTTTCGGCTTACGGCGCATGGCAACGAATGCAGTAACACATTCTTTCCGTCTTCATTTACAGAAGAATAACGGATAATATCTCCGTTGCAGGCCGTGGCTACAAGGTCGGGCCAAGCGGAGGTTTCGGGGCGCCAAGTGGTGCCGCCGTCTTCGGAAATGTTGTACCAACGCTCACCTTCGTGGCGGATGCTCATCAAGATGCGGCCATCGGCCAGCTCCACTACTTTGGCCTCGTCGCCTCGCTGAGAGGAACGGCCTGAGATTTGCCATGTCTCACCATTGTCGTCGGAATAGACCGCATAGTTGCAAGCCGCCCATTCCTCGGTGTCGCGCACGGCAAGAACGAACATGATGCGACCCGTGGAGGTCAGCAAGCCGTTGCCCGAGGCGAAGAAGGCTGACCACCAAGTGCGGCTCACCTCGTTGGAACAATTGGCACCATAAAGTTCATCGGTAATATCCTTGGGTTCTGTCCAAGTCTGGCCATTGTCGTAACTCCTTGCGATGTAAGTTCGTAGCGGGTTTTCAGGTCTTCCCTGCCAGAAGCCGCAACCACCCACGAAAGCCGCCAAGAGGCCACACTCGTCGTTGGTGCGCACCAAGGCGCAGTCGCCGTAGCCCTTCCCCACCCCTTGACCTTCCATCAAGGTGTAAGGCTCACTCCAGGTACGGCCGCCATCGGTGCTGCGGTTGATGAGGATGTCAATGTCTTCGGGCAGGTCGATGTCGTTGTTTTTCCGCTTGTCGGTAGCGATAACCAGAGAACCGTCTTTGGCCGTAATGATTGCGGGGATGCGGTAGTTCTTTGAGTTATAATCGCCTGGACGATAGATTACCGTCCGCAAACGGATGGAATCGGATTCAGGCTCGGATGTCTCGACGGGTTGGTTATTATTGCCGCACGAGGCCAACACGAAGCCTAATGCCATTACGAAAAGTGAAATTTGGTATTTCATAAGTGTAGTATTTAGGCCTCAAAAATACAAAATTCTCCGTCTCAACCCAGTGAAACGGAGAATTTTGAAGTTTTATGTTCAACCAAAGCTTACTTCACCATGATTTTTGCTGTCACTCCCCTACTCTCGCCGATAGCTTTCAAGAAGTAAACACCTTTTTGGCATTTACCGAGGTCGAGGACGGAACGGCCATCCATGCGGTTTTCATAGACCTTGCGGCCAGTGATGTCGTAAACTTCCACATTCCATTGGCCTTCGCCGAGATTGAGGTTGAAGGTACCGTTGGAGGGATTGGGATAGACCACCGTACCACATATTACAGCCTCGTTAACGCTGTCCGGATACCCCACGCCAATAAGCGTTTCCGAAGCTGAAGAACAATCATCACTGTAAACAGCCAAAATAAAATATTCCGCTTGAGCGCCCACCGTAATTGTGTCCTGATATGTATAGACATCATTTTCCAAGGTTGCAATCAATGCGTTGTCACGATACACTTCAAAACGCTCCAATTCTCCAGTAGAACCTTCCTCAGGGGCATCCCATCCCATCCAAATCGTAGTCATTTCTTTTGTAACAGGGGTTAAAATCTCAAAATTCCTCACCGGATTGCAATACACCTGCGGCGTCTCACCCATAGGATTGGCAATCTCGGCCAAACAAGCGATATTCATCTGGCAGTACTGCTGCGACATCTCGAAACTGTTGACACTCGTACCAATCAAGTCGTTGGGCGTGTGGATGTAAGGGCTGTAGTGCTCATAGTCCTCAAAAGGATAGATACCCATGTAGCCGTGGTTATTGAAAGAGGTGTGGTCGCTGTCGCCCTCATTGAAGTTGACGTGGCGGATGGGCAACTCAGGATAATACACCTCGCCTACATTCATATAATAGGTGCCGATGGGCTCCACCGAGTTGGGATAGATGCAGTCGATGTGGATCTGGTCGCCATAGAGATAGCCGTTCATGTCGTTGTTGAAATAGCCGATGATGTCCATACCCTGCTGTTGACAGCGCGAGGCGTAGGCTTCACTGCCATACAGACCCATCTCCTCGCAGCCGTAGGCGCAGTAGATGATGCTGTATTCGAACTCATACTGAGTCATGATTCTTGCGCTTTCGAGCACGCTGGCCACGCCAGTGGCATTGTCGTCGGCACCGGGAGCGGATCCACCACTCATGGCCTGATATGAGAACGAGTCAAAATGGCTGCCACAAACAACATAGGTATCAGGATAGAGCGTGCCACGTTGGATGCCTATCACATTAGGAGCCGCAGCGCCGCTGCCCATCCACGTATTGGCATTGAAAGGCTGCTGCTCGACCTCAAGACCAAGAGCCTCCATGCGACTGGCAATCCAATCGGAAGCGGCAAAGGCATTATTGGAGTTCCAAATGCGGCTACCATAATCCTGCAAGTGCTGAACAGTGGCCTCGAGCGAGTCCATGTTGACTTGGTTCAGCATCTCACGGATACGAGGGTCTTCTTCCGTCACCACAGGGAAATCGCGGGTCAGCTTGGGCAGACTGGCTTTCTTGTTGAAGATAGCTACAGAGCCGTCGTTCTTGTAAGGTTCGACAGAGCCACTCACAATGACATAATTCTGTGTCGCATACAATGCATCATAACGTTGCTGTTGCTCTTTCGGGCAGTACACCAAAGTATAGGTTTCGGCGTCCGAAAAAGCATTTTCATCAAGCATAACCATATTTGCCTCAAAGCGTTCAGCAGTGGCAAAAACTTCAGAATCAGTGTAGAAATGCACCGTCAGGTTCGGGTCAGAGAAATGTTTTTCCAGCTCGGCACGACCCGAATAGGAAAGCATCACGAAATTGCCGGCCATCGTGACCAACGACAAGGCCAGCGCAAACATAGTAGTAAAGAACTTTTTCATTTTTAGTTATTTTTGGGATTAATAATCAAAAACAGTATTGTATTAGGTGCAAAAATACATAAGAAAACAACATATGACAACAAAAAACGAACAAATTGCAATCACTTAAACAACAAAGCGAAAACAGTCAGGTTGCTGTCGCTCTGTTCAAGGACGAGGTTGCCGTTATGCCGAACCATGATTTGCTTCGACAAACTCAAGCCGATGCCCGTTCCGTTCGGTTTGGTGGTGTAGAACGGAATAAAGATTTCCTCGGTCTGGCGTAATGGGATGGCTTTTCCGTTGTTGGCCACGCGGATGACGGTTTGGTCTTCCGAGTTCAGGGCGGCGGTGATGCGGATGGAAGTGGCATCCGCTTGCACAGCGTTCTTAATCAAGTTGTTAAAAGCCATCATGATTTGACCTTCATCGGCATAGATGAGCAAGTCGGGCGTGTTGGCTTGATAGGTCAGAGTGGCGCCTTGCTCCGCAATCTTTGCCTTGTTGAGAAGAAGCACACGGTCCATCAGCTCGTCCACCATCACCGCCTTGCGGACGGGAGGCAGGGCTTGTGTCATGCTACGGTACGACTCCACAAAACGGATCAAGTCCTTCGATGAGGCCGAAATGGTCTCCAGCCCTGCCTTCACATCCACGCCTTCCTCGGTAAGCAGGGCATCGCTCAAGGAAGCGATGGGTGCGACGGTGTTCATGATTTCGTGCGTCATCACGCGAAACAACTTGTTTTGCGAGGATTCCTCGTTGGCTGCGTCGCGCCGTTCGAAAATGCCCTTGATGCGGTTGAGAGTGCGATTAAGTGCCGATTTCTCCTTGAAGTGGAAATTCAACTCGCCGTCCTCTAAGGCATCCATCATGAAGCCCACCTTTCGGGCATCATTCCTACGCACGATGAGAGTCGTCACCACAATCGCTGCAACGACGGCCACCACTACAACCAATATCCAAATCCAGGCACTCATATTCCGTATTCTTTTAGGCGGCGGTATAAGGTTGGACGGCTGATTTTCAATGCTTTGGCCACAAGGGTTAGGTTGCCATTGTAGGTCTTCATCGCATTGCGGATGACTTGTTCTTCTGCGCTTTCGAGGGTTTGGTTTTGCGGTTTTGGCTTATCTTCGTCCATCAGTTCCGAGGCGCGGAGTTGGAGGTCGGCGGCGCGGATGAGTTCTGCCTCGGAATAGATGACCGCCTTTTCGATACAGCCTTGCAGCTCGCGAATGTTGCCGCTCCAACGGCAGCGTTTCAAGAGATTCATTGCCTCGTCGGAAAGGCCTTTTGCCTTACGATGATATTTCTCGGCATATTGCTTGACGAACATCTCTGCCAAAGTGACGATTTCGTCGGGACGCTCGCGCAAGGGCGGAAGGTGCAGCGTCACCGTGTTGATGCGGTAGAACAAGTCTTCGCGGAAACGGCCTTCATTGACCATCGTCGCCAAGTCCATATTGGTGGCGCAAATCAAGCGGATGTTGATGGGAATGGATTTCGTGTCACCCACCTTGGTGATGCTGCGGTTTTGGATAACGCGCAGCAGTTTGGCCTGCTGTGCCAGCGGCACATTACCAATCTCATCGAGAAACAGTGTGGTGCCGTTGGCCTGCTCAAACTTACCGATGTGGTCGGCATGGGCATCTGTGAAGGCGCCTTTCACATGGCCAAACATCTCGCTCTCAAACAAGGTGTCAGTGATGGCTCCGATATCCACGCCCACCATCGGCTTAGTGGCGCGATTAGAAAGGCGGTGTATCTCGTTGGCCAGCACATCCTTACCCGTGCCGTTCTCGCCCGTGATGAGCACCGTGGCATCGGTGGGAGCAACTTTCTCCACCATCTCGCGGAGTTGTTGCATCGCCTCGCTCTCACCCCAGCGCATCGTGGGTGAGGGCTGTCCAGAAACCTCTTTGTCACCGACCTTACGATGTTTCTTGCAAGCCTCTTCGAGTGTGGCGAGCAGTTTGGCATTGTCCCATGGCTTTACCACGAAGTCGAAGGCACCCCGTTTCATGCCTTCCACGGCGAGGGCGATGTCGGCGTAGGCCGTGAACAGCACCACCTCCACCTCGGGGAAGTCGCGTTTCAGTTCGGAGAGCCAGAAGAGGCCTTCGTTGCCCGTGTTGATGTCGGTCTCGAAGTTCATGTCGAGCAGCACCACATCGGGCTTGAATGTCCGCATGGTCTCCATCAGCACCTTGGGCGAGGCGATGAGTTCCACCTCGGCGAAGCGCATTGGCAGCAGTATCTTCAGTGCCGAGCGGATGCCGGCGTTGTCGTCGACGACTAGGATTTTGGATTTGAGTTTGGACATTTCAGTTGTTAGTTGTTAGTTGTCAGTTGTTCAGTTATTCAGTTATTCAGTTGAAGCAGGTTGCTGAGCCTGTCGAAGCACCGTCATTAAACGTCGTTCCTTCAAGACGTGGGACGCGAGAAATCTGCTACCTATTTAGAATTGCCACCATTTCAGCAGGTGTGACCACAAATGGTTTTTGCGGAAAGTGCTTGATGTTTCCCGTGACCAAATAGGCATCATCCTTGCTCAGCGTGACTTCGTAAAACACAACATCTTTAGGGTCTGGGAAAACACCCTCAAAAGAGGTAGTACGTCCTAATTTTAGGCCGACGGTGACCATAAGAATCTCCACCATCTCAACATCTTCTTTATAAAACGGAAATTTGCTACGGCCTAACACCTCTTTATATTCATCGAGAATCTCTTCATTATACAAAGGAGTTATTCTACCATCAAGAATAGCCTCAAAAACTCGTGATGTATTTGATTCTTTGTTATTCCTTGACAATAGAGCAGAAACAATGACATTGGTGTCGATGACGGCAAAAACCTTATTTTTTTCCATAACGAACCTCGTGGATTATTTCATTAATTTCGTCAAGCGAAAGATCCTGCAATCCAGCAGCAGCAGCGTCTGCTCGCATTCTTTCGTATGCAAGTCTTGCCTTTCTTCTCACTTCCTCTTCAGATTCCGTCTTGATTTCAAAGGGAATCCTACATTCACGTACTACGGCTTTGATGAAAAGCATCAGCGCTGCGGTATTGCTGAGACCGAACTCATCGCAAAGTGTATCGAATCGTTGTTTCAAGTCGCTATCGACTCTAATGGACATGGTTGTTTGTGACATATTGCTTTACATTTTTTAGATTTTGTAATGCAAAATTACAACAAATTTCAATATTATGCATGTTTTTCTTCAGTTTTTCTCATATTACCGAAAAAAAATTACCGAAAAAACATAATTTGCAATTTCACTCCTTCTTCAACGCCTCCGCAGGATTCGTTTGCGCGGCCTTCAAGGTCTGCCAAAGGACGGACAGGAAAGCCATCAACATACCGAGGATGGCGGCCACGGCGATGATCCAACCGTAATGCTCAATGCGGTAGGCAAAGCGTTCCAAATAGCGGCCACAGAACCAAACCGCGAGCGGGATGCCTATAAGTGCGGCAATGCCGACCAAAACCATGTAATCCTTCACCGAGCGCCACAATTCGCTCTCAACGGTGCCGCCAAACACCTTGCGCACGGCAATGCTCTTGGTGCTTTGCTCGCTGTAATAAGTGCTCATGGCCACGAGGCCGAGCAAGGAAATCAGCACGGAAAGCAACATGAACAGTTCCAGCAGGCGCATGGCCATTTTTGCAGGTTGCAGCGACAAGTTGTTTAGGTCCTTTACATAGCCGTTTTGCGCTGGCTCCACGTATGTGCCGTTCTTTTCCTCGGAATAGTCGGCGTAGGCTTGCATGATGGCCTTTTCGGTCTCCTTGTAATCGCCTGAAACATCAATCATTACACCATTGCCCCAAATCAAGTCTTCCGCTCGTGCAATGATGACCGCCGAAAACTGGTTGGGTTCAGAAGATGCCGCCGAGCGCGTCGGGATGTCCT
>JAEEGI010019800.1_pt1 | contig 13537 bp, 6 predicted proteins | sample 8958751 | NCBI WGS metagenome assembly JAEEGI01 (sample SAMN16246545, study PRJNA631951) | gut metagenome | biome: gut microbiome; feature: rumen; material: KS-attached | host: Bos | place: Iran: Karaj | collected 2018-10
GAAACTTCTTCGCCCCCACTCTTCGCTGACAGGATATTACTGACATTACAGACCCCACCCCTGCCCCTCCCCTTGAAGGGAGGGGAGTGCCTCACGGAGTTCCTGCGGCGAGCAAGGCGATAGCTATTGTCCCTAATTGTTTTTCTTGTTTTTATTTGTTTTTATTGGTTTTTTCTCAGGCCGCTTCGCGGTACCAACTCACACAAATAGCGACGTAACTATGTCGGATTCCAACCGCACAGGTCGTAATTTTTTTTACATTTCGGACTTTTCGTCCGAAGCCTTCGGACAGTCAGTCCGAAGCCTTCGGACAAGCAGTCCGAAGCCTTCGGACTTTTTTGTACAGCCCAGCCAGAAAAAAAAACTCCACCAATAGGAACGGATTTGCGAATAATTGTGTAACTTTGCACAATGAAACTGATGAAAGCACAATCCACACACATTCTTATGGTGTTGGCAATGCTCTGCCTACAGGGTGTTGCCGCCTGGTCACAGACCAGCTTCACCCAGCCCACCACCCTGTATCTGATGCACAGCAGCGGCAACCACTTAGAGTGCGGCAGCGACAACGGTGGCTGGATAGAGTCGCCCACGAAGAGCAACCCGCAGATGGTGACCTTCGTCCCCACTGGCCAAGGCTTCTACAACATTCAGGCTCAGGACAAGGAGCTGTTCCTCGCCCTCGACGGCCAGTGGAACTCGAAGTTCACGGCCAACGCATCGGCCGACGAGGCGCTGTTCTCCATCGAGCAGGCTTCGGGCAAGTTTGTCAAGGTGCGCTGTAAGGCCAACAGCAAGTATCTGGGCACTGACAGCAACGACGGCCACTCTAAGGTCTTCACCGACAAGAACGGCAGCGACATCAAGCACCTGTGGTATTTCAGCGACAACGTGAAGCAGACGCCGCCGGCCGATACCGCCCGTTACATGGTCTCGCCGCAAGTGGTGCGCCAGCACTTCGACGGCTGGGGCGTGTCGCTCTGCTGGTGGGCTGGCCAATGCGGCAAATGGTCGGACAGCAAGATTGACGAGATTATCACCTGGCTGGTCAGTCCCACAGGGCTCAACTACAGTCATTTCCGCTATAACATCGGCGGCGGCGACGACCCTGAGAACCGCCACTGCGACCCCCACCACATGGGGCGCGGCAAGGGCCTGCGTGCCGAGATGGAGGGATTCAAGGACTTCAGCGGCGACGAGTACCACTGGGACCGCGATGCCGCACAGCGCAAAATCATGCTGAAGATTAAGGAGAAGCGGCCCGATGCCGTGTTCGAGGCGTTCAGCAATTCCTGCCCGTACTACATGACCTACAGCGGATGCGTCAGCGGCAACACCGACGGGGGCAAAGACAATCTCAAACCGGAATATTACGAGGAGTTTGCCCACTATCTCGTGGATGTGTGCAAGCACTATAAGGACGAATACGGCATAGAGTTCAAGACGCTGGAGCCGTTCAATGAGTCGGTGACCAACTTCTGGTATGCCAACGGTCCGCAGGAGGGCTGCCACTTCGACTACGAGTCACAGATTAAGTTCGTGCGTGTGCTGGAGCCTATTCTCCGGGCATCAGGCCTCAACACGGTCATCTCTGCTGCCGACGAGACCAACGTGGGGCTGGCTGTGGAAGGTTTCAAGCGCTTCATCTCCTCGGGCGCCGACAAGCTGGTGGGTCAGTGGAACACCCACACCTACTCGGGCAACAACGTTGACCGTGCCCGCTTCTGCCAGCTCGCCCACCAGACGGGCAAAGACCTGTGGATGAGCGAGACAGGCTCTGGCGGCAATGGCATCGGCGGCAATCTCAGCATGGCGCAGCGCCTCATCGACGACATGCGCTACATACAACCCGAGGCATGGATTGACTGGCAATACATGGAGGAAGCCAACGACCAGTGGTGCACCATCCGCGGCAGCTTTGCCGACCAGACCTACTCAAAGGTGAAGAACTACTACGTGCGCCAGCAGTGCTCACGCTTCATCAGGCGCGGCTACGACATCGTCACGTCGCTCTGCCCGCAGTCGCTTGCTGCCGTCAATGCCGCCCGCGACACGCTGGTGCTGGTGGCCCTCAACGAAGGAGCGGCCGGTACACATGTCATCGACCTGTCGCTCTTCGCAGAAGCACCGGTACGCAGCACCATGCGCGCCTATCGCACCTCGGCCAGCGAGAGCATGGTCAACGCCCTGAGCAGCGTGAAGGTGGACGGCAGCACCCTCACCCTGGCCATGCCCGCACAGAGCATCACCACGCTGGTCATTCCCCTCCATGCAGAGGGCGCAGGCATCGATGACCTGCTGGCCGACGGCCGCGAATATCTCATCATCCCGCGCCAGGAGACAACACGCGCCGTCACGGCTACAGGAAGCAAGGTGACGCTGGAAGACCTCGACTACGGCGAGGCACAGCGCTGGCGACTGGCCGACAAGGGCAACGGCACCTACAGCTTCCAGAATGCGCTGGGACTGCGCCTCACCGCACATCGCGTCTCCAACAGCTCGTCGCTCACCGCCACAAAGAACGAAGGCAGCGAGCAGACATTCTATATCGACGAGGTGGACTATCCCTATTTCAAGATACTGGCCAGCCGCGGACGCAGCCACGGCCTCGACCTTGCCAACGCAACGTCAAACGCCGGCACGACGGTTGACATCTGGCAGTATGCCGACAACAACACGACGCCCACGCACCGGCAGTGGATGCTCTTCCCGCTGACAGCGCCGGCCGAGTCAACGGGCATCACTCCCCTGAACAGCCACCGCCACTCCCCCTCCCTCAGGGAAGGGCTGGAGGGCAGCACATACGACCTCTCAGGACGCCGTCTCAATAACGGACAGCCACTGACCAAGGGCATCTATATCAGGGATGGCCGCAAGGTGGTGATTGATTAAGATGAGATAGAACTAACACGAAATACCATGATGAAAAGAACAATGAGGAAAGCGTTTGTCCTTTCCATGCTGTTGAACTTCAGCACGATGGCTGAGGCACAGGACCGACTCTACAACAACGAGTTTCCCCTTGGTGACGTCACCCTGCTCGACGGCCCGCTGAAGAAAGCCCGCGACCTGAACGTCCGCACCCTCTTGCAGTATGACTGCGACCGCTTGCTGGCTCCTTATCGCAAGGAGGCCGGCCTGACGCCCAAGGCGAAAGCCTATCCCAACTGGGACGGGCTGGATGGCCACGTGGGCGGCCACTACCTGACGGCAATGGCCATCAACGCCGCCACGGGCAGCGACGAATGTAGGCAGCGCATGGAGTACATGATCAGCGAGCTGCAGGAGTGCGCCGACGCCAATGTGCGCAACCACCCCGACTGGGGCAAGGGCTACGTGGGCGGCATGCCCAACAGCGAGCGCATCTGGACCACGTTCAAGCGGGGAGAGTTTGGCACCTACTTCGGCTCATGGGCTCCCTTCTACAACCTGCACAAGATGTATGCCGGCCTGCGCGATGCGTGGCTCTATTGCGGCAACGAGCAGGCCAAGAAGCTGTTCCTCGGCTTCTGCGACTGGGCCATCGACCTCACCGCCGGCCTCAGCGACGAGCAGATGGAACGTATGCTGGGCAATGAGCACGGCGGCATGAACGAGGTGCTGGCCGACGGCTACGCCATCACGGGCGACAGGAAATATCTCGACGTGGCACGCCGCTTCTCTCACCGCCGGCTGCTGACGCCGATGTCGCAGCGCCAGGACTGCTTAGACAACATGCACGCCAACACGCAGGTGCCGAAGGTGGTGGGCTTCGAGCGTATCTCAGAGCTTGACGGCGACGAGGTCTATCACAAAGCTGCCGACTTCTTCTGGGACATCGTCACCGGAGAGCGGTCGCTCGCCTTCGGAGGCAACAGCCGCCGCGAGCACTTCCCCAGCAAGGAGGCCTGCATGGACTTCATCAACGACATCGACGGCCCCGAGACGTGCAACACCAACAACATGCTGAAGCTGACGGAAGACCTGCACCGGCGCAATCCCGAGGCACGCTATGCCGACTACTACGAGCTGGCCACCTTCAACCATATTCTCTCCTCACAGCATCCCGAGCACGGCGGCTACGTCTACTTCACACCCGCCCGGCCACGCCACTACCGCAACTACTCCGCCCCCAACGAGGCCATGTGGTGCTGCGTGGGCACAGGCATGGAGAACCACGGCAAGTACGGACAGTTTGCCTATACGCATGTGGGCAACGCCCTGTTCGTCAATCTCTTTGTGGCCTCAGAGCTGAACTGGCGCGAGAAGGGCATCGTGCTGCGGCAGGAGACGCTCTTCCCCTACGTCGAGACAAGCCGCATCACCGTTGCGCAAGGCAAGGGACAGTTCACGCTGCAAGTGCGCTATCCCGGCTGGGTGAAGCCCGGAGCTTTCGAGGTGAAGGTGAACGGCAAGCCTGTCAGCATCGTCACAGGGCCGTCGTCCTACGTCAGCATCGACCGTCAGTGGAAGAAGGGCGACGTGGTCGACATCACCTTCCCAATGTACAACAGCATCAAGTACCTGCCCAACGAGCCGCAGTACATCGCCTTGATGCACGGCCCCATCCTGCTGGCTGCAAAGACGGGCAACGAAGACCTGGCGCACCTCATTGCCGACGACAGCCGCTTCGGCCAGTATGCCAGCGGCAAGAAGCTGCCCATCAACGAGGCGCCCATCCTTATTAATAATAATATTGAGGACATAGCCAACCAGTTGACGCCCGTCGCCGGCAAGCCGCTCCACTTCACCCTCGACACCAAGCTGGCCAATCTTGTGCTTGAGGGCGCGGGTAAGTTTAACGGTGTGCTGCAGCCTTTCTTCGAGGTTCACGATGCGCGCTACATGATGTACTGGCTTGCCCTGTCGGAGCAGACCTACAAGAGCTATGTCGACGACCTGGCCAAGCAGGAGCAGGAGCGGCAGGCCCTGGAGGCTCGCACCATCGACAAGGTGCAGCCCGGCGAGCAGCAGCCCGAGACCGACCACAAGATGGAGACCGACCAGTCGCAGGTGGGCAACACCAACGACACGTTCTGGCGCGATGCACGCGACGGCCATTTCTTCAGCTACCTGATGCAGACGGGCGGGAACACCAACCTCAGCCTGCGACTGAAATACTGGGGCGTGGGCGAATGGAAGAGCCACGAGTTCGACATCTTTGTCGACGACGTCCTGGTGAAGGAGGTGAACAACACGGGCAAGTATCGCATCTCGGAGTTCAAGTACGAGACCTATCCCCTGCCTGCCGAAGTGCTGAAGGACAAGCAGCAGGTGCGCGTGAAGTTTGTGGCCAAGCCACGCAAGCAGATTGGCGAGATCTACGAGGTGAGAATGGTGAAAGACTGACAACGGCATCGTCAGGCTGCCATTTTCCCCATGACGGAGCGGCTTTGAGGCCGCAAAAGGGCGGATATTTCCGTTATACAACGGCAAGGGGACGGAAGACGTAACACTCTGATTGTCAAACACCAAAGGAATTGTATTACCTGCAAACGGTAATACAATTCTTTTTTTACATGCGCATGTCACGAAATGTAGCTAATTTTGCAAACGATAACGGAAACGCAAACCTTGACGGGAACACGAGCCTTGACGATAACAACAACAATCAACGATAAACGAAAACCAAGAAAAGTATGACTAAACAACGAATCTTGAAATCCTGTCGCGCTGCCATGCACGCCGCCATGCTGATGTTCGGCACGGCCGCCATGCTCTTTCCGGCAGCAGCGCTCACACCCGCCTACGCCGACGTGGAGCAGGCACAGAGCCAAGTGACAGGTCTGGTCACCGACCAGGACAAGCAACCGCTCATCGGAGTGACCGTACAGGTCGTAGGCACCACAACGATGGCTGTCACCGACCTCGACGGTATGTTTAAGATCATGGCGCCATCGCGCAGCAACACCATGCTCGAGTTCACCTACCTCGGCTACAAGAAGAAGCAGGTGAAGGTCAACGGCGCCAAGATTCTGCAGGTGCAGATGGAGGAGGACACCAACGAGATGAACGAGGTGGTCGTCACGGGCTACAGCTCACAGAAGAAAGCATCCATCATCGGCTCCATTGAGACTATCAAGCCCGCAGAGCTGCAGTTCGGTACCACGCGTACCATGTCTAATAACCTCGCGGGCAAGCTCAGCGGCGTCATCGGCATACAGCGCTCAGGCGAGCCGGGCTACGACGACTCCGACTTCTGGATTCGAGGCATGTCCACCTTCCACGGCAGCAACGCACCGCTGGTGCTCATCGACGGTGTGGCACGCGACCTGAACAATGTCGACATAGCCGAGGTGGAGTCGTTCTCCATCCTGAAGGACGCCTCGGCACAGGCCATGTATGGTGTGCGCGGTGCCAACGGCGTCATCGTCATCACCACCAAGCGCGGCAAGATTGGCGCTCCGCAGGTGCGGTTCCATGTCGAGCACGCCATCAGCGAGCCAACCATGTTCCCCGAGTTCCTCAACGCCTCGCAGTATATGAGCCTGCTCAACGAGCTGGCCGCCAGCGACGGCAAGTCGCTGCCATTCACGCAGGAGGCCATCGACCGCACTGCATCGGGCTACGACCCCGACCTCTATCCCGACGTCAACTGGATTGACGCCATCACCAAGGACTATGCACACACCACACGCGGCAACCTGGAAATCAGCGGCGGTAGCGACTTCCTGCGCTACAGCATCGTCGCCAGCTATTTCCAGGAGGGCGGCATACTGGAGCAGGACAAGAGTCTCATCGTGGACAACGCCACCAACAACCAGCAGTTCAACCTGCGCACCAACATCGACATGGACGTCACGAAGACCACCATGCTGCGAGTGAACATCGGCGGCTATCTGAACCGCTTCAAGAAGCAGCGCGTCGACACCAACGTGGCCTTCGACAACGCCTTCAAGACACTGCCCTTCGTCCATCCCGCACGCTACAGCGACGGTGCCATACCCTTGATTTCCAACCGTGTGAACCCCTGGCGCGACGTCACGCAGGGCGGCTATGCCTTCCGCACATCGTCGAAGATTCAGACGCTCTTCTCCGTCGAGCAAGACCTGCGCCAGATTACCAAAGGTCTGAAGGCCAAGGTGATGTTCAGCTTCGACCGCTGGAATGAGAGCGAGCGCGGCCGCACGGCCAACGTGGGCACCGTGTTCCCCGCCACAGGACGCGACGAGGAGGGCAACCTCATCTACACACAGTTCCAGACGGGCGATGAGTCGATGGGCAGCTATACCAACGGAGGCTACGGCAACACCAACATCTACTTGGAGGCTGACCTGATGTACGCACGCCGCTTCGGCAAGTTCGACCTCGACGCACTGTTCCTCTACAACCAGCAGGCCTACGACGACGGCGACATCCAGGACTACCGCAAGCAGGGCATCGCCGGTCGACTCTCGGGCACCTACGACGACCGCTACGTGGCTGAGTTCAACTTCGGCTACAACGGCTCCGAGAACTTCGCCAAGGGCAAGCGCTTCGGCTTCTTCCCCTCATTCGCACTGGGATGGCTGCTCAGCGAGGAGCCTTTCATGCAGTCGGTGAAGCAGACCTTCGACAAAATCAAGTTCCGCGCCAGCATCGGCCTGGCAGGTGACGACAATATCGGCAGCAACCGCCGCTTCGCTTACCTCACAAAGATTGACACCTACGACAACGCCTACACCTGGGGCACCACCGGACAGCGCAACTACGGCGGCATCAACGAGGGCGAATATGGCGTGGAAGGCCTCACATGGGAGACCGTGCTGAAGAAGAACTTCGGCGTAGAGCTGGGCTTCCTCAAGATGATTGAGTTCAATTTCGACATCTTCAAGGAGAGCCGTGAGGACATCTTCATGCGCCGCAACAGTATGCCCACGCAGAGCGGCATACCCGCCGAGAAGCTGCCTTACGCCAACTACGGCAAGATGGAGAACCACGGCGTGGAGTTCACCCTCAACTTCCACAAGCAGTGGAACAAGGACTGGTTCACCTCAGCCTACGGCAACTTCACCTTCGCCAAGAACAAGGTGACGGAGTTCGACGAGCCTGCATCGAAATTAGGCACACACCGTGCACAGACGGGCCGCTCATGGGGCGAGCTCTACGGTCTGACGGCTGAGCGCCTGTTCACCGCCGACGACTTCAACATCACGCAGGATGCCGACGGCAACAAGGTCTATGCCCTGAAGGAAGGCATACCCATGCAGCAGGTGGGCGCCACGATGCTGCATCCGGGCGACATCAAGTATGTGGACCGCAACCACGACGGCATCATCACTGAGGAGGACGAGGGCTTCATCGGCGGCACCGTCGACCCGCGCATCGTCTATGGCTTCGGCGGAGTCATCAGCTACAAGAAAATCGACGTGAACTTCTTCTTCCAGGGCGTGGGCGACGTCTACCGCGTCATCGGCGGACAGCCGTACTTCATGCCCGGCGGCGGAACCACCACCGAGGGCAACGCCTACGCCAAATACATCGACGACCGCTGGACGGAGGCCAACCCCTCGCAGAACGTGTTCTGGCCCCGACTGAGCTACGGCCCCAACCAGAACAACTACCGTGCATCGACATGGTGGAAGAAGAACATGAGCTTCCTGCGCTGCAAGACCATCGAGGTGGGCTACACCCTGCCCAAGGCATGGCTGGAGCCTATCTACGGCAAGAGCTGCCGAGTATTCGTCAGCGGCAACAACCTCTTCTGCCTCTCCAGCTTCAAGCTCTGGGATCCTGAGCTGGGCACCAGCAACGGTCTGCAGTACCCGCTCAACCGCTCCATCATGTTCGGACTCGACCTTAATTTTTAGTGAATAGTTGATAGTTAATAGTTGACAGTTATGATTACCAAAAGCATCAAACATATAGTTGCCGCTTTCTGCGTAGGTTGCGGCATCGCCACAACGCCGGCCCTCACCTCCTGCAGCGACTACCTCGACAAGGAGCCCGACACCGAGCTCACCACCGACATGGTGTTCCAAAACCGCGACAAGGTCTATGCCTGGCTGGCCAATGTCTATAACACCATTCTCCACGCTCCCGACAAGTGGAGCCTCACCCGCGACGGCTACGAGGTGATGGCCGACGACATGGTGCCCTCAGAACGCTGGCAACAGTGGGACTGGGCCGAGAGCATCGGCAAAATCACCGGCAAGTGGACCATCAACAGCACGTGGGCCGGCGACCTCTGGGCCCGTATGCCCCAAGGCATCCGCCACGGCTACATCTTCAACAACATGGTGAAGGCCATGCCCGACCACGACCTGCCGCAGAGCGAAGTGGACAACATGAAGGCCGAAGTAAAGTTTCTCACCGCCTACGCCTGGTGGCTCATGGCCGAGAACTACGGCGGCATTCCCTTCACACCTGGCTATATCGCACCGAGCGACGCCCCCATCAGCGAGCTGCTGGTAGGACAGGCTAAGTTCGACGACGTCGTCGACTACTGCGACAAGGAGATGCTCGAGGCGGCCAACGCCCTGCCCGCCGTCTATCAGGATCCCTCGAAATACGGACGCATCAACAAGATCATGGCCCTGACGCAGCGCTCACGTATGCTGCTCTTCGCCGCCAGCCCGCTGGTGAACGGCAACCCTTGGTACACCGACTATGTGAACGACAAGGGCGAGCAGATCTTCAACCCCACCTACGACCAGCAGAAGTGGGTGAAGGCTGCCGAGGCCTGCAAGCTCGTCATCGACGAGGCCGAGGCTGCCGGCTACGAGCTTTATAAGGAGATGGGGCCCAACGGCAAGATCGACCCGTTCATGTCTACCTACAACGTGCACATCAAGCGCTGGAGCGAGGGCAACCACGAGATTACCTTCCCCATCACGAAGGAGAGCAACTATCACGGCACATTCCTCCGCGTCGTCTCCGTGCGTGACTTCGGCGGCGGCAACGGCCTGGGCGTCTATCAGGGACTCGTCGATGCTTTCTTCATGGAGAACGGTCTGCCCATCACCGACCCGAAGTCGGGCTACACCGAGGAGGGCTTCTCAACGACAGTGGAGAGCCGCCCCGACCAGACCGTATGGAAGTACGGCACAGGCAAGGAGGGCGAGATCACCGCACGCAACACCTACAACATGTACACTCACCGCGAGCCGCGTTTCTACAATGCCGTGTCCTTCCACAACGCATGGCTGGCCGTCGACAACCGTGCCTACAACTTCCTCTACAACGGCAAGGACAACATTCAAAGCAGCTCGCCTCACGATGCACCGCAGAACGGCTATCTCGCACGCAAGTCTCTCTGTGTCACCGACAACTACAAGACGGGCGAGGTGACCGGCCGCCAGGGCTTCACCTATCGTCTGGCCTTCACCTACCTCGACTATGCTGAGGCCGTGAACGAGGCTTACGACGATGCTGCCCACCGTCAGGACGCCATCAAGTACGTCAACCTCATCCGCGAGCGTGCCGGCGTGCGGCAGTACACCTTCGACGCTGTGCCCGACGATGACCCCGACTACATCCGTATTCAGAACACGCAGGACGACGTGCGCCGTGTGGTGCGCATGGAGCGCCGTGTGGAGCTGTGCTGCGAGAACAACCGCTGGTACGACATCCGCCGTTGGAAGATTGCAGAGCAGATACCCGAGATGTGTGGCGACTGCTACGGCATGAACGCCCTCGACCGCACAGGACGCACCAAAGAGGGATTCCACGTGCGCACCAAGTTCTTCACACGCGTATGGAAGCGCCAGTATTACTGGCTCCCCATCTACGTCGACGAGTTTGAGAAGAACCCCAACCTGAAGGAGGCTCCCTTCTGGCTGGAAGGAGAAGAATAATTGATAGTTGATAGTGAACAGTTGATAGTTGATAGTTATGATTACCATGAATATCAGTTAGTTGATAGTGAATAGTTTTTAGTTTATAGTTATGATTACCATGAATATCAGTTAGTTGATAGTGAATAGTTTATAGTTTATAGTTATGATTACCATGAATATCAAATATTTCCGTGCCAGTATTCTTTGCTTCCTGTGTGCTCTCTGTGTTAGCTGCAACGAGGATCCCGAATACTTCCAGTTAGAGACTTACCCCGACCAGATGCACATCAGCGTGTCGCAGGAAGAGATTGAGTTCAACAAGGGCATCGCCAACCAGCCCGCACTCACCTTCAACTGGCAGAAGGCCGTCAGCCCCATCAATGCTGCCGACGAGGTGACCTATAAGATTGGCTTCTACGACACCAACCAGAAGACGGAGAACCACTCTGAGTTCATCGACCTGGGCGATGTCACCACCGCCTCGTTCACCCACGACGAGCTGAACTCCATCGTCTCGCGATGGGTCATACCCGGACAGCCGCTGCAGGTCACTGCACAGCTGCTGGCCATCGTCCACAACAAGGAGAAGTATGTCAAGCCCATACAGTCTACCGTCAACTTCACCGCCACCTGCTATGAGAAGTACCCCACCTACATGTACTTCCGCTATACTGACAATGTGACAGGGACGACGAAGACCGAGCGCATGGAGCAGCGGCAGATGGGCACAGGCATCTATGAGGTGACGCTCAACGTAGAGCCGTGCAGCTTCTATTTCCTCACCACCCTCGAGGACTATCCCGCCTACGGCGTAGCGGCCAACCAGCCCGAGAAGCCCGGCATCTACAAGATGGACTACGTCACCAGCGGCACCGTCAACCAGTTCTCTACCGTAGAATACGGCCGACGCACCATCGTCATCGACACCAACGCTGAGCAGAACAACTGCCGCATGTACCTGCCCCTGCCGTCGTCGAACATGCCCTGGATAGCCGGCAATGGCACCGATGTGGGCTGGGAGACCAACCAGCCTGCCGGCAAGTTCACAGTGGCAGACCCGCTGCACGAGCCTTACATCTACACCTGGACGGGCAACCTCATCGCCGGAGGTGAGTTCAAGATTGGCCTGGGAACAGGATGGGGCGACCAGTTCTTCTATGCTCCCGCAGCCAACGAAGACCCCTTTGCCAACGACACGCTCCTGCCCTACCGTCTGCAGGACGAGGGTGGAGACCTGAAGTGGGTGCCCACGAAGAGCGGAGCCTACACCGTCAAGATCTCGCTGCTCATTGGCGACATGTACATCAAACTGTTTCCCGTAAACTAATCACGACCAGTATGTTGCGCCACTGACGCAACCATCAACCCCAACAATATGAACATGCTGCAAAAAACAATCTTTGCCTTCGGCCTGGCCATGATCACCCTCGTGGCCTGCGCCGACAGCGAGCAGCCTGCCACCTACCAGAACCCCGTCATCAACCGCAGTCTGCCCGACCCTACCGTCATACGTGCACAGGACGGCTACTTCTACCTCTACGCCACCGAGGACACGCACAATGTGCCCATCTACCGCTCAGCTGACCTGGTGAAGTGGCGCTACATGGGAACGGCCTTCACCGATGCCACACGACCCATGGACATGGTGCCCAACGGAGGCATCTGGGCGCCGGAAATCAACTACATCGACGGCAAGTACGTGCTCTACTACTCCAAGTCCACATGGGGAGGCTCATGGGAGGCAGGCATCGGAGTGGCATGGTCTGACAGACCCAACGGTGGATTCCACGACGCCCACAAACTCTTCGTCAGCAACGAGATAGGCATCGAGAACTGCATCGACCCCTACTTCATGCAGGACGACGACGGGCGCAACTACCTCTTCTTCGGTTCCTTCCACGACATCTACTGCGTGGAGCTCACAGCCGACGGACTCAGCCTTAAGGAGGGCTTCGAGCCGAAGAAGATAGCTGGCGGACTCATCGAGGCCACCACCATCATGAAGCACGACGGCTACTATTACCTCGTCGGCTCTACGGGCACCTGCTGCGAGGGCGCCAACAGCACCTACCGGCTGGTGATGACCCGCTCGAAGAACCTGCTCGGTCCCTACGTCGACCGCTACGGGCGCTCCGCCATCGGCGACAATTTCTCGCCCCTGCTCAACAAGAGCCCGCAGGTGTATGGTCCCGGCCACTGCTCGCGCTTCGTCACCGACGATGCCGGACAGACGTGGATGATTTACCACGGCTTCCAGGCCAGCGATGTGGACGGCGGACGCAAGGTCTACCTCGACAAAATTACCTGGGGTACAGGAGGATGGCCACAGGTGCAGGGCATGAGACCGTCGGTAGAGGCTGAGATACCGCTCTTCGGCGAGAACGCCGGCATCGCTGCACCACAGGCCAAGAGCCAAGAGCAAGCCGTCATCGTGCTGCCCACAGAGTCACGCGGCATGTACCGCCTCGAGGGTGCCGACGACACCCCGTTCAGCTGGCAGCTCTATAACGCCTCGGGCCATCTGCTCAGCCAAGGCAAAGCACACCAGACGGCCATCGTCGATGCCACCGACAAGGCCAAGGGCCTCCTCTTCGTGCGCATCAGCACCAGCAAGGGGGCATACACTGAGAAGCTTCTGAATCTATAAGTGGCGGTAGGACAGCACCGCGAACAAGTCTTTCCTCGGGACTATTTGCTGCGCTATGCCCGCCGCGTAGCTCAATGCGCAGCCATCCCCTCCCTTCAAGGGGAGGGGTTAGGGGGGGGGTCTGTAATATCAGTAATATTTTGGCTGCGAAGAC
>JAEEGI010019803.1_pt1 | contig 13536 bp, 10 predicted proteins | sample 8958751 | NCBI WGS metagenome assembly JAEEGI01 (sample SAMN16246545, study PRJNA631951) | gut metagenome | biome: gut microbiome; feature: rumen; material: KS-attached | host: Bos | place: Iran: Karaj | collected 2018-10
GAGCAATTATATGAAGGAAGAGGAATGCACCCAATTCATCGCTTCCGTTCCCACCACTTGGGATGAAACTATGGTGCTCGACGGTAAGGTGGGCGAATACCTCGTCATCGCCCGCCGCAAGGACTTCCGTTGGTATGTGGGTGCCATCACCAACTGGGAGGAACGCGACATTGAAATCGACCTCGGCGTGTTGCCCAACTTCGGCGCCAAGTCGGGACACATCTTCCGCGATGGTCCCAATGCCAACCGCGTGGCCAAAGACTATGTGTCAGAGCAAGCCCAAGTATGGGGCAACAAGGTGAAAGTGCATCTCGCCAAAGGCGGCGGTGCCGTGATGGTATTCTAATATGACAATCCTATAACAACAAACTCAACCTATATTTACAAACTCAATTAAGAAAGGAACAAACTATGATTAATTTGATTGGAAAATGGAAAGTCACGGAAATGGTTGACTTCAACGAAGAAAAAGGCACCATGGATTGGGCCAAGGTAGAAGACATCCTTGCAAAAGACGATCTCGACAAGGACACCCGCTTTATGGCCAATATGGTGGTAGTGTTCGGTGAAGACGGCACGATTACCCTGTTGACTGCCTTGCCTGAAGGTGTCAGCCAAGACGAAATAGATGCTGCCGTGAAGGCCGGCCAACTTGAATTAAGAGACGGCATGATGTTCATGGGAGAACAACATTGGAAGGTCGAAGACGGAAAGAACATGTCCGACACGGGCCTCGAAGGCGAAGTGCTGGGCGAGAAGGTTGGCCCATGGGAGGAAGTCAAGGAAATCGATGAAAACACCATCCAAATGATGTTTTATCGCTTGAAGAAAGTCTAACTTGGTGATAGACATATTTTTCGAGAAAGAGTATTGGGTGGTGGATTTCAGATCCGTTTTCTAATCCATCCAAGAACACCCTTCACCAAGTCCTTCTCCATCCAGCAGATGAAGGCGACGAAGACCAGCAACAGGCCTGTATTCACCACCAAGGTCCAAGTAGTGCTCTCGATGTGGATGTACTTTTGTGCGAAATATAAGGCCAGGGCCATGGCAAAATAGAGGAATGCCGATTTCAGATTGTATGGAATCGGCGCTTTCTTTTGGCCGACGAAGTAGGACAACACCATGCAGGTGGCATAACCTGCAAAGCCGCCCCATGCACAAGCCATGTAGCCGTATTTGGGCACAAAGATGAAGTTAATGGCAAGGAGCACAGCACATCCAATGGCCGAGAAGATGGCTCCCCACCAGGTTTGGTCGGTGAGTTTGTACCAGAACGAGAGGTTAAAATAGATGCCCATGAAGATTTCGGCCATCATTACGATGGGCACCACACGCAGGCCCGCGTGGTAATCTTCTCCGACAAGATATTTCAAAACAGGCATGTACATCACCACTGCAAGGAATGCCAGCAAGGTGAAGATGATGAAGTATTTCATCACCTTGGCTTGAGTCTCCTTGTCGGCAGTGTCGCGCTTGCCGCCAAAGACAAAAGGCTCGTAGGCATAGCGGAAGGCTTGCGTAATCATCGCCATAATCATCGCGATTTTCACGCAGGCGCCATAAATGCCTAGTTGCACTTCGCCTTCCTTGCCGGGCACGATAAAACGGTAGCAAATCTTGTCGGCCACTTGGTTGAGGATGCCGGCTAAGCCTAACAGCAGCAAAGGCCAGGTGTAGCGTAGCATTTGTTTGAGCATATCGCGGTCGATACCAAAACGCAACTTCCTGATTTCGGGGATAAAACCGAGGGTAATCAATCCTGTGCAGATCAGGTTCACGATGAAGATGTAGCCGACTTGGTAGCTGTTTTCATACCAGCCCATCAAGGCGGGATGGCTCTCTTTCAGACCCGGCGCGAGCAAGAAAACAAACAGGTTCAACCCGATGTTGAGGAAGATGAACAATAGTTTCAGCGTTGCAAATTTGATGGCCTTGTTTTCGTAACGCAAACGGGCAAACAGAATGGCTTGGAAAGCGTCCAAAGCAACAATAATGGCCATGATTTCCACAAACTCGGGGTGGTTGGCATAATGCAAGGCATTGGAAATCGGTATCAGGAAAATGCTGACCAAAACGACGAAAACCAAACTCACCAAACCGACCGTCAAACCCGATGTGGAGAAGGCCTTGTCAGGATTCACGCCTTCCTTGTTGGAGAAGCGGAAGAAAGTGGTCTCCATGCCGAAAGTCAAGATGACGAGGAGCAGGGCGGTGTAGGCATACAGATTCGTGACGATGCCATAGCCGCCTGATTCTGCAGCGATTTTGTATGTATATAGCGGCACAAGCAGGTAGTTCAAGAACCTGCCGATGATGCTGCTCAGGCCGTAGATAGCGGTCTGTTTCGCCAGGGAGCCTAATTTGTTTTCTGCCATAACTTGCGTTTGTTTTTCCAAAACGCAAAAATAGGTGTTTTTGTTGTAATAACACCAATCAGTTTTGGGTAATTCGGTGACAATCTCCGCTTTTTATGGCTTCTTTTATCCTCCATTGTTTTGTAATGATTGTTGGTTTTGTTGCGCAGAAAACCCGATTTTGCGCAGAAATTTTGTTTTTTAGCCGTTCGATAGCATAGATGACAACTTTCGCACCGCCGATTTGGTTACCTTTGCGCAAGTTTTAATCCAACCTATGTTTAACAAATAACAAATCAAATTTCAAGAGATGAAAAAAGTAATGTTTCTCGCTATCGCATTGGTAGCCTTAGTGTGCACCTCGTGTACCAAAACCAACACCAACACCAAAGGTCTTTATGAGTACACCACCGACTCACATGTCCAAGCTTCTTTCGATGATGTTTCGGCATTGAATGATCTTCTTAGGCCGAAGTTGCATCATGGGTTTTACGAACTTACCAAAGAGGAAGCTCGTGCTGAATGGAATTCGTTCATGCAATCTGCTCAAAATGTTAATGTAAGCATTACTAAACCTGATCATTACTTCACTGTAAAATTTGTCCGTAAGGAAGCGAAAGATGGTGCTTTTGTTATAGTAGAGACCGTTGGTGAACATACCTGGAATAGCGAAAACAATTAATTCCCAAAAGGTATATAGAGTATCAAGTTTGTTTTTTTGTATCGCATTTCATCAACCATAAATTATTATACAAAAATGAAAAAAGTAATGTTTTTGCTCGCCACCCTGCTTGTCGGTGGCATGTTACTCACGGGCTGCAAGAAAGACACGACCCCAACCCCGACACCTTCAACTCCTGACACACCATCGACTCCAACGACGAGGAAAGTGGTTTACAAGTTGGATAACACTGTTTATATTGCCATGATCAGCTACCAGATTTCGCCTTGCTTCCATTACAACTTTTCCTATAAGGATGCCGATGGGACTATGGTTGAAGTGAATGATCCCACTTTGCCTTGGACCAAGGAGATTACCGTAAATGTTCCTTTTGAGGCCAAGATAGAAGGCAAAGTTACTTACAATGAAGCCGAACTTCCCGATACTGTGTATTTTGGAAGGGCTGCCTTAATCAATAACGATGGGTTAAACACTGGCTTCACGGGCTCCAAAGAAGTATTCCTTCAATATATTGCTGCTCGTCCTGACAGATTGGAATTTAGCAATAGCAAGACTATCCAATAAATCCAATAAGGAGTGTCCATGTAATTTGCCCGACCTTCAAGTGATGGAGGCCGGGCAAATTGTTTTTTGTGGACAAACATCGCATTTTTTCTGAACATTGCTGCAAAAACCGTACTTTTGCAGTCATGGAAACGAAAGAACAAACCCCTGTCGAAAAGGCAGAAAGCATGGAAAGCCTATGTCTTGTGAACCATGTAGAAAGCGGCTTGCCGCGTTGGCTCATCGAGGCGGCTTTTGTGTGCTACCTTTTGCAGGCTGTCGTCAACTATGCCCCGCTGATGCACTGGATGGATGAAGCCCATCTTTCATGGGTACGAGGCATCGTCCAGACCTTTGGGGCCTTGGTGATGTATTTTGGACTGCTGCGAGGCATGAAATCGCTTTATCGTCCGTTCACGGCTTGGTGGTGGGTGGTCATTGTGCTGAATCTTGCCGGGTTTGTGACGGAGTTGGTTCCAGCCATCATGTATCGTATTGGTCTGCCTGTTGCCGTTTCGCTGATGTTGGTCTATCTGCCTTTGGGTTGTGCCATTGCCATTAGTTACCGTGGCCGACTCCGTCAGGTGGGCATTTGGATGGCTCTCTACATCTTGATTTCCAGCATCATCCCCGTTGTCTCGTTCCTGCTTGTCGGCCCCGAATCGGGTTTGGCCAACCTGCCCTTGGAGATTCCAACCATCGCTGTCATCGTCATTTATGCTTGGGTGCAGCGGCGGGTATTAATCTGAAGTTTGCGGCGTTTCTTGATAGGCGGAGGTTTCCATCCCCTGACGATACTGCAATGGCGTGATGCCAAAGCGATGTTTCATTTCCATTTGGAAGGTGCGCCTACTGCCGAACCCAGCCTCTGTTCCAATAGCTTCGATGGTCCAGTTGGGTTTCTCATGCAGGAGTTTACAGGCCAATAATACCCGTTTCTCGTTGAGATAGTCGCCTAAACTGCCGTATTTTGGATTGTTTTTGAACAAAGACCCTAACCGTCGTTGCGTCAGCCCCAACGCGTTCGCCATGGTTTTCAAGGTGAGGTTGTTGTCGGTATAAAGGCGCGTTTCGTCCATCTTTTGGTCTATCCAGGTCATCAAATCATCGTCGCTCATATCGGCAGTCAGTTCAATGTTTTCGCGGTACTCACGCGTTTGCTCCCTCAGTTGCGCCACTTCGCCACCAGCTTGGCACTTCAGCGCTTCCTCCAACGCATTGATGCGTTTTTTCAATTCAGTTTTGTCTCTTTCCTGCCGCTTGTTTTGCTCCAATAAGGCGTTTTGGTTGTCCACCAATCTTGAATTGGACGAAAGCATCTTTTTAACGTGGCTGTTGAGCACGACCATCGTGATGATGAAAGCAATCACGAACGCGATAATAATGGCTAAGATGAGCTGCTGGGGTCCTGTCATGGGTTTTGGTTTGTTTTGTTTTGCTTTGGCAATTCAATTAGGAATTCCGTGCCCACGTTTTCTTGGCTCTCAAACGAAATTGTTCCGCCTGCAGCTTGCACGATATTGTAGGTCAGCGAAAGTCCTACTCCCGAGCCACCTGATTTGGTGGTGAAATTAGGCAGGAAAATGCGGTCTTTGTCTTCCTCTTTGATGCCTTTTCCATTATCTTTCACGCTGATAGTGAACGATTTTTCGGTAGATTGCAGTGTGACCTTGATCTTGCCGTTAGGCTTGGTACCAATGGCTTGCACTGCGTTTTTAACCAGGTTGCCGACGGCACTGTTGAGGTTGGTCTTGTCACCGTTGTAGGTGTGGTCTTTCGCCTTGTCGAAATCGTAGTGAAATTCGATGTTCTCGGCATTATCATAAAGGTGCACCACATTGCCGATCAATTCCGCCAAATCCAAGGGTTGCGGATGGTTCTCGGGCAGTTTTGCATAGCGGGAGAAGGATGAAGCGATGTCCGACAAGGCGTCAATCTGTTCAATGAGCGTGTTGGTGGTTTTTTGGATATGTTCCGGTGTTGCTTTTCCGTTGTCGATATTGCGCTGCAACAGTTGCACGCTGAGCCTCATTGGTGTGAGTGAGTTTTTGATTTCGTGCGCCACTTGTCTTGCTACCCCCCGCCAAGCTGATTCGGTGGTCGTACGTTTCAATTCGGCTGCACTCTTCTCCAATTCCACGATGAGTTTGTTGTATTGCTTAACCAACGCACCAATTTCATCGTCTCTTGTCCATTCTATAGGTTCATTCTTTTGGTCGATCTTGATGTCGCCTAATTTATTCTGAATCAATGATAAAGGTTCTGTCAGTCGTTTAGAAAGCCTAAGGATGAATATTAGTGCGATACCCAATAGGACAAGAATGATATTAATATAGGTAAGCACAAAATCCTTGATTTCTTTCTGTAGGTCGGTGGCACTAGAAAAATACGGTGTGTTCAGATAGGCCAATGTATTGCCATTTTCGTCAGCGATAGGGATATAAGAGGATTCGTATTTCCCTTTGCCAAGATGTTCTTCATGGGTGAAGAAAAGCGCCTTATTGCGGTGCATTTGTTGATAGGCTTCGGCATCCATCAGTGGTGCTTGAAGATTTAATTCGAAAATTTCTGGACGTGTGGTGGCTAATAATTGACCGTTGAGTTGGTAAAGGTTCAAGTCGGTGAAAAAAGTCGTGGCATAATGTCGTAAGATTTCTGTCCAACCATCTTTCGATGCTGTTCTCATCAAAGTGGTGAAATCAAGGTCATTACGCATCTCAACGGATAAGGTTCGTGTGGTTTCAAATTGTGAAGCCGTGGTTTTTTGGTTGTATAGGGTTTGCATGTAGAAGACTGATACGGGACCCACGATAAGAAATGAAATGCCAAGCGTTGAGAATATAACCGTCTGTAGCCTTCTACGAAGACTTCTATCTCTCCATTTTGTATGTTCTTTGGGTCTTATCAACCAGATAATCAGCAAAAAAGGTATTGTTAATCCCAAAAAGAATATGGCAAAAGGTGCTGTGATTTCTGAAAATGCCTTTGTTGGTGTGCTGATAACAATGGCGTTGTAATTGTTATCGATGATGGCATAATGTTTAAAATGTCGGCTTAATGTAAAGTCATGGTCTTTGAGTTTCAGACTATTCATGAAATTAGGATACACATAGCGACCATATTTGTAGACGAGAAGGTTATCGCGATAATTGGCCACCGAGTAATCGTATGGCTTCTGACTGTTGGATTCTTTCAAGAGTTGTGGAAAACCAAAGCCTTCAGGTGCAATGGGTTTATAGAATTCGAAATAGAGGTTCTTTTGTTGCAAAGAGTCTTTCGAAACTATCTTGATTTTACCTAAGTAATTGGGATCCAATGTGTAATAGTCCATAAAATATAAGCCATCCCCTACCCTTTTTTGTTTGTTGTTGGCTAATTTTTCGAGGAAGTAGTCGTCACAATTGGTGTCATAACCTTCTGGTTGTATGGTGATTTCTTCTTCTGGTGCACACAGTGTAAGTGTGGTTATGTAGGCTTGCATGGTTTCATCGTAAAGCAGATCTTTCGAGTAGCCAAGGATTACTTCTGCTAAAACATTACTCTCCGCAAATAACATTTCGCGAATGTTTGTATCGGCTTTAATTTGTTCTGAAAATCGCGCATAACTACTTTCGAATGCCTCGTCGCGTTTCTCTAATAGGTTTTGCGCCTGTCTTTCCATCTGCTCATTTTCCCGACTTTCACTGATTCTATAGTAAATGTATGTACCAATGATGGATACCAATATGATGATAGCCATGCCTATTTCGATGGCTCGTGATTTGGTTTTTTCATCAGGAGTTGCCTCGCGACGTTTTCCGAATGCTAAGCATAAGCCTATGATAAGTAACACGACAAAAGGCAAATGCCATATGTATCTGTATGGTTCTTTTAGTTTCGGTTGGTCTGTGAATTGGTAATATGCCAAAACTTTGTCTTCCTTGTTTACTAACTCCGTTCCGTTATCAGTGTTGGAAAAAGAAATCTTGGAGAGAATGAACTTCGGGAGGATCTGAAACCGGTTTTCGAAATAATGGTTTTCGATTTGGTAACTTGTGTTGACCAATTGATAGACAAAGTAGGTCATGCTTCCTCTTTCGTAAGACTTTACATAATAGTCGCCTGAAAGCATTGAGCAAATCGTATCATTTCCGATTTTGACTTTTCGCTTCATCAATTTTGGGTTGACGTCGTTGCGATTCCAAAAGACCAATGTATCGTTCATGAAAACGGTCAACCCCGTCTGGCTTTTTTCAAGCTCTTCGTGGTTGAGGCCCTTGTCTATCAACATGCGCATTTCGTTATCCATCTTGAGTACGGATCTTTGCACTTTGCGCTGTACGAAGTTTTCGTTCAAGATGAGATAAAAGAACGCGGCAAGCAAAAGCCACAAGGCGATGCTGATCCAACACAAGCTGATTCCTATTTTTCTTGTTCTTTTGCTTTTCATGCGCGCTTTTTTCTTAAAACTGTGGCTTTTTGTTGATATTGTGTTAGTTATAAAACCTTTAATATTTTCGCTTTTCTTCACTAATTTGACCCGTATTTCAAAAACCCATCAAAACGCCTTAAATCGCCTAAAAACGGCCAAATTTTGGATTTTTTTATTTTTTCTCAAAAACGTGCACCATGCTTGACCACTCGCCAGACCTTCTCGCCTTAAAATTGGAGACAAGCCCTCTGAATGTACCTTTTATTAATGGTAGAGAATGGTGTTTGTATTGTTCACTCATGTATGAAATGTAATAGGCGTCCCAAATCAGCTTTTCTGTCTTTTTCAACACCATTCCCTTTGATTTGAAAATCTTTGTTAGCGTAGTCTTGTTGAAATGGCTCAAATGTCTTGGAACGTCGTAAGCTGCCCAAAGTTCCTTGTAAAACTGCGCATCATATGATTTGTAGTTGGGCGCAGCAATAACAATCCTTCCTTGAGGCTTGGCGAGTCGTTGCAACTGTTCGACCTGCCATTTCAAATCGTCCACGTGTTCCAGTACATGCCACATTGTAATCAAGTCAAAGCTTGCATCAGGAAGCTTTTCCAAATCCTCACTTGCGATGATGTCGGCTTTGATTCTTTTCCTTGCAATGTTTTTAGCCTCTTCTGAGGGTTCAACGCCGGTACAACTCCAACCGTGTTCTTCCGCTGTGTGTAAGAAATCACCTACGCCACATCCAATATCCAATAGCCTTCCTTCTTTTATTCCTTTCGTGGCGAGTTTGTATTTGTGTTTCAGGTTTATCTTTTTTACTGCTTCATAGACTTTCGGAATGAAGCCTTTTTTGTTTTCCTTATGGCTGTAATACTCCTCCGATTTGTAATATTCGCCGATTTTGTCCTTGTTCGGTCTGGGCATGGTATAGAGCAGGCCACAACTCAGGCATTCGCAAATATGAAAGTCTTCTTTGGTAAGAAATTCATCCTTTAGCCAAAGATTGATTTGTGCCTTGTCGGAGCCGCACCATGGACATTTATTGTTCATTTTTTCTGTGTTTCATGTGAAACAATCTCGTTATCTTCCTAAAAATATGGCCAACACATTGATGTCAGCTGGTGAAATCCCGCTGATTCTTGACGCTTGTCCCAAGGTTTCTGGTTTGTAGCGATTCAGTTTTTCGCGGCATTCGTATGACAGGGATTGGATGGTGTGGTAATCGAAATCTCTTGGAAGCTTGATATACTCCAGCCTATCGAGTTTTTCAGCCAGTTCCTTTTCCTTTTGGATATAACTGTCATACTTGATTTGTATCTCGGCCTCTTCCAAACATTCTTTGACGAATCGGTCACCACCCTTATACTGTTCAAGTGATGGTAAGGTATTGATCATGTCAGAAAGTTCAATTTGAGGGCGCAGCAGCAGATAAGACAGCTTTGCTTTTTGCTCAATTTTTGAGCTTTCGTTTTGCTCTAATAGACCGTTGATTTCGTCAGGATAGGCATAAGTATCGTTCAAGAAATTCTTGATTTCTTCAACTTTTGTCTGCTTATCTATGTACTTTTGGTATCGGTCTTCTTTGGCTAAACCGAGTTTGTACGATAGGTCTGTCAGTCGGGCATCGGCATTGTCTTGTCTCAACAAGATACGGTATTCTGCTCTACTGGTAAACATTCTATAAGGTTCATCCACGCCTTTTGTGATGAGATCATCGATGAGGACGCCTATATATGCCTGCGTCCTGGTTAAGACCAATGGCTGTTTATCACGCAATATCAAACTTGCATTGATGCCCGCCATCAAGCCTTGGCAAGCGGCTTCTTCATAACCCGTCGTTCCGTTGATCTGGCCAGCGAAATATAAACCATGAATAAGCCTTGTTTCCAACGAATGGTGCAATTGCTCGGGCGGGAAATAATCATACTCAATGGCGTAGCCTGGCCGATATATTTTGGCATTTTCGAAGCCTTCGATTTGTCTCAATGCTTCGTATTGGATATAATCTGGAAGCGACGAACTAAAGCCATTGAGATAATATTCCTGGGTGTTCCAGCCTTCGGGTTCCACGAAAAGTTGGTGGCTGTCCTTTCCTGAAAAGCGTTCAATTTTGTCCTCAATGCTTGGACAATACCTGGGTCCTACCCCTTGGATTCGGCCGTTGAACATAGGCGAGTATTTAAACCCTTTTCTGAGTGTTTCGTGTACTTTTAATGAAGTATGTGCTATCCAGCAGCTCTTTTGTTTCGAGATTTTGAAGGGTTCTGTGTAGGAGAAACCGACTACTTCATCATCACCTTTTTGCTCAACGAGTTTGCTGAAATTTATAGTTCGACCATCAATTCTAACGGGTGTTCCTGTCTTCAGCCGCTTGACCTCAAAGCCGAGTTCTTTAAGCTGTTCACTAATGCCGTGACTGGCCACCTCGCCCATTCTGCCACCCGAGAAATGCTGCTCACCGATGTGTATCAAACCGTTCAAGAAAGTGCCATTGGTGAGGATGACTGCCTTGCTTTCGATGTCGCCACCCATCATGGTTTTGACCCCTTTCACTTGGTCGCCATCAACGAGCAAGCTCAGTACGGTATCTTGCCAGAAATCGACATTGGGTGTCTTCTCCAACATGCTGCGCCATTCAGCCGAGAACATCATCTTGTCGCTTTGGCATCTGGGACTCCACATGGCCGGACCTTTCGATTTGTTGAGCATCCTGAATTGGATCATGGTGCGGTCGGAAACGATGCCCGAATAGCCACCCATCGCATCGATTTCGCGAACGATTTGACCCTTGGCAATACCGCCCATGGCAGGGTTGCACGACATGGAGGCAAACAGTCGTAAGTCCATAGTGATGAGTAGGACTTTACTGCCCATATTGGCCGCTGCCGCTGCTGCTTCACAGCCTGCGTGACCTGCGCCTACAACAATGATATCATACGGTTCAAAATACATTATTTATCAGTGTTTCACGGGAAACAATATATATAACTTTATGACATTCAATTAACTAAATAATAATTTCAACGCTTCTTCCTCTTTTTTATGCATCTCTTTTTCATCTTCCTCGGTATGGTCATCAAAACCAATAAGGTGCAACACACCATGGATGATGACCCGATGCAATTCGCTCTCAAAGCTACGTCCAAAAGTCTCTGCGTTTTCCTTAATTCGGTCGATACTGATGCAAAACTCACTCGAAAGTACCGTCTCACAATCCGTCAGCGGAAAGGTCACAATGTCGGTGTAGAAATCATGACCAAGACGCTCTCTGTTTATCTCCAGCAACTTTTCATCGCTGCAAAAATAGTAGTACAACTCCCCTACCGTCTTACGGTATTTCTCGACCACTTCACCAATCCAAGCCTTGACCCGCAGCGGTTCAATGGGTGGCATCTCCACATCCAATGTGCTGAATCTGATCATCTCAATGCGTGTTTTTCTTCAGGTAATACTCGTTGATTTTATCCTTGTAATAAGGTGCGTATTCGATGGGGTTGCTGCGCAAGAATTCCTGGTTTTTCTTAAGCGACTGTTCATACAAATACTCGTCAATCTTGCGTTCGAAATGCGATCCTTTGTATTCGTTAGACTTGCGCTTCTCTTCCTGTTCGCGCTTCTCCTGCGCCTTCTGCGACTCCAACATTCTGGATTCAATCCTTTGGCTGCGCTCAATCATCTGGCGGTTGATTTTCTTGTTCACCAACTCTTCTTCCAGCTTTTCCATGTCCTTGATGATTTCATTCAAGCCATCGTCTCCAAGCTGGCCGTTTTTCTTCATATCATTAAGCATCTGCTGCATACCTTGCCGCAGCATCTCTTGTTCGGCAGCCATGCGGGCAAATTCCTCACTCATGGAATTGGGCATCTGCTGACCTGATTTCTCCATCTGCTGTTGCATCTGCTTCAATTGCTCGCTCAATTGTTGCTGTAGCTGCTGCATCTTTTGCATGCTCTGTTGGCCTTGACCAGGCTTGGGCATGGAGCATGACATCGGCATACCCATGGCTTCCATGCTGTTTTCCATATTCTCCAACGACTCAGCCAGCATAAGTGCTAAGTTGTTCATCGACATCATGGCGGTCTGCTGGTGACGCACGGCCTGCGACAGTTTCAGGTCGTTGAGGTGTTTCATTGCGTTTTCAGTCTGATTTTCTATGGTATGCAACTCGTCAAACACGAAATTTTGAATCATAGGTTGACGCATGGCCATGCTACGCAAAGAATCGCGGACCATGTTGAAGTTATCGGCCACGTCTTTTTGATGGATGATCTTTTCAACTAACGACGGGTCATCTGAACGCATACTTCCAATTTCTTTCATCAGGTCTTCCTGTTCGTGTGAGGCGTGGACAACGTTTTCAAGTAAGATACGCAACAAATGAGCATCTTCAGCCATCTGTTGCATGCCTTGCATCTGCATCTGCATCATCATCTGGTTGGCCATTTGCTGCATTTTCTGTCCTGCATTTTGCTTCTGCTGTTGCGATTGTTGCTGCTCCCCCGACTGTTCGTTCTGCATGGCATTGTCGAGGTCTTGGTCGATGCTTTGTTGCATCTCCTCGTCCTTTTGCATGTCGAAAGGCTGTTGCAGGTCTTGGTTCTTCTCCAAGAGTTGATCGAGTTCGTCCATCATCTTGTCGAATTCCTCTTTTGCTTCCTCGGCTGATTTTTGGTCGTTCTCCTCCCCTGCTTTATTCTGATTTTCAGACTCTTGATTTTGCAACTCCTCCCCTAGTTTATCCAATTTGTTGGCCAAGTCGTTGAGGTCTTTCTCCATCTTAAGTTGTTCCAAAAGCGCTAAATTACGATCAAGGAGTTCCTGCATCGACTGGTTGTTTTTCTTGATGTCCTGCATCATCTGTTGCATCTGTTCACGCGGCATCTCTTCCAACAATTTGTCAATCTGCTCCATCATCTTTTTCAACTCTTCGGGAATCACTTCATCGAAAAGTTTGTTGATTTGCTCTTGCTTCTTGATGAGGTCTTCGTTGCCCAAATCATGCTTTTTCATGAAGTCCTCAAGCTTATTTTGCTCTTCCTGCAACTTGTTCCATTCTTCTTGAATTTGTTGCTGCTTTTCCAACAAATCCTTCATCTTTTCTTTGTCTGACCAATCCAAATCCTTCTTTTGAATCAAGTCTTGCAGCATCTTTTCGATTTCGTCTTGCAGCTTGTCAGCCTCTTGTGACTTCTCCTGAAGGCGTTCCATGATGTCTTCCGATTGCTGGTCGGCAATGCTGTCTAAAGCACTTTCGGAAGGTTTATAATAGGTGAAGGTCTCTGAACGCTTCGACTTGGGCCCATGGAAACCGTCGTTGTCCCACACCTCAAAATAGACTTCCATATTCTGTCCAGGCATGATGCCAAGGCTGTCCATATTGAAACTGTAAAAGAACGAGGTGCGGGTCTGCTTGAGGTCCAAAGCGACGGACTTGACGATTTTCTTTTCGACAGGTTCCTTGACAATGCAGTTGAAGGTGAGTTTGCTAAAACCATAGTCATCGGTGACAAGACCTGAGTAATACACATCGGTGGAGAGTTGCTC
>JAEEGI010019805.1_pt1 | contig 13535 bp, 5 predicted proteins | sample 8958751 | NCBI WGS metagenome assembly JAEEGI01 (sample SAMN16246545, study PRJNA631951) | gut metagenome | biome: gut microbiome; feature: rumen; material: KS-attached | host: Bos | place: Iran: Karaj | collected 2018-10
AAAATCAAGAATTTTACATTTTTACATATATTACTCCTTCATCTATTTTATTATCTTCAAAAAAACCAATTTTAGGAAAAGAAATATATAATAATTTAAAAAAACCTGATGTAGATAATAATTATGCTTTTTCAAATAATTTTTCTTTTTTTGAATTTGATTGTGTATATTATACTTTATATCCTTATGATGAAATTTTATCAGAAAATTTCCCTTTTGATGAATTAATAAATTCAAATACTATTTTTATTTTTTCTTCTCAAAGTGACTTAGAAAAAACATCTTCTTTTAATTCATTTATTAATATTTTTTTGAATACATATGATATTTATAGTGAACAACAATATAAAATTAAAATAATTTGCGAAATAATATTTAATAAGAAAATATTTCAAATAGAAAGTAAAATTTCAAAAAATCCAAAAGAAACTTTAGAAAATTTAAGAGAGATCAGAAATAAAAAAGAACAATTTTGTCAAGAAAGTAATTTAATAAATGATAATATTAATTATATATTAAGATTTCAAATCAAAGAATCTGAAATATGTTTTACAAAATTAGCAACTAAAAATTTATTAATAGATAATATTACATTCGCTTATTTAGCTTCAGATTTAATAAATTGTTCAAATTCAAAAAATAATAATGAGGATAATTTTAATATAGATAAATATGATAAAATAAATATTATTTCATGTGTAAGTTCATCAAAAGATAATTATTCTCAATCCATGAAAGAAATATTATTTATGAATGATATATATAAAGAAATAAATTCAATAGAAACAAATAAATCAAAGTCATATAATATAAGAAAAAAACCAGATAGTAGAAATAATTGTTTAAATAAGAATAAAAATATAATTTATAATAATTCTCAAAATCAATCTTTATCAGATAAAAATCAAACAATAAATATTAAAATTCCAGATAATACTATAATTCTTCCTGAAATGACTTCTGATATTTCTGAAACAAAATCTAATATATCTTTTTCTAGTCATAGAATTAAAGAAAGGAAAAAAGAAAAATTAAGTGAATTAAATTCTGTTTTTTCTTATCTAGAAAATATAAATAATTCATTATCTAATGATAGAGCTAAATATGATACTCGAATTTCCACTTTAGAAGAAGAAATTAAAACTCTTTCAAAAGACAATGATAATTTACAAAAAAATTATAATTTAATTAAAGAAAAATGTGATAATTTAGAAGAAAATAATAATTCTTTAAATAAGAAATTTTTAGAAAAGGAAAATTTATCTTTTTGTCAAAAAGATGGTTTAAGTGAAAATCATATTATAATAAATAAAATAAAAGAAAAAGATAATATTATTAAAAAATTAACAGATGAAAATAATAAATTAAAAGATAAATGTAAATTTTATGAAGAAAAATATATTCAAATCAAATCAAATAATGCAATTTTAAATGAAAAAATAAATCAGATAGAAGGATTATTAAAAAGCTTAAATGAAATTTAATTATTTTTTTGAATTTAAAATATAGTATTTATTTATTTTTAAATAAAAATATATATAAATTAATTTATATATAAATACTTTGACATTTCTAAATATTCAGATTTCGATATAATATTTCCAGATTTTAATTTTATTGCCATTGATTTAATTGGTTTATCTGATATACTTGAATTTATTTTTTTATCATTATTTGAAGGAAAAGTTTCATTTTTTAAAAAGAAAAATCTTTTTAATTGAAAATCACATTTAAATTTCTTACAATTGAGATCTTTTAAAGATGAAAATAAATTATAATTTCCTATATAATTTCCATTAACACTTGTTTTTTGTATAATTTTTTTAATGTAATTATTATGTTCATATGATAAATTATAATCTATATATATAGGATTATGAGAATGATTTTTACAATATTTCAAAAAATTACAAATATAGCTTAATGATTTAATATCATTTTTATTTGTAAAAATTACCTTTTTTGTAAATATTAATTCTATTATTAAACATATACAAGCAAGATAATTAAAATTTAAAGTTTCAAGTAAAAGAACAATTATAATTAATCTTTGAGAAATATTTGAATTTAAACTTTCAACTCTTATCTCTAATTCTTTAATTACATCTATTATTTTTACAATTTCAACAATAATATTTTCATTTATATTATTTTTATCACAAAGTGATTCTATAAAATTTTCACTTAACTGAATAAACTCATTATATAAATAATTTAGATCTTCTTTCATTATATATTGAGTGATTATATCTTTCTGATTTATATTGAATCATTTAACTTCTTTAATTTTTTGATGATAAATATATTGATTATACGAGCATTTACTTTCTAGAATAATAGAAGATATATTATTTGAGTTTTTCATTTTATAATATATCCATGATATAATTTCATTATTATATGTATAAACCTTGGTAATTCTCATTATAACAAATGCAATTTCATAATTAAACGACTGGATCAAACATTTAATTGCATTATTATAATCTTTTTTAATCAAAAAAGAATTGCAAGCTAAAATAGGATAGCCTTGAATTAAATAATTATTTGCAGAATTGTTAATTAAACTGTCTATTTCTTTATTTTCATTTAATTCATTGTTGATTTTAATCTTAATTTCATCATCAATTTCTTCTAAATCATTTTTAATTTTTGGTTTTTCTTTAATTTTCTTTTTATTAACTTTAGATAAATAAACAATTTGTGCTGCTTGATATTCTTTTCTTCTTAATAATTCATCAATAATATTATTATAATTATTATTTAATAATCCAGCATTAATTTCATTAATATTATTTTCTTCTCTACAATAATTTTCATATCTATTTATTAAATATTGCCAATATTCTTTACTTACATGTGGTGCAGCACAAATCGCATCTTCCCAATTATTTTGATAAATTAATAATTCACAATATTTTTCCCAATTTCCTAATTTTGCACTTTCTTCAATCAATTGATCAATTAAAGTATTTTTTCTTGAAGAAAAATCTATTGATGTATTATTAAAGAAATTATCTATTTCACTATCCAATTTTTCTCTTTTTAAAATATATTCCTCAACAAAAGAATATCTCTTATTTATATTATTTTTTAATATTTTCCATAAATCTTCAATTCCATCATCATATAAAAATTCATTTGTGATTTTTTCTCCAAGATTAATTATTTCATTTTCATTTTTTTCATTACAAAATTCAATAAGAGAATTTAATTTGAATGAATTTTTAACATTAAAAACTCTTATTGTATTATCTCTTGAAGAAGATAAGAATAAAAAAGGATGAATTGGTGAAATATCTAAACCATATACATCACTTTGATGTCCTTTAATAATTTCAAAACAAATTAATAATTTAATATTCCATAATCTTATTGTATTATCCCAACTTCCACTTCCTAAAATATTATTTTTAAACCAAATTAATTCTCTTACTTTATCAGAATGACCTAATAAAAAAGTTAAAAATTTTATATCTTTTAAATCTGAAAAATCCCATAATCCGATTTTAAAATCATTTGATGATGAAGCTAATAATTTATGTTCATTATTAAATTTTAAATCATAAACTCCATGTTTATGTTTAGATAATATTATAGTTGGGGTAAGATTTTTTTCTTTATTATTGAATATATCATTATAAATATTAATCGAACCATTGCTTAAAGGAACAATAATTGAATTTTCTACAATATTAAAAATACTTTTAAATACATTATTTCCAATTTCAATTGTTTTAATTTTATTTAAATTTTTATTATTTGAATCAAATTTAACAACTGTAATAGTATTCTGAGCACTTATTATTATATTATTATTTTTATTCCAATCAATTCCATGAATTAACATATTATTTTTACATTTAGAATTATAACATAATAATCCACAAATTTGTTTATTCTTTTCAATATCCCAAATTCTTAAATATAAATATGAATCTCCACTACTTAAATAATTTTTATCAATTGGAGACCATTTAAGACTAATTATATGATTTTTTTCTAATTTTTCATCAAAATTTCCTCCAATGTGATAAGAATAATTTTCTGTATATAAAGTATTTAAAATTTTTTTTTTTGATAAATCCCAAATTTTAATTGTACTATCAAAAGATGCTGTTGCAAATATATTTCCTAAAAAAGGATTTATTTTCAAATCAAATATAGTTTGACAATGAGCGTTTTCAATTAAATAAGTAATATTATTATTTTTTAAATTATATAATATTACATTTCCATGAATATCATTAAATAGAATTGAATGTTCATTATACTTAACACACTTATTAATTGATAAATGTCCTATTTTTTTCATAGAATTAAAAGTTGTTTTTGAAACATTCCAAATATTATATTTTGAAGAATTATCGTTAATAGAAATAAAAGAACCAGGTTGAAAATTTAACCAAAATAAATGTTTGATTGAATTTCCAGTTTTTTCAAAAATAGTAATAATATAAGCTCCATTTATATTAAAATCAATTAAATATATTCTACTTGTTGTTGTACCAGCCAATAAATAATTATAATTTTCATCTATATCATACCATTCAATACAAGAAATTTTCATTTTTGAATCTTCTTCATCATCACTAATTATTTCAATATCTAAATTTTTTGAGTTATTCTTTATATCGATAAAATAAATGATATTTTTATCATTGGCATAAGCTAAAGAAGATGAATCAAAAGGAAACCATTTCACACACAATACATTTCCTTTTGTTTTAATATAATTTAATTTTATTTTTTGTTCTTTCTTTGAAATCATTGAAGAAGAAAAAATATCAAAATATGATAATTCCCCTTTTGAAGTTAATGCCAAAAAAATATTGTCTATATTAAATTCCATGAATATTATATCTGTTTTATCAATAGTAATTAAAATTTGTTCTAATCTAATATCATAAATATATATTTCATAATCATAAAAAATTGCAATTTGAGATTTATTGCCTTTATTTAAAGCAATTGATTTAACGAAATTATCTCTACTTTTATTTACAATATTTTTAATTATTTTTGTTTTTTTATCTAATATTATTACTGTTACTGAAGAACAATATGCTATATATAAATCATTTACTGATAAAACATTTTCATTTTCTATCATTGAACCAGGAAGATAAATATATATTTGTTCAATTCCTTCATAAATGCTTAATGACATTTAATATTTAAGTATTCTTATTAAATTTTTTAAAAAAACAATAAAAATCAATAAAAATAAATTTATCCTTGTTAAAATAAAAAAATCTTAAATTTATAATAAATATATTAAGCCTAATTAAAATTAAAACCCCCAAAAAAAAAATAAAAAAACAAAAAAAAATGGCATCAAAATACTTAAAATTATTTAAAATTCCTCCAGGATTTGAAGATATATTAAACGACTTTGGTAAAGAAATTCTTCGAAACAAGCCTCCTGACATAATAGATTTCGGAATAAAATATTTCCAAGCATTAGAAGAAGGAATTCCCTTTGATTACCCAGATAAAGGAGAAAATCTTCCATGTAATTACAAGCGTCCTACAAAAAAGAGAGAAATAATTAGAGCAATAAACAAAATGGAAATGTCAATAGAAGATCAAACTCGTTTCCGTAGATCGATGGAGAAAATAGATAGAATGCATACATATGATTTACCAAAAAGAGATCCTGATCCAAATGCTGAAGTAGATGGAAATGATAATGTAAAAATTTTAAATGTTCCTCCTTCAAATGTCACTGATAAAGAAATTAATATAAATGATTATCTTAAAAGAGATGAGAAAGAAAAACGCCCTAGTAAAGGAGATGTTGCAGGTACAGCTTCGAGACCAGGAAGTAATGCTAGTGAGGAAAATGAAAGAGTTCAAATCCAGATCAATAAGGTAGTAAAGGAAACAAGGGAAGTAATTCAAAATGGAGAAGTTGTTAGTAAAGAAGAAAAAGAAGATTATTATGATGATTCTAATAATGAAGAATTGAAGAAAAAATTAATGAATGAAATGAAGAATGTTAATGAATTAGAGAATATTGACATTAATGAACCCGGACTTACTGAAGTTAAAGTCAAATATACTGAAATTAGTGAAGTTAATAATGGTGAAGTAGGAGAAGATGATGAAATTCCTAGTAAACAAAATGAAGATAATGGAGTTGAAGAAAAAGAAGAACCTCAAAAGCAAATTGAAGATGGAAATAAAAAGGAGGATTCTACTCCAAAAGACGAAGAACCTAAACAATATGAAGATAATTATGAAGAAGGAGATGAACAAGAAATATCTAGATCAAAAGGTGATGATGGATATGATGAAGATCTTAATTATGAAGAACCTAAAGATGGGGAAGAAGAAGAAGCTCCTAATGGTTCTGTTAATGAAGAAGAATTGAAAAAACAAGAAAATTTGAAAAAAGACAATATTTTAGATTCAAATAGAAAAAAAGAAATTTCTGAAGAAAATAAAGATGATGATTCTGGAAAAGGAAAAAGTGATAAAAATGATGGTAAAAAAGAAGAAGATATCACTTATGAAGAACCAGTTGAAGACTCATTTAAACAAGAATTAGATCAATCACATAAAAGTGACCAAGTAGAAAATTCTCAAAAAAGTAATCAAATAGAAAATTCTCAAGAAACAATTAAAGAAGGAGATGAAGACAACAAAGATGAAACAAATGAGAAACTAAAAGATAAAAAATTAAATGAAGAAAAAGAAGATGAAGATAATAAAGAAAAATCAAAAGAAATAAAGGACGAATCAGGAAATAATGAAGAAGAACAAATAAGAAGAAGACCATCATTAATGATGCAATTATCATCAGATGAAGAAGTAGAAATAGTAGAAAGTAAGCCAGATTTATCTCAAATAACAAAAATTCACGCAAGAGAAATATTAGATAGTAGAGGAAACCCAAGTATAGAAGTAGAAGTGACACTTTTAGGAGGAGTGAAAGAGAGAGCAATGGTACCAAGTGGAGACTCAAAAGGTAAAAATGAAGCTTTTGAACTTAGAGATAATGATTCAAGATATAATGGAAAAGGAGTAGAAAAAGCAGTTAAAAATGTAAATGAAATAATAGCTCCTATAATAGAAGGAATGAGTTCATTAAAGCAAATAGAAATAGATAAGAAATTAATATCATTAGATGGAACAAATAATAAAAGTAAATTGGGAGCTAATGCAATATTAGGTGTATCATTAGCAGTAGCTCGTGCTGGTTCACATTATTTAAAAATACCATTCTATCGTTATATTGGAGGTACTAATGCTAAAATTTTACCTGTTCCATGTATGAATGTAATTAATGGAGGTGTTCTTGCTGAATCAACTGTTGATTTTCAAGAATATTTTATCATTCCTGCTGGATTCACTTGTTATAAAGAAGCTCTACGTGCTGGTCAAGAAGTTTTCATGGAATTAAAAAATGTTATTATTAAATATGGTTATGATACTGGTTTAGGTGATGAAGGTAGTTTCTGTCCTTCTTGTAAAAATGGTAATGAAGAACCTATTAAATTAATAAGTGAAGCTATAAATAATACACAATATAAATTAGGAAAACAAATATTTTTAGGTTTAGATATTGCTTCATCTGAATTTTATGAGAATGGTATTTATAATTTAAAAAGAAGTGGTGAAGGAAAAAAAAGTAGTGATGAAATGATTGATTACCTTGAAAAATTAGTTAATGAAAATCCAGCAATAATAACAATTGAAGATGGTTTAGCAGAAAGTGATTGGGAAGGATGGAAGAAATTAACAGAGAGATTAGGTAATAAAATTCAATTAGTAGGTGATGATTTATTTTGTACAAATATTAAAACTATTGAAAAAGGAATTAAGGAAAAAATTGCAAATAGTGTTTTAATTAAAGTTAATCAAGTTGGAACTTTAAGTGAAACTTTAGATGCTGTAAGATTAGCTCAAAGTAACAATTATACTTGTATGATTTCAGATAGAAGTGGAGAAACTGAAGATTCTTCTATAGCTGATTTAGCTGTTGGTACAAATTGTGGACAAATTAAAAGTGGATCTACTAATAGAACTGATAGAATGGCTAAGTATAATCAATTACTTAGAATTGAAGAAAGATTAGGAAGGGATGCAGTTTTCTTAGGTGTTAAAGCTTTTCAAAATTTGAAGTTTGATTAATTTTTAATATTTTTTTGATTTTTTTGAAATTTAGATTTTTTTTTGATTTTTTTCCATTTTTTGGGGTATATAAAAGGAATAATAATAAAATGAGTATTAAATATTTTTTTTTGATTTTTTTTGAAATTTTAAAATTTAATAAAAAATAATGGAAAATGATATAGATAATAATTTATCTTTAAAAGATTTTTTAAATATTTATAAAAATCAAATTCATAGAATTCCGCTAAAAATATTAAATAGAAGAAGAGTAAAATTATATCAATTATTGAAAGATAATGACGAAAAATTTTCAGAATCAAATATAAAAATATCAGACCCATTATTATATGATTTTTTCGTTGGTTATAGAGATAAAAATATATTATATAATTCTAAAAAGGTAAATTCATTATCTAATTTTCTTTTAAGAGAACTAGAGAGAGATGAATATACTATTAAATTAAAAGAAGAAATAGAAAAACAAGAAAGAGAATATGGAAAAGATAAAATAGACATAGAAATTGAAAAAGTAAATAAAATAAATTCTCAATGCAATAATTCAAGAGAAGATGATATAGATACATTATTAAGATTATGTATGCATAAATTTATATATAATCCAAATAAAACTGAATATGATGATGATTCTGATTTAGATTTAGATGATAAAGAAAATGAAAATTATGAAGAAGAAAATTATTTTAATTCCTAATATTTTTAAATATTATTATTTAATATAAATAATAGTCATAAAATAAATAAAAAATTAATAAATATGGGAGTTTGTGAATCTTCAATAAATAAAAAACCTAGTAAAAAAATAACGGATGAAAATAATGTAAATAAACAGAAAAAACAAATAAAAAGAAAAATTTCAACTGAAAATAAACAAAATAAAGGACAGGAAAAAGAAGAAAAAAAAATTCAGAATAAAAAAAAAGTTATTTCAACTAAAAATTCCAATAATATAAAAAATATAACATCTAATAATCCAAATAATAATAAAGAAGATGCAGATTTAAATAAAAATTATATTAGAATAATTATTTACGACAATAACACAGAAATATTTAGTAGACCATATGATAAAGAAACTCAATTTTCAAAAATATTTGAAGATATAAAAAATAGGTATTTAAATGAAGAACAATATTATGATTTAATTCATAATAAATCATATTATAAAATTGAAAATAAAATTATAGATGAATCAAAAGCAATAATTAATTATGTAAAACAAAAAGAAGATAGAAGAATATCAGTTAATGTTGATATAAAAGGTTTAAGAGACATATCAAATAATATTGATAAATATATTTATGATCATATAAAATATTATGGTAAAATTAGTTTTTCTCCTTTTCAATTATATATTTATAAAAAAGAAGATAATTCTTTCCATAAATCTTTAATTCAAGAAGAAGAAATAAATAATTCTCAAATTAATGAAGTATCAATGAATACATCATATTGTAATGGAATAAATAAATTATATCTTTTTTCAGGAGGAGAAAATGAGAATTTAATAAATTTATTTTGGATAATTGATTTAAAGAATTTAAAAATAAAAAAAATAGAATCTACAATACCTTCAAGAAAGCATCATTCATTAATATATATTCCAAAAAAATATGTTTTTATTATTGGAGGAAATAATGATAAAACAGTTTATTATTTTGATACATATGAACAACAATTTTTCTCTTATCCTGATTTAGATGATGATTATATTGAACCTGGATTAATAATGGTAAATAATACTTATTTATATGTTTTTTCTAATATTGGCAAAAATTTTTTAATTTCTAAAACAAATTTAAGAGATGAATCAAAATGGGAAAAAATTATACCAACAATACCAAAAGAAATAAATTTTACTATAAAATATTTTGGTGTTTGTAAATCAAATAATAATTCTTTAATATTTATTGGAGAAAATGATATAAATGAAAATTCAGAAAAATATATTTTTGAATATAATTATGATAAAAATGAAATTTATCAATCTTTATCTAAAAACCATTCTGATTATGATTTCCCTGAAAAAACTTTTATTCCTTTTAATGAAGAAAGTTATGTACTTTTTCCAAATGCTCCAAAAAGAGCTTTGAAGAAAGTTTCATATAATAAAAAATACAAAATTATTCACGTTGTTGATTTTGAAAATGATAATGAATCTCAAAATTCTCAATATAAAATTTCTGGGCAATATGAACATAAAGTTATATTTCCTTTTGATGAAATTGTAAATGAATTAAATAATCCTTTATCAAATAATAATAATGATAATTTAAATAAAGGTTCTTTAGAAAAAAACAATTTAAATAATGATGAGAAAAGTAGTAAAAGTATTATTAATGAAAATCAAAAAATTATTGAAGAAGTCACTAATCTTCTTTTTGGTGAAGATAATGAAAAGAAAAAGTATGAAAAAAACTCAAATAGAAAAAATAAAACAAATGGAGTAAATTCTAAAGGAAATAGTAAAGTTGAAAATTTAACTGAAAGAAACAATAAATTTTTCTCACCTGAAAATAATGATAAAAATTTTTATAAAGAATCCAAAAATAATAAAAAATTATAAAACAAAATAAAACCTATTAAATAATTATTTTAAAACAATAAATCAATATATACAAGCCACATATAAAATTAAAAAAAATAAAAAAAATTAAAAATAAAAAAAATAAAAAAAAATTTAAATCCAAATTTCAAAAAATAAAATACATTCTAGAAAATAAAAACTCAAAAAAATGCAGCAACCAGTTCCAACAACATATGATAAGAAAGTATTTACAACAGAAGAAAAGCCAAAAGATGTACGTCACAACAACATCCTGGCAGCAAAGGCATTAGCAGACATAGTAAGAACATCATTAGGTCCTCGTGGAATGGACAAGATGATAAAGAGTTCTAAAGGAGATGTGACAATAACAAATGACGGGGCAACAATAGTGAACCAATTACAAATCCTACATCCTACAGCAAAGATGTTGGTAGAGACATCAAAAGCTCAAGACATTGCTGCAGGAGATGGTACAACTACCGTAGTTGTTTTAGCAGGAGCACTTTTAGGGAAAGCTTCAGAACTTCTTGATAAAAATATTGGACCCACTGTCATTGTTGATGGATTTAATGATGCTTTGAAAGAAGCTGAAAAAATTGTTGAAGGAATGGAAAAAACTGTAGATTTAAATGATAAGGAATCTTTAGAACAAAATTGTATTACTAGTCTTAGTAGTAAAGTCGTTAGTAATTATAGTCAAGTTCTTGCTCCTATTGCTGTTGAGAGTGTTCTTCAACTTGTTAATTCTGGAAATTTAATTAATAATGAAGTTGATTTAAGAGATATTAAAGTTAGGAAAAAAATAGGAGGAACTATTGAAGATACTGAAATGTTTAATGGTATTATTTTCACTGATAATAAAGTATCTCATTTAGCAGGTGGACCATCAAAAGTAGAAAATCCCAAAATAGGTTTAATTCAATTTTGTTTATCTCATCCTAAAACAGATATGGATTCAACATTAAATATTCAAGAATATTCTCAAATGGATAGAGTATTAAAAGAAGAAAGGAAATATATAGTAAATTTAGTGAAAAAAATACAAAAAACAGGATGTAATGTTCTTTTAATTCAAAAGAGTATCTTAAGAGAAGCAGTAAATGATTTATCTCTTCATTTCTTAGCAAAAGCAAAAATATTAGTAATACGTGACATAGAAAGAGAAGATGTAGAATTTATATGTAAAACAATAAATTGTAAACCAATAGCACATATAGATTCATTTACAGAGGATAAATTAGGAACAGCAAAATTATGTGAAGAAGTAACATTAAGTGAAGGATCAAAAATCGTAAAAATAACAGGAGTTCCAAATGAAAGTAAAACTGTATCAATATTAGTAAGAGGAAGTAATCATTTATTATTAGATGAAGCAGAAAGATCACTTCATGATGCATTATGTGTAGTTAGATCTATTGTTAAAAGAAAAGCAATGTTACCAGGTGGTTCTGCTCCTGAAACTGAAATTTCTGTTAAATTAAGTGAAATGAGTTCTTCTTTTGAAGGATTTAAAAGTTATTGTGTTAAAGCTTTTGCTGAAGCTCTTGAAGTTGTCCCTTATACTCTTGCAGAAAATGCTGGCTTAAATCCTATTAATATTGTCACTGAATTAAGAAATAAACATCTGAATGGAGACTCTGATTGTGGGATTAATGTTAAAAAAGGAAGTATCAGTAATATGTTTGAAGAAAAAGTTATTCAACCTAGTTTAGTTACTTTAAGTGCACTTAAATTAGCTACTGAAGTTGTTAGGATGATTTTGAAAATTGATGATATAGTTATTTGCCGTTAATTATTATTAAGGAAATATATTATAATTTTTTAAAGGTTTTTTTTGTTTGTCATTAAATTTAAAATGAAATAAGAATTGAATATTGAAGTTAAAATAATACTCATTAAACATGATAAGATATAAAGAAAAAAGTATTTATAATTTAAAGTCCATATTTTCTTTATGTTTTTATTTGAAAATAAAGCAAATTTTTAATATTTTTTTAAAATTATTTGTATAATTACAATATAAAAAAAAATAAAATTAATTATCTAATTGGAAAAATAAATGTATATAAAAAACTAAATCTCTACAACTCATCATTGTTAATAAAACTCCATCCAGAGAGCATATTAGTTTTCCCAGCATTACTAACATCTATACAATCATTATCATCGTTTGCAAATAATCTTGGTCTATTATACATTTTAACAACTTTTTTATAATTTTTCATTTTAGGAGGTTTAATTTTTTTTTCATAAACATCACTCCAAACAACATCTTTAAAATATTTATTTTCTCTAATTTCCAAAGCATCTCTGATTCCAGATCCTAATCTTTTATTAGGATCTCTTTGTAAAAGAGCAATTAATAAATCAGAAGCTTCTTTAGAAATAAATTTAGGAATATTTAATTGTCCATATTCAATATTATGAAATATTTCTTCTTTATGTTCAGTAAAAAAAGGAGGAATTCCAACTAACATTTCATAAAATAAAACTCCTAATAAATACCAATCAACAGCTTTTCCATGACCTTGTTTTTTTAACATTTCAGGAGCTAAATATGCAATTGAACCACAAAAACTTTTTGCACTTTGACTATCAAAAACTCCTTCTTTACTCAAACCAAAATCTGTTAATTTAATATGTCCTTTTTCATCAAGTACAACATTATCTGGTTTTAAATCTCTAAATATTATATCTCTTTTATGTAAATCTTCTAATGCTAATAATACTTCACATAAATAAAATTTTGCTCTTTGTTCTTTAAATCTTTTCTCATAATATAAATGTTTTGATAAATCTCCTCCTTGACAATAATCTAAAATAAGGAATAATTTACTTGATGTTTGAA
>JAEEGI010019806.1_pt1 | contig 13535 bp, 16 predicted proteins | sample 8958751 | NCBI WGS metagenome assembly JAEEGI01 (sample SAMN16246545, study PRJNA631951) | gut metagenome | biome: gut microbiome; feature: rumen; material: KS-attached | host: Bos | place: Iran: Karaj | collected 2018-10
TGCTTCTTTGATTCTTTTCATCATCATATGATAAACCTGATACTTCTTCTATCTTGCTTATAACATCTTTCCATACTGATGATTTGTAATTGTCTGTATATCCTTCAAGAATAGCTGTTACTCTTTCTACACCAAGACCTGTATCAACATTCTTATTTTTTAATGGTTCAAATTTTCCATCTGCATTATGGTTATATTGCATAAATACATTATTCCAAATTTCTACCCAATTCTCATTACTTGGATCAAATTTTTCTGGAATTGCCTCATTAGATCTCCAATAAAAAATTTCCGTGTCTGGTCCACAAGGTCCTGTAAGTTCCATATTTGGCCACCAGTTATCGTCTTCACCTAAGTATTTAATACGATTATCTGGTATTCCTAAACTTCTCCAGATATTTGCAGTTTCATCATCTGCAGGAACAATGTCATTTCCTTTAAATACAGTTACTGCAAGTCTTTCTACTGGAATGTTGAAAACTTTAGTTAATAGTTCAAAACTCCAAGTTACACTTTCTTTTTTGAAATAATCTCCTAAACTCCAGTTTCCAAGCATTTCAAAGAATGTATGGTGAGTAACATCTCCTACTTCGTCTAGGTCGTTTGTTCTCATACATTTTTGATAGTCGCAAAGTCTAGTTCCATATGGATGTGGTTCTCCCATTAAATATGGTACTAAAGGTTGCATTCCTGCTGTATTAAATAATACAGAAGGATCGTTTTCTGGTACAACTGGTGCACTAGGTATTTGTTTGTGTCCTTTTGATACAAAAAATTCAATATATTTGTCTCTTATTTGTGCTGAATCCATAATACATATCTCCAATCTTAATTTTAATTTAAAAAGAGCATTGAAAATGCTCATATTTAGCCATTTCATTATATCATTAAAAAATATTATAGTCAACAAAATACCACTATTAAATATTGCTTTTTTACATGTTTTATGTTAAACTATACATTGTTTTACAAGGAGGTCTAAAATGCTACAAAAAATAACTGGAAGTATTCGTCGTGCGGTTGAAGATTATAACATGATACAAGAAGGAGATAAAATTGCTGTTGCTCTTTCTGGTGGAAAAGATAGCATCACTTTACTTTATGGTCTTCATACTTTAAGACGTTTTTATCCAATTCATTTTGATATCATGGCAATTACTATTCATCCAGATAGTGACACATTTCACACTGAAGAACTTGAAAAAATGTGTAAAGATTTAGGCGTTGAATATGTTATTTATCATTCAGATTTGTCTAATATTCTATTCGATGTTAGAAAAGAAAAAAATCCATGTTCACTTTGTGCAAATTTAAGACGTGGAATGCTTAATACTATTGCACTAGAGCATGGATGTAACAAAGTAGCACTTGGACATCACTTAGACGACGTAATTGAAACACTTTTTATGAATATGTGTTTAAATGGTAATGTTCATACATTCTCACCTGTTACAACATTTGGTAACCAACAAATAACTATAATTAGACCAATGATTTATGTTTATGAGAAAGAAACAAGAGCTCTAGCTCGTAAAATGAATTTTCCAGTTATGGGTAAATGTTGTCCAAAAGATGGATTTACAATGAGACAATATTTCAAAGATACAATAACTCAATTTAGAAAAGATATTCCTAAAGTTCGTGAAAATTTAATTGGTGCAGTTATTCGTTCTGGAATTCCTGGTTGGGATAAAAGTAAAAGTAGCAATACACCAATTGAAGAAAAAGATGAAATATAATTATTTTTTATATAATTTAAGCATAAAAAAAATGACACTATTAAAAAGTGTCATTTTAATTTGCTTAGTTGTTATAAGTTTTGAATTATTGTAATTCAACAACAGCACCAGCAGCTTTAAGATCTTCAGCAAGTTTTTCAGCATCAGCTTTTGGCATGTTTTCTTTAACTGTTTTAGGAGCTCCATCAACTAATTCTTTAGCTTCTTTTAGTCCTAGACCAGTAGCTTCTTTAACTACTTTGATAACTGCAATTTTAGTTGCACCAGCGTCTTTAAGTACAACGTTGAATTCAGTTTTTTCTTCAGCAGCTGCACCAGCAGCAGCTCCAGCACCAGCAGCAACAACAGCTGCAGCAGCACTTACTCCAAATTTTTCTTCGATTGCTTTAACTAAGTCAGCAAGTTCGATAACTGTTAATTTTTCAATTTCTTCTACTAATTTTTCAATTTTTTCCATTTTAAATTCCTCCTTAAAAATATATTATTTTTTATTTTTTACATTGAATAATTGAAATTAAGCATTTTCAGCTTGTTTTTCTCTTGCTTGATCAAGAACAACTGCAAGATTACGGATATTTCCAAGTAATGCAGAAGCAAGCATAGAGTATAATGTTTCTTTTGATGGTAGAGATGCAAGTTTTTTAACTTCAGCAACTTCAATTTTCTTTCCATCCATTACACCAGTTTTAATAGTGTAAAATTCATGATCTTTTGCAAAATCATTAACTACTTTAGCAGCGTTAACGTAATCTTCATATCCAATTACTACTGCAGTTGGTCCTTCAAGTTCTTCAAGACCTTCGATTCCAGCTTCTTTAGCTGCGTAAGAGATTGTAGAGTTTTTAACTACTACGTATTCATCTCCGTTTGCTCTAACTTGAGCTCTTAATTTAGTGTCGTCTTCAACAGTGATACCTCTGTATTCAGTTAAAACGATCATTTTTGCTTTTTTAAATTTTTCAGAAAGTTCTTCAACTTTTGCTTTCTTTTGACTTAATACTTTTTCGCTTGGCACTTTTTTGACACCTCCTTAAATTCAAAAAAAGTTCTTGCTAGACACTTACGAGATTTTTAAGTATCTAACAAGAACTTAAGTTCCGTTACCTATTAAAAACCTCGGTAAGATTTATGGTTAATTTACCACTTACTGTCTTGGGTTAATTTTGATTCCTGCTCCCATTGTTGTTGAGATAGCAATAGATTTTAAATATGTTCCTTTTGCTGCAGCAGGTTTAGCTTTAACAATTGCTCCTAGTAATGTTTCATAGTTTTGAAGTAATTTTTCAGCTCCAAATGAAACTTTACCAATTGGGCAGTGAATAATGTTAGTTTTGTCTAATCTATATTCGATTTTACCAGCTTTGATTTCTGATACTGCTTTTGTTACATCCATAGTAACTGTTCCAGATTTTGGGTTAGGCATTAAACCTTTAGGTCCAAGTAATCTAGCAACTTTACCAAGAGATGCCATCATATCTGGTGTAGCAACTACTACATCATAGTCGAACCAGTTTTCTCTTTGGATTTTTTCGATCATATCATCGTCACCAACGAAATCTGCTCCAGCTTCTCTTGCAGCGTCAGCTTTATCACCTTTAGCAAGTACTAAAACTTTTTTAGATTTACCAGTACCATTTGGTAGTACGATAACTCCTCTAACTTGTTGATCTGCTTGTTTAGAGTCAACACCAAGTTTTACGTGCATTTCAACTGTTTCGTCGAATTTTGCTTTTGGCATGTTTAAAGCAAGTTCTATAGCGTCTTTAGCTTCGTATAGTTTTCCTGCTTCAACTAACTTGTTAGCTTCGTCCATTCTTTTACTCATTTCTTTTTCCCTCCTTTGGTATTAGCGAACTTTTAAGTTCTCCCACTTTTAGTCTTCAACGACGATCCCCATTGATCTAGCTGTACCTTTAACCATAGATACTGCAGATTCTAGTGATGATGCGTTAAGATCTGGCATTTTGATGTTTGCGATTTCTTCAACTTGTGCTCTTTTAACTGTAGCAACTTTTTCTCTGTTAGGTCTTCCTGAACCTTTTTGGATTTTAGCTGCTTGTTTTAGAAGAACAGCTGCTGGTGGAGTTTTAAGAATAAATTCGAATGATTTATCTTGATATACAGTTAAAACAACTGGGAATATCATTCCTCCGTTTTTAGCAGTTTTTTCGTTGAATTCTTTACAAAATTGCATAATGTTAATTCCAGTTGGTCCTAATGCTGGTCCTACTGGTGGTGCTGGATTGGCTTTACCAGCTTCAATTTGTAGTTTTACAACATGTGTTACTTTCTTTTCAGCCATCATTTTCACCTCCCTTAAAGCATAGGTTTATATATAATGTATATGTGAATATACTATATAACTATTTTATTTTATATTTTTTGGATTTGGTTGAATTCCAAATCTACAGTTGTTTCTCTACCAAACATAGATACTTTAACTTTAACTCTCTTCTTATCTTTGAAGATTTCTTCGATAACAGCTGGATAGTTGTAGAATGGTTCTGTTGTAATTCTAACATTGTCTCCAACTTCGAAATCTAAATTAATTATATCCTCTATTCCTAGAGATTGCATATCTTTTTCTGTAAGTGGTAAAGGTTTATCTCCTACACCTACAAAGTTGAAAACTCCTTTAATGTTTTTGACAACGTACCAAGTTTCATCAGTCATTATCATTTTTACAAGAACATATCCAGGGAATACTTTCTTGATAGATGATTTTTGTTTACCATCTTTAATTTCAATTTCTTCTTCCATTGGAATGATGATTTCTTGAATCTTATCTTGTATGCCTTTATTTTCAACAATTTTTTCTAGAGTTGCTTTTACTTTATTCTCATAACCAGAATAAGTGTATACAACATACCAACGTGCTGATGAATCAGTTAATAATTCATTATCTTCCACAACATTCAACTCCTTCTCTAAAATTATTCGTTATAAATAAAAGAACATTTAATATTAGGCAGCAAAATGATTAGATATAAAAGTCCAGAATTTACCATCAGCAAATTCTAAAATCATATCAAAGCCTAATATAACAACTGCAAATACTACAACTAGTAAAATTACCATTGCTGTGTTTTTGAAAAGTTGTTCTTTTGTTGGCCATACTACTTTTTTTAATTCATTTTTTACGCCTTTAAAAAATCCTTTTGCCATTACAATTCACCCCTTAATTAAAACTATTTTGTTTCTTTATGTATTGTATGTTTTCCACAGAATTTACAATATTTTCTTTCTTCAATTCTGTCAGGATTGTTTCTTTTATTTTTTTGAGTTTCGTAATTTCTTTGTTTGCATTCTGTACATGCCATTGTAATATTTTCTCTCATTTATAAACACACCTCCATGCTTCTTTAACTCATGTATGCTTTGCTATTTTATCATAATTAGTACTTAAAGTCAACACAAAATGACTATTTTTATTAAAAAGTTTTATGTTTCCTAACTATGTTTTCCAAAAAATAAAAGACTCTTTACGAATCTTTTACTTTAATTACTAAGTATAATCTTATTATACACTATTTTTATTACTTTTTCATTACTTTTTATTAAATTTCTTAATTTTTTTGTAATTTTTTTACTTTTTTGATTATTTTGCTTCTTTTTTATCTTTCTTTTTACCTAAAACTATTGATCCTATAATTGCTACAACTATTACTGCAATTATTGCAATAAGCCCTGGCCACCCAAAGAATGATACTAATTTGCTACCAAGTGACATTATAATTCCTGCAAGAACTACGCCACCCATAACAGCTGCAATACTTGTTTTAAAATCTAGATTTAGAAAACTAGCTGCTAGAGTTCCTGTCCAAGCACCAGTTCCAGGAATTGGAATTCCTACAAATAATAGTAATGCCCAAAATGTTCCTTTGTTACCAGCAGAAGCTTTTAGTTTATCTCCACCTTTTTGTCCTTTTTCTAAGCAAAAAGTAAAGAACTTACCTATTATCTTTTTATCTTTTCCCCATTCAAGTACTTTTCTTGCAAACATAAATATGAATGGTACTGGTATCATATTACATATAATACATAATGGATAATATATGTATATATTTAAATCCATTGTTTCAGCAATTGGAATTGCTCCTCTTAATTCAACAATAGGTACCATACTAATGATAGCTATTATAATATACTTAATTAATATTGGTAAATTTGCCATTTTTCTCTCCTTTAACAAAAAGTATTATACAATATCTTTATATTTTTTTCAAATTTGCTATATTGTACCTTCTCTTACATTATAGAATAAATGTTGTTGTATAATACCACCATCTGTTCCAAAATGTTTATCTGCATATTCTGCAATTTGCTTTTTAGTTGTTTTTTCATCGTTATTAAAATATAACCTTTTCATTATTCTTTCTACCCATACATCTATTGGAAATATTTCTTGTCTTCCACAAGAAAAAAGCATAATGCAATCTGCAACTTTAGGGCCTACTCCCATTATATTTAAAAGTTCTTTTCTAAGAATTGGTGTTTCTAGTTTATTTAGTTCTTCTAAATTTAATGTTCCATCATTTATTCTTTTTACAGTATCATATATATATTTATCTCTAAATCCCACGCCACAATCTCTGTACTCATCTACTGTTACATTTTTTAATTGTTTGGCTGTTGGAAATAAATAGTATTCATCATTATCTAGACTAACTTTAGTTCCATATCTTTTAGAAATTTCATTTACAGATTTAGATATTCTTGGAATATTATTGTTTGCAGAAATAATATATGAGATTAATGTTTCAAAGAAATCTTGGTTTAAATGTCTTAGTCCACTTGTATGAGACAGAGCCTCTTTAACTTTATCATCTGCAAGTACTATTCTTTTTTCTAATGTCTCGTAATCTTTATCTAAACCAAAATACCTAGTTACAACCTCTTCTAGATTTTCTTCTTTATTACTTATTATATATAATGTATTACCATCTTGTTTTATTTTTAATACTCTATCTTTTATTACACCTATATATGTATTAGGTTCTATCTCTTTCCATCTGAAGCATTGACCACATTCGAGTGTATATTTTAAATTAAAGTAACTAACATTTAGTTTTAATTCTTTCATTTTTATTCACCTCTTATATAAAAAGTGTTATTTATGTATCTATCTATTATTTTCTTAGAAGATTCACATGTGTTTTTTGGTAAATTGTTCATATCTGCGAACAAATAATCTACATGTTCTTGTGTTTTACCTAAATCTATAATACCAGAATAGTTTTTAGCAATTGTTCCTACTGTTAAGTAATGTGCATATTCATTATGATCATTTAACATACAAACTACATTTATATCTTCTATATTTACATCTAAATTAGTTTCAGCTTTAGCTTTTCTTTTAGCTGCTTGTTCTATAGTTTCACCAAATTTAATTTTTCCTGCAGGAAGTGTATATTGTCCTTCATAATGCATATTACTATCTGCTAGTTTTTCATCATTATTTCTAAGTAGCAATAATACTTTTCCTTCATCATTTAAAAGTATTACTCCTACTCCTATTCCCATTATGTTTTCCATTTATTCACCTCAAATACTTTGAAAATTATATCATTTTTTGTCTAATCCTTCAATATAATTGCAATATAAAAGAAATGATTTTTATTTCTTTACAATATATTTTTTTTATTGTATAATGAAGTTGATTTTTAATTAATCCAGGGAGGATAAGTGATATACTATGGGTAAAGGATTTAAAAGATTTGCAAGAGTAGTAATTAATTGTTTATATAGAGTAAAAGAATATAACAAACCAGATTTAACTAATGGTCAATATATTCTTGCTCCAAACCACGTAAGTGATGCTGATGGTCCTGTTATGTGGACACGTAATGAAAACATACGTATTCTTGCTAAAAAAGAATGTTTCCAACACAAATGGATGGCAGCTTTATTAAACTTTGCAGATATTGTTAAAGTAGATAGAGATGCTCACAATGGTGTTGAACTTCTTGCAGCAATAGATTATTTTAAGGATGGGAAAAACAAATTATTTATGCTATTCCCTCAAGGAACAATTTCAGATTTAAATAAAAACAAAATAACTAGAATTAAATCTGGTGCATTCTTTGTTAGTGCTAAAGCTAATGTTCCTATTGTTCCAGTATTTTTGGAGCAACCAAGATTATTTAGACGTACAAGAGTTATTTATGGCAGACCATTTTATATGGAAGGTGCTATTAAAGATGGAAAAGTAGACAAGAAAGCTTTAGAGCCATACAGACTTAGATGGCAAAAAGAAGTTTTAGAATTACAAGATAGTGCTACAAGTTATGAAAAGCGTCCAGTAAGAAAACTAAAACTTAAACCAAAACATCAAAACAATAACGAGTAAGAGCAATTCTTACTCGCTTTTTATTTGACAACTTTTACCTTTTATGATATCCTCTACCCTTAAAGGAGGTATTAAGATGAGTAAATTTATTATTCAAAAAGATGTGTGGAATGTTATTCCAAATCTTGCAGTTGGCGTTTTAGTATTAAAGAATGTACAAGAGAACAAGAAATTATCTACTACTCAAGAAGAAGAAATCAAATCACTTTTAAATAATGCAAATTCTAATGCAAAAAAATATTTAACTAGTGATGTAATCTCAGAAAATGATGTGGTTAAAGTTTGGAGAGAAACATATCAAAGGTTCCCTACTAAAAAAGGAGCAAGATGTTCTGTTGAAAATCTACTTAAAAGGGTACTACATAATAATCCAGTTGGCTCAATTTTACCTTCAGTAGATATTACAAATGCTATATCACTTGAGTATGCACTCCCAATTGGTGCTGAAGATGCAGACAAGTTTGATGGTGACCTTACTCTAGATATTATGCATGGTAATGAACATTTCTTACCAATAGGTTCTGAAACTGAGGAGCCACCACTTAAAGATGAAATCGCATATAAAGACAATTATGGTGTTGTATGTCGTTGTCTAAATTGGAGAGATGGTCAAAGGACTCAAATTAGTGATGACACTACAAGAGAGTTTATAGCTATGGAATGTGTTGAGCCACAAAGGCTTGATGAACTAAAGAAAGCTATAGATAAGCTTGCCTCTCTTATGACAAAATACTTAGACGCCGAAGTTGTTTCAAAGGATATATTAACTATTGAAAACAATGAAATAAATTTAAACTAAAACAAAAAGCGGGTATTTCTACTCGCTTTTATTTTTTATTATATTATATTTTGTTTATTACTTTATTGATATTTAGTAATATCTTCTATTCTTGCCGCAAAATATGGAAGTTCTTTTCCTTCTTCTCTTAAGAATAAAGCAAACGTATTATCTAGATAGAAATATCTTGGTTTAGGTTTTGCACCTGGATCTATTGCTAGTCCATCTTTAACATCTATTGCTGCTTCACTCTTTACTTTTCCACCTTTTTCATCAATTTCAAATTGGATAGTTTGAAGTGCTTTTGCAATTTCTAAAACATCTCCATCTGCTGTTGAAAACATTTTTCCTGCAAGTTCAATATAATCTTTTTTTACATTGAATTTTAGTTTTGGAGCTTTAAAGAAGTCTTCTTCTTCCATATATGAACTTCCTACTCTATTTTCTGCTTTTTTATTCATATTATTATATATTTCATTAAATGTATTGCCTTCTGGAGATTTTACCATTATAACTTCATCATGATTTTTAGTTTTTAATACAACAGCAAAATCATCTTTTGAATTATAATATAATACTCTAATATTTTCTTTTAATTCTTCGTTTGATTTATTATCTATTCCAAAATACTCTACATCTTTATACTTACCAAATTTCCCATTATCTAAAGTATCAAATTTATATAAATATTCAAATTCTCTATAAAGCATAGTATAGAAGAAATATCTTTTTGGATCTGACGCAGTTGTACCTTCTTCAGACCAATCAAAATCATTTAATATATCACTTGTTTGGTTAAATTTTTCTTTGATTCCTTTTTCTATTTCTGCTTTTAGAGATGGTGATTTAGGTCCATATATCTTATAATAGTATTCATCTGAAAGCATATCCTCAGTAAAACTTTCTTTATTTAAGTTGTCTGCAATAATTGGTTGAGGTGACATTTTAATATCTTGTTTTACAAGTTCGTTTTTCAAGTCATTCCATACTAGTTGAAAGGTTGCACACCAACTTGTATCAGACATTATAGTGTCATCCATTGTTGGTACCACTTCAATTTTATCACTAAAGTCTACTCTGGATATATCAGGTACTTCTGGATTTTCAGGCTCTTTTTTTCTATTTAATAATGCAACAACTAAAAAAACTATAGCTATTAACACTACTAGAGTTATAGCAACAATTATTATTTCCTTTTTACTCATATATAACACTTCCTTTTATATAAAAAGTTTATCATTAAATTTATATTTTTTCAATTTATTTATAATTATATTATAATCTTCTTGCTCCATTTTGCTTTTATGACAACTATAGCTTGCAAAATTGTTCATTTTATGTTATAATAATATTGTAGTAATTCAATTAGTCTATTCGCGTTTTACTACCAAGAGTAATTAAATTTACTCAAAGGAATAATGAAGAGCCTTTAAGAATCTCCTCATGAATAGCAAACATACAAAGAAATTTGTATTAGTTTAGCTGTTTATGAGGAGGTTCTTTTTTTATACTAATACAAAAATTTGTAAAAGTAAAAAAATAAATAAGGAGGAATAAAAAATGAAATTATTCAAAGAAGTATTAAGAGAAAACTTAAAAATGATTCTATTTTATGTATTAATTGGAATAGCAATAAACTTTTTAGATTTATATGCTGTTACATACTACCAAAAAATACTAGATGCTTACCAGTTTCACATGCTTACAATTGCTCCACTACTAATTTATGGTGTGTTGCTTATAGTATCTACAATACTTGGTTACATAGAAAACTATCCTGAACAACAAGTAAAAAACAAATTATATTTAGATTTCAAACTTGCAGCATTAAGAAAGATGAAAACAATAGATTATCTAAAATACCAAGAACTTGGAACTGGTCTTCTTACCCAAAGAGTTGAAGATGGAGCTACAGCTTCAACTTCTGTGATGATAGACTTCTACTTAAAAATTGCAAGATGGCTACTTCCTACTGCAGCATTTTCACTATTTTTCATTTACAATGTAGAGAAAAAGCTAGTGTTATTTGTTCTTTTAGGTTATGTAGTTGTAATCTTAATATCTAATTTAATTCTTAAAAAGCTTTATGCGTTAAAAGAAAAAATACTTGTAAACCAAGAAACATTAAACAGACATTTAGTTCGTGGTTTCATGGAACTTGTAGTTTTCAGGACAAACAAGAAGTATGACACAGAAATACAAATAACAAAAGATGGAATAAAAAACATAACAGATGCAAAAACAAAAATAAAACTTGTACACGAAATGTTCTTTTCTATTTTTTCACTAATTGTTAATGTATTAAAAGTGTTAGTTTTGGGATACGCCGTAATTCATTCAAATTTAACTGTTGGTGCAATAGTTACAGTTTTATCTCTACTTGGAAAAGCATATGAACCAATTGCAATTTTCAATGTTGAATATGTGGATTACAAATTAAACAAAGTAACTGTTAAAAGATATTTATTTCTTTTAGATGAAAAAGATGATGAAGCTCTACTTGAAGGAAAAAGAACCTCTTCTCTTCGTGGAGACTTATTACTAGAAAATGTATCTTTTTCTTATGGAAAAAGAGATGTAATTGAAAATCTAAATCTAAAAATACCACAAAGTTCATCTGTTGCTCTTGTTGGTCAAACTGGATCTGGAAAGTCTACTATAATAAAGATGATAATGGGATTATTAAAGTATGAAAAAGGCCATGTAAAAATTGGTCAAAGTGAATTAAAAGATTTAGATTTAAACTCATACTATGATCATGTGTCTTACGTTTCACAAGAGGCTCCAATATTTGATGGAACACTTCGTGAAAATCTTGTTTTTGACAAACAAGTAGATGATGAAAAAATAATTGAAGTATTACGTCTTGTACACCTTGAAAAGTTCTATGAAAAGCTTGAATTAGGTCTTGACACTGAACTTGGTGAAAAAGGTGTAAAAATGAGTGGCGGTGAACGTCAAAGAGTGGCTTTAGCAAGACTTTTCTTTGAAGACTCTTCTATTGTTATACTAGATGAAGCAACAAGTGCGATGGACAACCTAACTGAAAAAGCTGTAATGAAAAACATACTAGAAAGACTTCACGACAAAACATTAATAATAATTGCTCATCGTTTAGAAACAATAAAAGATGTTGATGAAATCTACTGTTTAAATGATGGAAAAATAGTAGAAAAAGGAAATTATGAATCATTATTAAGAAAAAAAGGCTATTTTGCAAAACTTTACAAAGTAGCAAAATAACAAAAAGAGTAGTACTGTTTTGTACTACTCTTTTCTTTTTGTATTAGTATTTATGATAATATGTAGTATGCTCATCTACTTCATTACCAAATTTATCTTTAAATGTTTTATTCTTAACCCAATCGCCTACTGATGTTGTTTCTCTAGTTCCTATAAAGTTCCCCCATTGATCATATACATCTTCTTGTTTATGAGTTACTTTAAAGTTTTTATCATAATATTCTTTTTCTTTTCTTTTTTGTTCTTCTCTTTTTTTATCTGCTTCGCTTTTTGTATTCTTATCACTTGAACTTGAGTATGAATAACTATCATATGCTGGAGATGAGTCTCCATATGAATATGATTTGTAATTTTTAAGATTTGGATTTATTTTATCTAGAATTGGATTATAGAATAGCTTTGTAATAAAGTAAGGTATAGAGTGTACTCCAACTATTCCTAAATCTAAAAAGATAGTTAGAAAAATTGCACTACCTACTCCCTCTTTCCATGAATCTATAAGAGTAAATACTCCCCAAGATATTACTACACTAGCTATAGCTAAAGAAATCATTTCCTCAATAGTATCATAATAGAAGATTTCCTTTCTAAATAATTTAAATATTAATCTTAAAACTAAAGGAATAATCATTAGTACAAATGATACTATCAATAAATAGAAAGCAGCTTTAAATAATCCAAAACCATTTGAAAGAAAATACATTATTGCAATTTCAATTGGTCCAAATAATATCCCATATGCATACCATAAAATTTCAAAAAAATCATATTTTCTTTTTAATTCTTTATCTATTAAATCTTTCTTCTTAGACATAAAAACACCTCAACATAATTTGACGACTACATTATATATCTTTTTTTATTATTTTACAATAATTAAAACACAAGAGTAGTACTATATGTGTACTACTCTTTTCATTTTAATCTATAATTGCTCCTGTTAATTGGTATGTCAGTGCATCTATATCATTTCTCTCCATTCCTATAGATTCTAGATATTTACCTATCTTTTCGTTTAGATTTGCTGTTTTTAAATCTTCTACATTTTCTAGTCCAGTCACATATAAAAGCATTGCATCTATATTTCTTTTCTTTATTGTTTCATATTTTGTAGGTTCTGACTCCTTTGTTATATTATAGTAGTTATCATAAGTTAGCATGTAATCATCTACTATCTCTTCGTATGAAGCTGCTGCTAATCCTTCAAGAATCATACAAACAAAACCAGTTCTGTCTTTCCCTTCAACACAATGCACTAGGTATGGGCCTTCGTTTTTACTCATTTGAGTTAATCCTTTAACTAAGTTTTGTTTGAAGTCATCTTGTTTAAAACTCATACTCATATCTAGAGCAATTAGCTTGTTATCTCTTAATAATGATAAAAAATATGGTGAATTAAAGTCTGATTTCTCTATATGTTGAGTTA